>ERZ772766.133-NODE-133-length-42827-cov-16.716731_pt1 | contig 42827 bp, 56 predicted proteins | sample MGYA00511379_ERZ772766 | MGnify/ENA primary metagenome ERZ772766 (study PRJEB29015, sample SAMEA2737895) | human oral metagenome | biome: human oral; feature: human-associated habitat; material: dental | place: China | collected 2116 ... | reverse complement strand
GGAGGGGGCGGCGATGAGGGTGGGGGGCTCAAATTGCGAACCCCCCTCCCCCGGTGTCGACGAAGAAATTTTATTTTTCAATCATCGATTTCAAAAGTTTGATAGAAATTTGTTACATCAAACTTGAGAATTCGATCAATTGCATTTTCAATTTCTCCGATTTCAAGTTCTTCACTTAACGAATCGCTTGACACACACAGCCTAGCCACCAGGCCACAGGTACCGTAGCCGTGGGCGGTGTCAAAAGCAAACCATTCGTCCCATGAAGTTCTTGGATCGTAAGGATTGTCCACTGTGGACAGCATCCTAGCCATAGTAGACCTCCTCAGAGAGGCCCTGTGAGAGGGTGTGTACCATGGTGTGGTCAGCCCTCCTCAAGAGCACGGTGAACAGAAGTTGTTGAGATTCCCAAAGCTTCAGCAATCTCAGCAGCAGTCTTACCTCTACTACTCATAGCCTTGGCTCTGGACACCATGCTGGACGAGATCTTAGGCTGCGACCTAGGTGTAGCCAGTTCCCTAACTACTGATTCATCAGCAAGTTCAAGAACCTTGTTGAGAGCAGCCTGTGAGACAGCACCTTCCTGGATAGCCTGCCACTCTCGAGGAGTGATAGCGAAAGGCTTCTTACCAGCCCCCGTTCTTGAACGGGCCTCGGCTAAAGCCTGGCGGCGGGCTTTCTGGAGGCGCTCCTTATCAGTGGCTAGAGTAGGATCAGCCTGCTTCTTAGCCCTGATGACCGCATCAGCTAGGACCTGTGCCTGTCTTTCCCTGGGTTTATTCCGGAGGGCCTCGTTTACTTTGGCCTTGAGGGACTTAACTTCAGGGGTATAGGTCTTTGCGGCCTGGGGGTTCTTTCGAACAGAGGGGATAGCAAGCGTAGCCTTACGGGCTTCGTTAGCCATAGCCTTCAGTTCGTTAGAGTGATTGGCATAGACCGTTTCAATAGCACTCCCGTTCTTAGAAACAAGGGAGTATGCATCATGGGTCTCGGCCAACTTAGTAGACTTCTCTGTACGAAGCACAGTCTTACCATGCTTGTCCACATAAGTAGCCCCAGTCTCTTCATAGACCTTGCGACCTGTCCGCTTATCGATAGGCCCACCCTTTGAAGCGGACCGGGCTTTTCTTTCAGCAACCCGCTTCTCAGAAGAAGCACGGCTGATGAGAGTAGAAGCCCCAGCGTTTGCCTTGCCCTGGTATTTCTTCTTGAGGGCGGCAATACCGTTATCGATCTCGGACTGCTTGTAGTTGAGCTTGTGCTTTTCAGCATCAATCACAACCATGGAGTGTCGAACAGCACGGGCAATCTCGGCCTGGTTTGCACCACCGATAGTCATATCGGTAATGAGGTTTGAAACCTCGCCCATCTTCATCTGCTTCTGCTTAGAAGTCATGGGCTTCATACCAGGGTATGCCGGATACATAGCCTTGGGATCAAAGTCCTTCAGCCCCTTAAGAGCTGGTGAGGTCTTGACCTTTCCACTATTGTTGGGAATGCAGAGAACTGAGTCACCATCAAAGTCCGCACCAGACAGACGCTCAGCGACCTTAGGATGGATACCGATAGCATCCTTAACCTTAGTCCCTATGGCTTTTCTGGCATGAGGGTTTTTATTGTTGACTGTCAGTTCTGGGATCTCGAATCGTCCACCATGGGGGTGACGAACGAGAACAACCTTCTCCCCATGTTTGAAGTTGGGGGCGTAAACCTCCGTGGTCTTCATCTTGGGGACGGGTAGAATGACCTGGCTAGCCTGTCGAGGAAGAGCAGCGGCCTTCAGATCCACAGCATCAGAGTCCACTGAGTCTGCGAAAGACTGCAGCAGCTTCTTCTTGACGGAGGGATTTGTGAGGGCCATGATCTCTTCGAACTCAGCACGGCGCTTGTCCCGAACCTTCTGCAGCTGCTGCTTGGCAAGAGAGACGGGCTGCTTCGAGAGGAACTGGGAGCTCAAAGTCTTTGACCAATCACCCCAAGTACCCTCATCGTTGACGATGTTCATCGCCGACAGCTTCTTCTTGCCGTGGGCATCAGTGTAGTGAAGCTGCTTACGAATCACCGAACCGAATGGGTTCGAAGGGTCGCCAGTCTGCTTCTTGAGGGCGTCAAGCTTATTGCCGGTTGGGTTCTTGTTGGTGTTGAACCGGAGATCATATCCCTTAGGGATGTCGTCCGAGTACATCGCCATACCCTTGAGGTAGTGCGTACCATCAACAGAGATACGAACCTGGGCATAGTTTGAGCCACCGAGGGAGAGGTCTTTGACTCCTCGTCGAACCTCAATAACGCCGTCCATATCGGTACCACCCTCATTTCCATAACGAACCTTAAGTCGCTTGCTGGAAACTGCAGTGGGCTTCTCGATACCGTACACGGTACGACCTCGGTCCTCAATGTTGACACCGGGGGCCTTAATTTCGCCACGCTTGGCCAGAACCGTCTTGTAGTCCATGCCCGGAGGCACTAGTACCTTCATTTCGGTGAATTTACCAGTCGTCTGCTGCTGGACCTTCACCTTGTGGACGTGATAGCCCTCAGCCTCGAGCATGGCGGTTGCGGTCTTCATCTTGGTGCTTGTAACACCCATGTTGACCTCAACGCCAAGTCCGACATCAAGAAGACCGTCCTTACCAACCTGCTTCTTGAGCTCCTTGGCCAGCGCCTCAGTGCTCCCCGCCCTTTCTTTGAGGGTGGGGTCTAAAAGCGCTCGAACGGAGGACTCGTTGATGCCCATACGGCGACCAATGGCCGTGTTAGACATCCCCTTCTCCTTGAGCCGGGCCACCATTGCAACGTCAGCCTTACGCTTCTCGTTCTTGGCAATGGACTTCTGGGCTCGAAGCTGGGTGGTGGTCATTCCAAGGCCCTTGGCAATCTCAGTCTCGCTGAGACCCTTCGCCTTTAAGTCCTTGATGGTAGAAAGCAGGTCGCCAGAGTGCTGGTGGGGGTCCTGACCAGAACCCCAAGGATAGCGCCCGGAACGGCGCTTAACACCATAGTGGGCGAGATCCATTAGGCCTCCTCTTCCTTGATCTTCTCGATCAGCTTATCGAACTGGATGATGGTGTCCATGATTCGGGCAATATCCTCGCCCTCAGGGTTTGCTACCTGAATATCGTCATTCTGGTAGATACGGAGCTCATAGTTAATAGCTCCAGGACGCTCATCATACTCGAGGCAGAAGAGCGCGGCGTAGATCATGAGTTGATCAACCTTAGCTGGGTGAACGCCGGTCTTCAGATCGTGGATGCGAAGCAGGCCCTTGTCAAAGGAGATAGCGTCAGCAGTACCAAAGCAGTTGACCGAGTAAAACAGGACTTGCTCCGGGACCATCCGAAACCCAATAGCATCGTTAACATAGTTATTGAACGTCACCTTGTTTCGAGGCATGCGCATCTTCAGACGAATGTGCTCAGCGGCGAGCTCGTGAAGGCGGGTACCTTTTGCTGCGGCCTGAGAAGTCCGGAAGGACTCGATAAGTTTGTCGGGTGAGTAGTTGAGCCAGTGATACTTACTGGCACTCAGGAATGCGTGGGCTCCATTAAGCTGTGAGTGATTGTTGAACTTCACTGAGTATCTCGCTCTCGTTCTCAGGGTAGATGAATGCTGCATACGACATGGCATGCATTGTCCGCACGTAGTGTGCTTGGTTCGGACGGACTGACGCAATAGCGCCTCGCTTCACCTCAAGGGCTGCCCAACGATTCTTGTAGAGAAGAATCAGATCGGGTATACCTTGAATGTAGTTGGGGTCATTTTTCAGAATGATGATCCCCGGCAACATCTTGTTCAGCTTCTTGATGAGCTGCGCTTGGAATTGTGACTCACGCATGGTGTGCTCCTCTGGGTAAGCCTATAAGAAGGGATAGGCTTGTTTCTATCCTTCTTATCATTATATGCGTAGTTTGCGAAAAGGGGTGTCACACGTATTGTAGACACTTGAAGAAGGGGCGTCCTTTGATCTAGGCGGGTTTTTGTTACAGATGTGACTGATGTGAAAATTCGATCGATAAACATCATCAAACAGCATCAAACGACACCAAACTAGGGGATGGGCACAAAACTTGAAAAATCTCTTATCTCTTATATATATTAAAAAATCAATCAATCAATCAATATATGTTTTATCATAAAAATGGTCCACCCTTGACCTTTCGTTGCAATTCCAAGGAAAAGTCCACAATACGTGTGACGCCCACTGGACCACTTTTTTTGGCCCACCCATATTTCAAATCACATTAGTCACACCAGTAACACAAAAAAATGGTCCACGGTGGTCCAAAACTGGGCGTCACACGTATTGTAACCCCAATCTTGGACCACCGTCACACGTATTCTAACCGACGAATGCCCTCTCGTTGAACACCTTCTTCGAGTTCAGCGACCGCCGAACAGCCTCATCAATCGACGATTTCGACTCGAGAAAGTAGTACTTCAACCGAGAATATGGTGTGTTCAATCGGTCGATTCTACCCTCACACTGCTCCGTCACTCGCCAGGAATAGTTGAGGGACCAGAAGAGAACCGTATCGGTACTAGTACAGTTCCATCCCTCTGCTGCCGAGGTGTACTGACAGATATAGATCCATCGGTCTCCTCCTGGAATAGCATCGTGCCGATGTCCATTCCATTGCGCTGCAGGCACTCCAAGGCTCTCCGCAACTGCAAGGATTCGATCGAGTTCATAGTTGTAGTTGTAGAATACGATAACTCTCTCATTGCTTGAGAGTATGCGCTTGGCCTCTGCTGAACGCCAGTCATTATCACTGACCACCTTTCTCAAGATTCTGCAGACCCCACCTGCGTCTCTAAGTGGTTCCTCTGTCCAGGGATCCATCCTGTTCTTCACGACCCACTTATACAAGTCACGGTCGTAGTCACAGTAGACAGTCTCCCTCTCACGAGTAGTGTGTCGCTCCACCGGCATCTCCACAAGGATACTCCGACGCAAGCGCTGCAGCTTCGCCTCCCCTATGTATCGTTTGACCTTGGGGTATTTCGCGAAGCGGTCAAATATAACGTGATCCTCCATGAACTCTGTACGAGTCCTGAAGAATCCGTGAGCCATGAATACCGGGAGGTAGTCCATCCAGACATCTCCAGGGGTCGCTGAGAGCAGAAGCCAGGTGTTCTTACGAGTGATCTTCAAGAACTCCTTGACCCATCGCCCACTGCCGGAAGCACGCTGCTCATCAAAAAAGAATACCGCGTGTTCTCGATCCGAGTACTTCCCGATGTTGTTCCACGAGTCCACCACGATGGCGGAGCCGGTGAACGAACAATCAGGATCTGTACTCAGACCGAGACGCGCAGCTTCCTCCTCCCACTCAAGGGAGTCCCGCTTCTTAGCGGTTGTGATGACATACAGCGTAGGGGAGCCCTTGACCTTCTTCTTAGCCAAGGACCCCCCTTTCTTGAATGAGGCGGCGTTACAAACCGACGTGAGGTACCACGCCAGGCTAGTCAGGGTCTTCCCCGAACCAACGCCACCAGCCAAGATGCTGCCGTTCTGCAGTTGACGCACCGCCTGGATCTGCTCAGGACGATACGTAACTGTCATCTAACACACACCAGTCCTTCCATGCAGGATCCGAAGATCCACTCGTCGAATGCGGACTCATACGCCTCAAGCATCCACCCAAGTCGACCCTCAGCGTACTCCTCCTTGCGGAACTCGGAGTTGGACTTCAGGTAGAGGTTCTTCACCTTGAGGTTCCGTCGGTTTCCGTCCTTGTACTGGACGAAGTGATACGGAGGGATCTCACCGACAAAGGCAGTCCACACAAGCACACCAGCAGATCGCTTGAGCTGCTTCTTGCCGTCAACCGGGTACATCCGGTAGCACCAGGTCTGCTTGTCAAGGGTGGGGGTCAGAATACGACCAGTCCTCTTGTTCCGAACCCTCCCCAAGTCCGATACCTCGTACTTCTCAAAGGGGTGTGGGATTGTTTTCCATTGCTCAGTAGCCAAATCGAGTCTTTCTATCCGCCTCCGACTCAGTGCATGAGCCAAAGATGTAGTCGTCGAATTCAGAGACAGTCTCGTCGTAGATACGATCCATCTCTGCGTTGTACTCGTCATACCAAGCCTGCCGGTACGCCGAGTACGAAACGAGATCCAGGTTCTCAAGACGGGCGTTAGCCATATCACCATTCAGGTGGATAACGTAGTGCCCCCTCCCGGGCTCTCCGTTGAACGCACGCCAGATAACAATCCCACAGCGAACCATGGTCTGCTTACCTGAGTCATCGCGATACAGGGAGAACCCGGGAGCTCCGTCTGAGCACTTCTGGATCCGAAGAACTCGCCCACTCGAGATATTCCGCACCCGACCGAGATCTGATGCCTCATACCTTGAGTAGGGGTGGGGTAAAATTCGCCAGCGCTCAGTCAATGTACATGGCCTTGATGTGATCCAGGAGGTACTTCTGCTCGCCCGTCTTCGAGTCCGTTACGATACGGAGCTTGATAGCCGGGCGGTTGTAGTAGTACCGCTTGTTCTTCTCCTCGTCCTGGAAGACGAAGAACAGGACACCCTTCGCGATCTCCCGGACCCCCACAAGACGCATAGGGACACCGGAGACAATAACCTCCGAGACCCCCTCCGACTTGAGCGCCTTCTTGATCTTCTCGAGGTCGGTGATCTCCTCAGTAGGAGCGTCCAGAGACCAGCTGTTCGAGAGCGGGTTGAAGATGAACTTCTGAGTAGGAGGCATGTGAATCCGAGTCATGAAGTCGGAGTCCTGGCGCTTGAGGTAGATGTACCAGCCGGAGTCCTCCTCACCAGCGAGTTCAAGACCCATCACGTGCCAGAGCTTCTCCTGGTTGAGTATGATGACCGGCTTGAGGTGTCGGAACGTGTCGCTGATCCAGATATCTTCGAACTGCTCGAGGTCGATGCGCTTAGTGCTTCCCATGTGAATAGCCACCCATTCTGTGTTAGGTCGGAACTGAATGAACTTGAAGTTGGTGATGTCTTCGATGAGGGTATGAGTATGCCCAACCCCCGAGACAGTGAATAGCCATGCGTTGTCCAGATCCAGGCCATTCTCTTTCTGGAAATCCGTCACCTGAATCGGACCCTCCTTCATCGAGAACTGAACCAGCATCTTATTCCCGCATGCCAGGACGTCTCGAGTATGAATCAGGAATTCTTCCCAACCAAGGTACCGAGGGATGACGTAATATCCAGCGGCATTTACTTCCACGATTCCTCCTCAGAAGTAACGGTGCACATCAGCGGCCCACTCAGCGTTCTCGAGAACCCAGTCGTAAGTCTGGTGTCCCTTAGCGTTTGTCATAAGGTGCCGGGTGAACTTAGACTTGAGATCATCACCGAGACGGAATGTGAACCAACGCCCCTTCTCACGCTCGGCAGTGATGTAGAGATCAGTGGATCCAGGGACAGTCATGAATGACTTGACGGTATACTTGATGTTCTCGTAGAAGAAGGGCGTTGGCTGATGCCCGTCGAGAATCCAGTAGTCGTAGTACTTCTTCGGCGAGTACTGACGATACATATCAGCCAGCATAAGCTTTGAGCCGTTGCTGATCAACTCGCCATTCTTAACAGTCAGCCGAGTGATAGCTCCCTCAGCGTTTGACAGAGTAAGGAGCCATGAATCGTTCGGGGCGGGGGTGAAATTCGTGATGAAGTACTCCCGGTCACGGAAGAGGAACGTAGGGAGCATAACTCCCTCCTCAGTCTTCAACTTACCGAGGTACCTGGCACGGAGCTCGTTGATGTCGACAGGGCCTTCGGAAACCCGGATGAGAGAAAACATTTGTGTGCTCACTTTCTAATGCGTCTGGGAATGTCGTACTCGTCGAGAAGGTAGTCCATGAATGCGAAGAGATCCTTCTCAATCTCGTCCGCAAGCTCTCGATTCCTTACCTGAGACACGTCTACGACAAAACGATAGCTGTTGTTCGCAGTCCGCTTCTCAAGGTGAACGGAACACCGTGGCGTACGACGACGCTCCGGGTTCTTGATGTAGTTGAGCACGATCTCTCGACCAGGCTTAAAATCCGGGTTTGGATACAGAGTCTCCCGAGGTTCCTTACCCTCAGCTCGATCTCGCTTACGAGCTTCAGAGAGGGCCTTCTTCTCGAACTCCTCTGATTCCTTGACCGCCTTCAGAATATCATCAGCACTGACGATAAGTCGGCTAGCCACGTGTGTCCTTTCTATGAGTGGGAGACCCCGGGGCCCTTTTACAGACCCCGGGGCATTAGATCAACCGCGTCGCATCTCGCGAATGAAGATCCAGATGAGCCAGAACCCTCCGGTCATACCAGTCATGAACACGTCGAACAGGAAGTTGAAGAATCCGTAGCGTCGCATCAGGCGGCCTCCTCCACGTCGTCGTACTTGGCGTCCAGCGGGTCTTCGGCGATTGTGACATACATCGTACCGAGATATGCCTTCACGCCAGAGTTGCCGTTGACCTCCCAGACGTAGGGGTTGATCGTGAGGTCCACATTCAGGATCTCAACGTAGTCCAGGGAGTTGACGGTCTGCTCATTGATGAACACCTTCCGTCGAGTAAGGTTCGGAATGCAGACGATCTTCGGAGGACGGGCCCGGTAAGACACCTCCACCTTGAGATAGTGTGTGAGGGCATCCGGGTCATTCCGAGACTCCCGGGTCTTCAGGTTCCATCCGTCTCGCTCGAGGGCCTCAACCATGTCCTCGGGGATCTCCACGCAGAAGGTACGCTTTGTACCACCAGCATAAGGACCCTCAGCGGAGAAGTCCTTGAAGAAGATGCGTGCGTTCTCGATTGTCAGGTTACCAAGTCGTGCCATTGTGTGCTCCTTAGAGAGAGGTGTGGAAGTCGTTGTGGATACGGTCAAGAGGCCAGGACGCAATCTCCAGGACCTTACGGATGAACCCGGTGAGGTTCTTGCGCTGTCGACACTTGAACAGAATCGACTTGACGCCATTCGGGAAAGTGATCTCCCCGTACACTACGGCCGGAGTGCGATAGAAACTGACCTCGGCATCGTTCTTGAGGTCGAACTGCATCACTCCGGTAAGAGGGCTGTTGAAGTCCGGCTCAATCTTGGATCGCTTGTCGACGAAGGGTGCCAGATCAAGCCCCTCGAACTCTCCGGCCTCCTCATAGAGAGACCCGTTTGGGTGAAAGTAGTCAATAACGCTTGGGGCCTTCTGGCTCATGAAATCCACTCGTCCTTAAGGTCGATCTTGTCGTGCATTACCTGCCTGAGGAACTCACAGGCGATCTGGTACTCACGGTTGTTGTAAATATAGATGGGCTTGATGGTGATGTCCTCGTCGTGGAGGAACACACGCATCACGATGATCCGGTGGATGGGATCATAGGTGACGATAAAGCTGTCCCCGTTCTTGAGCTGGTACTCAATGATATCGGGGGCGTTACAGATGACGAGAATATCGTCAACGTCATTCTTCTCGCGATACTCCACCCCTCGACGGAATGCCTCGAAGCAGTCCTTGAGCTCGATGAACTCTGTATCGATCCGAAGATGGGTATCGTGGGCGACAATCTTTCCTGGCATGTGTGCTCCTTTCAGGAAAGCCTATACCCCAAGTTAATGGGGTATAAACTAGAGATCAGTCTTCGATCTCGACGTGGTCTCGAGCTTCCTGTACGGCCTTGACGGTCGCATCGAACTGCAGCTCCACTTCGCGGGCAACGATTGCACTAGCAGCAACACCAGTGCCCACGGATCCGAACCAAAGTAGAATCTTAGCGATTCCATTTGCGTTCGAAACCAGAGGCTTGGTGAGCTTGCTGGCAATCATACCAGCTCCAATGGAGGTGAGTCCGGAGATGATAATCTTGGCAACGGGCAGCATGAGGATTTCCTTTCGAGTAGAGGGGTCTCATATTACCCTTAGTTTCTGACGCGAACCCCCGGGCCCTTTTACAGACCCGGGGGCTTTTACACATCAGGTGTAGTTATGACGGAAGCATCCGGCATCCTGCACGAACATCCAGTGCCGCTGCCAGAAAGGCCCGCGGACAAGAACCCAGCGCCAGCATCCCATATTATTTCACCTCCTTCATGACTAGATCTTCGTCAGATCATATCAGGTGTAGTTGTACCGGAAGCAGTTGGCATCCTGTACGTGAATCCGAGTCCAGCCATGCCAGCGAGACCACATCCACATCCAACGTCCACACATATCACTTCACCTCCTCGTAGTAAAGTCGAGAAATAGTCTTCCTGCTCGAGCCAGGCATAAAGACCAGCTCATTCAGGCCATCATGGGTGAACATATACACAGTCCAGTGTACCCAGTTGAAGCACAGAATCTTGCCGTCTCGGGGACAGGCGATTCGACAGCACCCCAGGTCATCCTTGAGGATGCGGGCATTCCAATACTTATTGACTCGCCCACCCTGAGAATATACAGTCACTGTGAAGTGTTTGACGTTGACCCCGTAGATGATCGGGTCGTCAAGAACTGGGTCTCGATCCTTCTCGATCGAGTGCTCTTTGTACGGACCCCACTGGTTCTCGTACTCAGCCATCGTTATCCCCGTTCCAAATATACGGCTCAAGCTCCAAGGGTGAAGGCCTCGAAGTCCCCGAATTCTCCCACCGCAGCCTTTGCATCGTCAGCAAGACCCTCGAAGTAACTCCAGTCGACCCACTCCTTCCAGTCGTCTGGGTGGGCTTCCTTGAATGATTCGAACTGTACCCACCTGTGACCGGTACTGCCTGATGCGGCATGGTAGTTACCATCTTTCTCGCGGAGAAGGATCCCGCCTCCACGGTTCACGGGGACGAAGGCGCCGGTCTTACCGACGAACTCCATCTCTGGCTTCTCTTCAGTGCCATTGTTGAGATACAGAGCGGTGGTGACGCTCTTGGTCTCCGCCACGTCTCGAATGTCCAGCTCCTCCTTCGAGAAGAGCTCCTTGAAGACGTAGGGGTGCTGGAACTGGGCGCCGGTAGCACTCCAGTGTCCTTCCTCATAGTCGACATACACAGCCTTGTTCACGAGACACATACGATCGTAAGTAGCCTCATGCTCGAAGGTGTAGCCGTACTTCTTGCCGAACTCCATGACCTTCTCGATGATCTCGGGAGTAGCCCTCGGGATCTTGATCGAGTCGGTCTTGATGTGCGCAACGTCGAATCCCTGCTCTTGTACGAAGTGCTTCAGATCCACCATGAACAGAGCGCCACGCTTTGCGACGATGTTGTCGACGTTCCGAGGGTCCTTGAAAGCATTGGGGAACTTCGCTGCAGTGAGACCGTACACCGAGTTGATGACGATCTTAAGAGCAAAGGCCAGTGCCTCATAGTCCACACCCTCCTCAAGGAACGGCTTGAGAGCTCCGTCTAGTAGAGATCCTGCGAGCTTGTCATCGTGGTGCTTGATGGCTACTCTGGCTTGCTTGATCTCGCTGAAACGCTGAGTGTATCGGTCTCCGAAGAGGTTGAGACACTCGATTGAAGTGGGATGCATGCTCGCAACGTCGAGAAGTGCGACGTTGACGTAGATTCCTGGTTCGGCGTAGACATATCCACCCTCACCGACCTCCTCCCCACGATAGGTAGACTTGCCGAAAGCGTACTGATAGCCAGGGAATTGCTCACTGAGATCGGTGTATACGAATTCACTCTGGGGGTTCCTGTTCTTCCCGAAGATGATGAACTGACTGTGCTTGTTGGTCGTGTCGTTAGGAGTCAGACCAGACAGCTTGGCAAGCATAAGGCGGGCCTGCCAGTCCGCATGGAGGTGATTAAAGACCTCCTCGGTTGCAATAACATCGTTATCACAGTACTCCGCCACCTCTTCCCAGCGATCCTCGGGAACATTCTCGTCCCAAGGAATACCAAGCTCCTGGTGATGCAGTCCAAGCTCGATCTCCCACTTCTTGAGGGACATCTTAGTAGCTGCGAAGTCGTACACATCAGTGTAGGACAGGTTATACGCCTCAACGAACCCAGCAGTGACGCTGTTCTCGATGATACGCTTGCTCAAGTCATACAGCTTGGCGTTATTGAAACCCAGCGTACGAGCGTAGAGAATATGGTTGTCATACTTACGGCAGTTGAAGCCGACAAGCCGCATCTCACAGAGGGCCTCGATCTCTTCGGAGGTGGGGTTAATCATCCGATGTACCTGCGGATTACCCTTCACCTTCCAGTTCACGAGGAACAGGTTCGGGAACACCTCACAGTCGAAGAATACCAGCTCGCCAGTGGGGAACCCGACAGACTTCTCCTCGGGATCCTCATTGGTGAACGGCATCTCCATTACTGTCTTGATGGCTGCCTCAGACTGATGCGTCGAGTTCATAGCGAATGCCAGTACCCGAGGCTTCAGGTCCTTGACATCATACACCATCCCCTGTTCCTTGGCGTCACGGAGGATCTTGGCGATGAAGTCGACCGAGGGCTTGGTCGAGGGGTGGATCTCCTTCCGAAGGTTGCGCTCAATAAGCTCCCTGACCTTCTTCTCGTTGGCCATGGTGGTCTTGTTGATCACTTTCTTCTCCTTAAACGGCAGCCCCTCCGAAATATGAGCCACCGGGATGTTGTTGCAATGGGTGACCTTTCTCCTCAGAGAGGAATCACCTGTGAAGACCTTGATCTCAATGTCTTCGTCGTAGAGCCTTGCCAGTTCGGTAGGATCTCCGTCGTAGATGTAGTGGAGGTGAACTCCATTTCCACCTTGACTGGTCTCGGCATAGGTAGGGGGCCATTCTGAGGCGGCCTGTAGGTTTCGATTAAGGTCCTTCCGACCGTCCTCCTTGATATCAAAGTCGATGACGATGTGGTTCTCGGGGACTTTGACATAGTGGACCTCATGAGTGTCTATCTCACGAAGAGTGGTTCGAACGTTTGCCCATCGGAACTGCGGAGTCCCATGGTCTCCGGCTCTTTGGGCTGGACAATCCGCCAGAACGTCGTCGAGAAGGGACTCGGAGTAGTCGAGGGCCAGTGAATATGGCTTCTCTGGAGAAGCCTCGAGTTCGGCAGGATCCAGTAGGTGATCCTTGAATCCGGTATATATACTGCGTAGTCTACCGTCCCCTGTTCGAACACGTGCATGAAACTCGTCAAAGTAATCTTTGAGTTCTTCACGGAACTGATATCGTGTCTTCGGGTACGGGATATTACTCTCACTGCAGTACTCCTTATACAGCTTGTATGCCATCGTGAGACTGATGTACTCCTCGGTCTTGAAAAGGAGGTAGTTCTCCTCAACAAAGTTGTAGAGTACGTTCGTCTTCATCATCATGTCCTGAGGCTTATAAGCGTCGTAGTAGTGCTTACCAAGACTCCTATAGACCCCGAGACAGTGGTTCGCAATCTTCCCAAGCTCATCACGGATCTGCGTCATCAAGGTCTGATACTCATCAGCCCCCACTGTTTGCCCGGTGGGGGAGATATCAATCAATCGACGAATAATACCAGACTTCGAGTCCGTAATCTTAACGGGCTTGTTCGTACCGATGAAGAGGAGCGCGTTGATTCGCTTGGGGTAGCGCTTCACACCCTTCTCGTTGATCAGGATCGTCTCATGGGCCACCACGCTGTTAAGAAGGCCATTGGTCTCGATACGGGAGAGGTCTCCATCTTGATCAATGGCCACGAGCGAACTCTTGCCGAGAGAGCTGGTCGCAAATTGATCTGACTTGGATCCAAGAGCTCCTGCATCGAATGTAGTTGTATAGCCTTGGAATAGAAGCTCCAGAATATTGAGGATCGTTGACTTTCCTGATCCCGGGGGACCATATAAGACGGCAAACTTCTGAATCCTCTTAGAGTCGCCAGCCACGATGGAGCCGATGAGCCACTCAAGCTTTCGTCGAGCATCCTCATCATATAGAGTTCCAACGAGAGATCCCCAAGCGACCGGCTCGCCCTCCTCGAGAGAGTATGGCAGCCTTGCAGTGGCATAGTCTTCCTTTCTAGGAGTACTGTCCGCAAATATGAGCTTGCTGTTAAGCTCCTGCCCGTTGTCAGGTAGCCTGGACTTCCAAGTCTGAAAGCTGGTCCATAGCCCAGTGTTGTAGTTGGACATAGTTTTCACAACGGTCTCAATCTGACCTTTGTGGTTCTTCTGGTGCTCGAAGAGGGACCGGTCTACAAACGTAGCGACGTCAAACTCGTCTGTAGACCAGAGCCCCTTCTCCTCATCCCAGATTGCCTGGAAGTCTCGCCCCTGAATGAGAATATCCCTCGACCGTCCGACGAGGAACTCAGGGTAGATTTCCACCTTTCCACTCTTTGTGGTACGCTCGCAGATTCGGTAGAAATCCATGAGGCTCCTTACATATAGTTCTCGTTTGCGTAGGCGTTCATCTGGGCCCAGAGCTCAGCCTTCCGCATATCACGTGCGCCATGAAGCGGGATCGCACGAAGAGGAAACATGGATCCGTGTCCCATCTTGGTGTAGTCCCGCGAGTTGATCCGCTCAAGGATGGAGTCGACTTCCTCCTCGTGGCGGGGGTTGAACAGGGCCTCGTCGTTGTAGTCGTAGAGACCGCAGTTCTTCACCATCTCCCAGAAGTACCATTCCAGGGAATATGGTGTATCGTCATCCTCGAGCATCATATCCATACGCTCGGCCAAAGCGATAAACATCTCGAGCATGGAGCAAGACTGCTCATTAAGCCAGACGTAGGACACGTCATTGTTCTCTCGAACAAACGCCCTACGTAGGTCAATACCATCCTGTGCACGATTGATGTCGTTCGCGATCTCAACTCGGAACGGCGTCTGGTGCATGATCTCGAGAAGGCTCAAATATGATTCCTCCGGACACTCCGCCTTACGGGTGTCTCCGGTTCGATCAACAAGCCACTCGAAATATGAGTTATCCGGTGCCGCCTCGATCATTACTCGTCCTCGTAATACTCAACCCCGAGAACCGAGTGCTCGTAGGAATCGTCGAGAATAGTAATCTCGAAGTCCGCGTGGCGGCTCATGCTTCGGACATAGATGATGGAATCGGAGGCAGAGATTCCGCTGATAATGTTGTCGAACCAGGACGTGTCCTGCATAGGAACGCCCCGGTTATCAGCAAAGACATCATCCTCCATGTAGTACGTGAGCTCGACATGCTCCTGATGGCCCTTTGCCCGATACTCCTCTTCGGTGATCTGGTAGGCCTCGAAGTGCTGTCGATCCATCGTACGCTTGGTCACTTCCTCCTGGTCGGAATCTTCCACAGGAGTCGGAGAGTAGTCCACAACAGCGCTCGGTACCACCGGCTCAGGATCGGGTTCGCGATCCTCTGAATCAGCGCCATCTCCCACTCGCTCTTTGTGCTTCGCTTCAGCAATTTCTGCAAGCTCCTTGTTGATCTCGATTGTGGCTTCCTGGAAGTCCTGCTCGAACTTGCGAGCAAGAACGAAATATACGCCAATGCCGCCTGTGACAGCCCCGGCTGCGAAATATGCAATCTTGTCAAGCATGGTCACCTCAGATCTTGTCGTACATCACGCCGTCGACATTGAAGTCCAGCGCCCACTTGGTGACAGTACGACCATTCTTATCCTCGCCCTCGAAGGTTCCCTCGAAGATGTTGAAGTCGACGAAGTCATCGCCGTTACCCTTAACCCAGCCAGTCACAGCACCAGCGGGAGTGTGGGGGAACCCGAGCATCTTGTAGACCTCATTGAGGAAGATGTGACCACGAGTCTGCAGAATATCATTCGCGTACTGCTGCTGGCACTTGAGGTGGAGCATAGCCAGGTCCTCGTCAGCGGACCAGTTGATGTTCTCGTCGTCGAAGATAACGCCATAGGGCGAGACTCCGTCGACAGCAGAGATCGCCTCGAGAGTCATCTCATCCTTGGTGAGGTCCTCATCAGCGACAGACACGATGGCGTCCAGCACCGCGTCCTTACCGAACTTGGACTCGACCTTCTTCTTGTAGGTCTTGAAGGCCTGGTCGACAGCAGCATAGGCGGCAGCCAGAGAGGCATTACGCTTGAGCATGATGCCGTGACCGGTGATCAGAGAGGCGATAGAGGCCGCCCCAAGAATCAGGGCGGGGGCATAAAGCTTCGCGAGCTTGGTCGTCATTCGGGTGTAAAGAATCACCTTGTCCCGAGTGGCGTCCTTGTCGGTGAGCTTCCCATCCTCGTGGGCCTCGTGGACCTTGACGAGAAGAGCAGCCTCCTCAGCCAGAGTCTCCTCAACCTTGAGGGTTGCCTTGGAGGCGAGAACTGTGGTACCGATAAAGCCAACGGTACCAGCGGCGGTCAGAATGGTAGGGGCGTGCTTGCTGAGGACCAGCCCAGCGCGTCCAGCGAGACGGGTGACAATTCCGAGATTCATTTGATACGTCCTGCTTTCTTGAGTCGAAGATAGATAGCGATTGCCTGGTCGTCTTCCATGCGTTCAACACGGCGACGCCACTTGTCTGAAAATGGGTAGGCGGCGATAAGCTCAAGCCGCACTTGCTGAGGATTCATCGTGCATTGATGTGGTCGGGCTTCGGGAGCTGAAGCATGTAGCCTCGGCGAGATCTAATTACCGACATGTACCGGGCCGAAGTCCATCCCCAGTTCTCGTCAGTGTATTCGGTAGTGATACCGCAGAGATCGTAGAGGTCGGCGACGGTGGCAAGACCGTACTCCTCGATGATGTCGCCAAGTCGGTCGATAACGAGATAAGCTTCATCTCTGGACTCGAGCTCGATCTCTGAGAAATCATGGTATCGACGTGTACGAGGAGAAGCGTCTCGGCGATTGCCTGGTGCTGAGCCTGGTCGAGAATATGATCCGTATGAGACACGGGACCCCCCGGACGAGCTGCGAGCTCGAGGAGAAGACTCTCCGAAGAGGAGACGTTCGATGCCCTGACTGACCAGATCCGAGAGTGTGTTCTTGATAGCAGGGATCGTAACATCGTAGAGTAGATACTCGCCGACATTGTGGATATCCTCTCCGACGAAAGCAGATACAGCCTTCGTCCCGAAGTTTGCCTTCTTCTTGGTAACGGTGGCAGTGGTAACCTGCTCAACCTTCTTGCGCTCGGGGAGCTTGCTGTTGGATGGGAGATTCGGACGGATTGGTGCGTTAGCCAAGGTGGCCCCTTTCTAAGGAGGTGGGGGCCCCAGATTTCTCCAGGGCCCCCAAATATGAATCAGAGGTTCTTGAGCTCCGTCTCCTTAAGCTTGGAGTCGAGCTCCTTGTACTTCGGGTCGTCCTTAACCTGCTTCATGATCTTCTCAGGCAGGATACCGTTGTAGAACTCACGGACGAGAGACGGGTTGTCCATCAGCTGGTCGAAGAGCTCCTCATACTCAGGCGAGTTGAGGAAGGACTCCTTGATCTGCTCGGACTTGACGAAGCGCTCACCCTGTCGCTCACCGTAAGCAGAACCGATGAGGTCGTCGAAGAACTTCATCATGGTATACAGGTCCTCGTTGTCCATGGCGGCCTGGAGCCACTGCTCGAACGAGGTGACGTTGTCGTACCGCTTGATGAAGTCGAACATCTCACGGCGAGACAGGTGGAAGTAGAGCTTCTTGGTGGTGGGCTCGTCGTCGAAGATACCCTTGATGCGGATGATGTGAGAGAACATAGATGGTTTCCTTTCAGTTGATCTTGAAGTAGTTTTCCTTAGGCGCGACTAGAAAGTCGACCGTAAGTACTGGCTCACCCTTTTCAGTGAGCTGAGAACCAAACTCGACGGAGAGGGAGTTCGGTTCGGACCATCCAACCAGTTCACCGGCTGCAATGGGTGGAAGTCCAAGGCCGTTGTAGAACTCGTTGAGGGAAGCGTAGCACTCAAGGTTGAGCTGCCCATTAATGTTGTTCTCGACTCGGCGGATGGACTCGATGTCGGACTTGAAATACCGCCCCGAGAAGATGTCATAGCAGAGAACGTCCCCTCCCCCGGCCACAAGAATAGTTCCGGGACGTGGTTCACCAGCTGCTTGAACCGATTTCTCTGCAACGCGGGCCTTAATCTTCTCGCGGTCCTTCGGCTTAACCACGTCCGCCACCGCTTCTCGATATCGCTTAAACGCCGCCTCCGAACCTGTGTAAGCCAGTGCGAACGCCGCTCCTCGAGAGTACTGAATACGATTCGCCGCGATGATCGATACCAGAGTGCATACGCCTGCGATGGCCGGGGGAATATATACTCGATATGATACTGCGAACTTCTCCTTCCAAGAGAGGTCTTCGGGTGAGCGAAGATTGGCTTCACAGTAGTCTGCGATCTTCTCGACTGCGAGCGTAGTAGACTTCGCCGTGAGTACGGCCGTAGCAACGGTCCCGACGCATGCCGAGGCCGTGAGAATAGCCGGAGCGTTAGCCTTGAAGAATTGCGTAACACCGTTCGCATTGATCACTTGTCCTCCTTCATCTGGATCTTGGTCTCTTCCTTACCGAGTCCGGGATATGACGTACGAGAGATCTCGAGCTTGCTTAGGTGAGCCGCAACCTCCATACGGATCAGAGACTCGATGTCCTTACGAGTCAGGACGCCCTGCTGCTTGATGGTTCGATCGATCTCTCGCCTGAGGTCAGACGTGATCACGAAGTCCCCACGAGGGCCCTGCTCGCCATCGTATCCTCGAGGGCCACGCTCACCGGGTTCTCCCTTAGGTCCAGGCGGCCCCTGAATAACCTTGACCTTACACCACTCTGACTTGACGATGTAGGTGAAGACTCGGACGATTAGGGTCATGATGTTGATCCAGAGGATGACGATAGAAATCGCCCCGATAAGATACATGGTCCACCAGATGATGATCACTTGTGCTTCCTTTCAACTCGCTTGAGGCGGGGCTTCAGTTTGTAGTTCTGCGGATTGTTGATACAATCCAGGATATAATCCGGCGTAAACTCCCAAACACCATTCTCCCGAGGGTAGTGTCGGAAATCGATGGAGTCGGCAGCCATTCGGCGCAGATACTCCCGTCGGTCGTCTCCTCGTGAATATGCGCGAGCCTCTCCGGTCGCTCCATCAACACCGAGGTAGAGTACGGACAGAGCATCTCCGACGATGATGTCCGCGTGCTTTGCCAGGAGCTCCATAACTCCCCCGGGTGTGAGGATGACGCAGCGGTTCGTCTTGGATGAAGATCGGACCAGTTCGTCTCGAGGAACACCATATCGCCAACCTCGGAAGGTTTCGACGCAAAGGAGGTCGCCCCGTACTTCCCATTCAGCAAAGCTTTGATCTTTGAGGAAGTAGTAGGAAGATAGGTCCTCTCCCACACGCTTAGGTCGGGTCGTTGCAGTGCGGACAGCATGGTATCCCTCATTCTCAACCAGCTCCTTCTGGAATGTGGACTTACCTGAACAACTTGGACCGAGAAGTACGACTAACATTTCACTCCGCCGAGATCGTGTAGAGGATGACTGTCATAGCCGCAAACAGCGCTCCGATTGCGGTGATGACCAGCTTGACGAAGAAGGTCACGTTCGTCAACCACACAAGCCAGGTTGCGAAGCTGATTGCGAAGAAGACGATCAGGAAGATGAGGCTGATGAGGATGTAGTAGATCGGTGGTTCCTCGAACATGTGTGCTCCTTTCTCGAGGAAAAGCCTATACCCCAAGTCGGGGTATAGTGCTGAATTACCAGCGGTTGATCTTACGATCACGGCGCGCGATGAAGCGCTGCTGAACACCAACAACGTGCTTCATTCGGGAGTTCGCACCCCTGCCAATAAAGCAGGAGGCGAGAACAATTCCGAGGATGAAAACAGCGCTCTTGATGACAGAAACGATGATGCGGGTCATGAGTGGTCCTTTCAAACGGAGGGGTTTCAATATAGGACCGGTTTTTCTCGCGGGCTACTTCATCTTCTTTCGAATATCACGAAGCTCGAGCCAGATAAGCAGGAGCAGTCCGTAGATACCAAGCCATTGTCCGAATTCCATGTGTACTCCTTAGAAAAGCCTATATCCCAAGTCGGGATATAGGATGAGGTCTCAGTCGGTCTCTTCAGAGGCTTCGATCTCGTCGAGCTCATCGAGGTCATCGTGCTCAAGCTCTTCGGGCTCATCCGTATCCGGAACCGAGCGGAACGCCATGAGGGTGAGTGCGGTACCGGCTGCAAATACAGCGGCGCCAGCAATCAACTTCTTGGAGTTGCGCTTGATAGCGGGCAGGACAGCGTCCTTGTTGAACTTGAACTCGACAATCTTCTCGTTGGTCTCAACGGTGGTGTCGGTGGTCTCAGTCATGAGGGTTTCCTTTCAAATAGAGGGGTCTCATATAAGGCGTAGTTTTTTACGCGAAAGCCTATACCCCAAGTTAATGGGGCATAGGCGAATCAGAAGGGGGCGAAGGGTAGCTCGTCCGCAAGCTTCGCAGCCAACGTTCCTTCATGGTTCTTCTTGTATAGCTCGTTGAAGTATTTGTTACTCAGTCTCCGATAATGTTCGGTCTTGAGCTTCTGCTCTTCATGAGCTATAGCAAAGAAGATAGCAAGGAGGGTAACGATGATGAGTGCGATATACAGCATGGTCTTTCCTTTCGTAGGTCTTCAATACACGCAAGGAAAATGTCGCGGGAAAGCCTATACCCCATGTTGGAGTATAGGTGATGAGTCACTTCTTAGAGGCTCGGTACACGGCCAGGAGGTCGTCTACAATCTTCTCGGCATCAGTCTCGATGTTCTTGCCGAGCTGGGTTTCGTACTTCTTCTTGTACTCGTCTCGCTCCTCAGTCATGAGGTAGGCGATGTAGGCGAACAGAAGAGCAGCACAGATAGCAGCAAGGAGCAGGGAGAGGATGACGATAGTGATGATAGCGGCGAAGGTCATGATGTGTCCTTTCAGAGTAGGGTCTTCAATATACACCAAGTTATACTTGCGAAAAAAAAAAGATAAGCCTAGATCCCAGGGCGGGATCTTTGGCTGGAGAGTAGTAGGGATCAGAAGTTCCAGGTCTTCTTCTTGCCAACCATCTCGGCGACAATCAGCAGGGTGCCGATGACGACGAAGGGGGCGATGACAAGAGCGAGGAGGGTGGTCATTGTGTTTCCTTTCTAAGGGTCTTCAATATACGGTGTGTTAATCCTGCGACTCATGTGACTAGAGTGACCAGACAAAAAAAAGATAAGCCTAGATCCCATGGCGGGATCTAGAACTGTGTCAGAGGTAGTAGTGGTCGTACTGCTCAGAGCTCAGTCCAGTAGCAGCAAGCTCCTCGGCGTAGTCGAGGGCGGCCTGTGCAGCGGCGGGAGAGAGGTTCATGAGAGTGTCCTTTCTATGACGGGTTTCAATATAGAGCCCGTTTTCTACGCGAAAAAAAAAAGATAAGCCCAGCCCCCCATGCGTATAGCACAGGGGGCCAGGCGAATCTCAGAAGGGTTTAACCTTCATGATCAAACCGAACGCCTTCGAGCTGACAACAGCAAGTCGCTCGTACTGGAGGACGGCTACGATACCGGCCAGTGAGGTAGCTGCACCGAGAATTGCATCTTTGCTGAGCTTCTTGCTCTCGCCAAGGGCTTTGGCTTTTGCAAGAGTCTCGACGTTTCGAGCAATTGTGGTGTAGTCCTCACTAGAGGGATCGTGAAGCTCGGCCTCCTTCAGAGCAGCTTCAATTGTCTGCTGAATAGGGTCAGGGTTCTTCATGGATGGGCTCCTTTCTAGGGTTCATTATACCGCAGGTTTTTCTCGCTTAGACCTGCTTGACGTCCAGCGTCACCTTCCCGTTCCGGAGCATCTCAGCGACGCCCTGGTCGAAGGTGGCGTGGATACCCTGGTCCTCAGACACATGAAGGGCGCCAGAGGGCTGCGTACCCTGGTACTTGTTGGAGCTCACGCCGAGAAGAACACCCAGGAAGGTGTCAATCGCAGCGATCGTCCCAGCAACCTCGGTCGGGTGAGGCAGGTGCCACAGAGCCGCCAGCGTGAGATAGAGAGCGGAGGTAGCCGGAAGGGCGACCAGCGCAACCCACTTGAGGATGTCGTAGGACTTGTTGTTCAACTTACTCTCCTGAAGGTGCTTTGCCATATTGCTTCCTCTTAGCCGGGGGTCTAGGGGTGGGGACTACGGGAAGATTCTTTACCTCATTCACTATCTTCTCGGCAAGCCCATTCCCCCCGAACTCGGAATAGGGCTCTACAAGATACTTCATGAAGTCCTCATACTCGTCGAGGGTGAGAAATCCTCGATGAAGATAGGTCTTCCCGACATATACAATCCGGTCATGGGCCATTCCGAGCAGAAGTCTTGATGTGGCGGACTTCCGCTCACTTCGCTTCATGATCCAAGCCCACATTCCGGAGGATCCCAGAACTGACAAGAATATCGCAAGGACTATGTCAGTCAGGGGGTTGAATCCGAAGTGCTGCATGTTAACCGATCGCTAGATAGGGACGAACCCCGAGTGAGTAATTAATCGGGGCGTGGGAGAACTGACCAGTAGACTTCATGTAGACTGCAGTCTGTGCTGAAGCTCGTTCACGAAGCCAGTACTCCTCCTCAATGTTAACAAGGGCGGGGTTGAGCCTGAAGGCGGGGAACTGGTTGTGGTGCATACCCTTGGCGAGGGGATCGTTGAAGATCGACGTTCCCCAGAGCATGGCCTCATCCATGATATTGATGTGCGGGTTGTACCATCGCCAATCCCTGACTGCGCCGTTACCATCGTACCCGGTAGCAACTCGAGTCCAGACGCCGACCATGTTGGATCGGTTGAACAGGGACTCAGCCATACGACTGGCCTGAGTCATGGTGGACTGGTTAAGTGTCGAATCGACGTACGAGCGCTGATCCGGGATAGTGGTGGACCAAGCTTCTCGGAACAGGGACCGGTCAGGGACTACCACGATGTGGTTCTGGCGGAATGGCGGCTCACCGATGTTCATGAAGTAGTTGAACGCCACAATTCGCCAAGTGACACCAGAATATGTCCAGTAGTCACCAAGGTACAGACCTGAGAACGATCCGCTTCGAATCGCCTGGAGATACGGAGCGACCGAGTTACCAAGCGATGCGCCTCGATAGATCGAGTTGTGGACACCGACGTTCGAGTCATTCAACATCCCATAGACTGATCCAGAGTTAGTGAACTTCTCGTTGATCTGCGTGATCTTGAGCTCGGTCCCAGCAACCCGCCCCTCGACAGCTTGGATGCGGTCATTCTGGTTCTTGTCGCTGACCTTGAGGTTAGCAACGTCGGTAGAGGTGTTACCCCCAGCGTTAGCCAGCGCATCTCGAACCGAGTCAAACCAGGTGTTGAACTCGCCCTGGAGCTTTGCCTGCAGAGAGTCCAGGTTGATCGTCTCGAGCGGACCTCGAACATAGGGAGTACGAGAACTACCCACAAGGTTGATGATGTTCTCTGCAACGATCTGTCGAGAGTTCTTGATCACCTTAATTTGGGCCAGAGCGAAGGTCTGTCGGTCACCACTGTCCCCTACATTTGGGATCAGCGGGGTGACCGCAGGGGTTCCCTGGACCACCTTGATCTTGGCACCACGGACAGCCTTGGATCGGTCAACCTCAATGCACACGAGATCGATTCGGTCAAGCGTTGCGTGAGAACCAGTGAGTGCCACAGTCTCGTCACCGGAGTTCTCTACCCATCGGTTGTTCAGCCAAGCCTTTCCTGCACCGACATATACGGACATACCGTTGTTGGTGGGGCGGACTCGAAACTTGTCTCCCACATTGGGGAAGACGCCCGGCGCGATAATTCCGTCGAATAGCGATCCGAACTGGTCCGCATCATAGGTCCGGTCGCCATTCACCGAGTTGTAGAAACCACTAGAAATGGCCATGCATTAATCCCTTTCTCGAGGAGCAATGACCTCTCCAGGGCCACCGCGAGTGAAGTCGATACGGAAGCCGTCACCATTCCACTTGGTACGAGACGACATTGAGATAGTGGGAACCCTAGAGAACCCACTACTGGACCAAGACTCAGTCATCTCAGTCAGCTGGCACTCAATTGGCTCTGCGTTGCTGCCCGAGGGGACGTAGTAGAAGATATCCCCGACATCGAAGCCAGTACGGTACTCGACGTTGGAGAAGCTGTTGATCTTACCCGAGATCATCTTGAGCGGGGTATACTTCGGGAACATGGCGTCCAGAACCCAGAAGGGATACCACACCTCGCTAAGAGATGTGATATGCTTCTGCTGAAGATCGGTAAGCGCTTTCCAGTCCTTAATCGAGTACGGCTTGTGGACCTGAGTATTATCCCACAAGACTTCTCGTCGAGTGATTGGGTTCTCAGACCGCAGTGTATGCGCCCGAGTGTGCGTACTGCCATCAGCAATCCACTTCATATCCACATCGCCGGAGTCCCAGACCTCATAGATTGTACTCTTCTTATCGACAATGGAGTCCACTGACTCGAAGTCGGAGAAGTTGTCATTCTCCTGAGCGAGTGTGATCGTATTGATGAGATGTGGGGCAGTTACGTAACAGTGAATACCCTGGTTCTCGAGCTTGATCTTGTAGAATAGAGAATATCCGTTCGGCTTGCACGCCGACAAGACGTTCTTGAACATCTCGGCGATGGGTGCTCGGTCATAGATGATCCACTTCCCATCCTGGATCTTCTGCCCAGTGTCGTTGACGTAGGCCATCTGAGACACTCGAGTTTCTCGATGGAAGTTGAAGTTATCAATCCTACGAGCCGCTTCTGCATCCTTACCAAGATGCGCATGGGCCAGGTTTTCAGCCGTCATCTGCGCATTGAACTGGCCATTCTTGTCGGGCTCAATCCACTGTCTGTGAGGTAGGACTCTCCACTCAAACATCGACTCGAGAGAGCGACCGGTATACTTGTGGAGGTAGACACCGTCATCCTCCTGCTTAACCGTGGCCGTCTCGATTACCATGGCGGTCGAGGTATCATCTCGAATAAACAGGTTCCCAAGACTGTACTCGTACCCGGGTTGATCCGAGTAGAGCTGGAGCTCGAACTGGCCGTAGTCATATGCCCGCTCGGTCCAGTTTAGGGAGTAGAAGTTATTCGGAACCTCAATCCACGTGTTGTAGTTATGAAGGAACGCGAAGAACAGTTGCATTAGATCCCCCTATAAAGTGTATCGTATTCCATAGAGACGTTCACGTCGTCAACGCCTCCAGCATACTGAAGGGCGATCGTGTTGATTCCTGGGTGCATCTGAATCCAGGTACTCCCTGGCGCCAGCACACCGGTGATGTAGGACTTCCTTCCTCGAGCCTGGTGGGTAATGGATTTCTTACCAGGACGAGTATCCACAACAATACTCTCTCCAGCATAGAAGTTTCCAGCTCGAGAGATAGACATTGTCTCGTTGAAAGTCGTATTACTCAGGATAAGGTTACTGACTGTACCGAGGAACTCAACAGTAATAGTAACACCAGCCGGGTAGTCACCAAGGTATCGGATATCCTTACCCGAGGAGTTGGTCATGTCACCGAACTTGAGCTTGTGGTTGTCCTGTGAGAAGAACGGGAACTCGAAGGTAGGCGTGTTGTCATTGAAGCCCACAACCTTCTGGATCTGAGTAGCGGAGGACTTCCAATACGGGTCCAGCCCAAGAAGGGAGACCTGGATCTCCTGCCGCTCAGAGAAGATGTTCGGCTCGACGGACTCGACGATGAAGTCGGAGTGCACGTTAAGCCAGTCGGTTGTCACACCGAGAGTAATGGTCTCCCCGACTCCGAAGTAGGAGTAAGTCTTGAGTCGGAGTTCCTGAATGTCGGTCCCCCAGGGGATCAGAGTCAGTACCACAGTACGAGTACCAACCCTGATCCCCTTAAGGAACGCTCCGTCCAGTAGGGCGAATCCATCAGTGCTGATGTCCGCCTTTACTGGTCCCAGACCAGTAATCTCCTTGACCGCGACCCCCGACTCGTAGGGGTTCGTGATGTCGATGGTTAGACGATCCCCCGACTTTGTCGTGGACGAGATCTCTGAGATCATAGTGTCAACTTGTCCTTTGCCATTGCAAGCTGAGTGTTGGTGTTGCGGTAGATAGTAGCCGCATCCAGCGCCTCAGGCGAGTTGTTGGTCTGGTTGAAGGTGATGTTTGTAACACCATTTTGACTATTCTTGTCAGAATTGTCAACTGCGATCGGAGCAGGAGGTCGAGCAGCATTAGCTGCCTGAGCTGTGACTCCGATGGCGGGCATGAAGTTGTTGATTCCCTTAGCCTGCTTCTGCATCTCGGTGAGGTCCAGAATAGGCTTGATTTCCGGCTTGAAGGATGGGTCGTCCTCGATGAGTTCGTTTACTCCGTCGAGCGCCTTTGACATAGCGTCGTAAGCGGCGGAGGCCATGTTATCTCCAGCCTCAGCGACACGCTCACCAGTATTCTCGATACCGATAGCGAGACCCTCTCCGACGTATCCGCCGAGCTCCTTCATCAGTCGAGAAGGAGAGTGAATACCGAAGAAGTTCTTGACCTTGTTGTAGCCCTTCTTGGCTACGTTCAGCATAGACTCACCGAAGCTCCAGGCCTTGGATGCAAGACCGTTGGTCATACCGTCGACAATAGCCCAAGCAATCTCTCGACCAACCTTGTTGAAACGAGGAGCGTACTTGTTAATAGCATCGCGAACACCCTCAAGAAGCTTGAGGACCGTCCACATACCCTTGTCAATGATCTTCGGACCATTCCTAGCAATTCCATCAAGGAAGTTGAGGATGACGTTGGTGGCAGCGTCAATGACCTTGCCGATGTTGTCCGCAATACCATTCAGGAAGTTTGCCAGGATAGTAGCACCCTTCTCGCCGAACTCATAGGCATGGTTGGCCAGCTCCGTGAGCATCGCCTGGATCAGGATAAACAGCGTAGCCACAATACCGGGGATATTGGCGTTGATAGCATAGATGATCGCCCCAAGCAACTGTGCCATTGCCACTGCAAGCTCAGGGGCCTTAGCACCCAGGGTAATGATGAAGTTGGCGATGGCGGTCGCTAGATCAATTGCTAGCTGCGGTAGAATAGCACCTAGCTGTTTAAGTCCCTCGGTCAGGACTAGGAATGCTGCTGCACCGGTAGTAGCACAGATACCAAGCACTGCTGCAAAGGCAGCCATGCCGATGGAGATCGGTAGCAGTGCCAATCCTAGGGCGAGTAGCGCCGCGGTCAGCACAATCATACCAACTGCAAAGTACTGCGCACCGGCTGCAGCGGCTACGAGGATAAGCATACCACCCGCCAAAGCAATCAGACCAATGGCGAGCTGGGTCCAAGTGATGGTAGACAGGGTTTTCATCGCGGAAGCTAGAGCCAGGAATGCAATAGATGCAATACCTAGGGCAATTGCTCCCGTCTTAAATGCGTCAGCTGCAGCCATGGAAATAGCTAGGATAGCCAGACCTGCAGCAAGAGCGACAAGACCCTTAGCTAGGGTCAGGATATCCATATTACCAAGGATGGCGATTGAACCGGTTAGGACAATCACTGCCGCGGACATAGCGAGAATAGCGGCAGCCCCTCGAGCGTTGGCTCGTCCAGCGATAGCCATTGCGATGGATAGTTCCGCAATAACCACTCCGAGAGCGATAACTCCCTGGAGAAGCTTACCAGTATCCATCGTACCGAGCATCCAGATGGCCCCAACTAGGATGTTACAGGATACAGCCAGAGACAGCAGAATCGCCGCCCCCTTACCCATAAACGGGTCCTTACTGACAACCATCATGAAACCGGAAAGTATAGCTACAACCGCAGCAAGTGTGACTACACCCTGGAGCGCCTTTCCGGTATCCATAGACCCTAGGGTGTATACCGCTAGCGATAGAATAACGCAGGAAGCAGCTAGGGCCAGCAGAATCGCCGCCCCCCGCTCTACACCTTGGGTCTCGGACATCTTAGTCATGAAGGTTTGGAGTGTTTCCATAAGAACCTTCATTGCGACCATACCGATAACAGCACCCTTAAGATCCATACCAGCAAGGATTCTCACAGCGGTAGCCATAAGAATCATGGCTGCTCCGAGCGCGATCAGCATGACCACGATTCTCGTGGAGTCCTTCTTGAAGGCGACCATCTTAGTCATAGACTCAAGCATGTCGTCCATCATGTTAAAGAGGAACTTCAGGACTGCTAGGGTGACGAGGAGCTTTGGTGCCGGAACAAGAGACATCAGGATTAGGGCACCAGCCAGAACACCGAGCGCAATAGCAATTGTGAGGAGCGCCTGGGCCTTAACCTTCTGCTCGAACGCCTCGAGGACGTTACCCATCTTGTCGAATACATCGCCAAGTTTCTCAGCAACATTTCCGATCTTGTCAAAGTTCTTCTTGAAGGAGTTGATCCATCTAGTGAATGCGATCAGGACCCCACCGCCAATAGCCCCGACAAGGATCTTACCCATGTCATAGGATTTGAGGTTGGAGTTCGCGTTGCTGAGCGCGTTACCAATAGATCCGAACGCACCCTTGACGCTTTCCTTAACCTTAGGGGCAAAGGTATTGGCGACAAAGTCCTTGAACTCGACGAACTTCTGCTTAATGGTGTCGAAGAGCTCGGGGAGGTGGATGGCCCTAGCGACCTGCTGGATGTCCTCAAACCACTTCTTGAGGAAGTTATCCTTGGCCGCCTGACCAGTCTCCTTGGCGGCCTGGGCTGCAGCAGAGCCGACCTCGGAAACTGCTCCCGCAGCCTCCTTAGCCTTAGCCTTTACCTCGCCATGACCGTTAACCCAGTCTCGAAAAGAGAGGGCTACATCCTTGACCTTGCTACCGACATCACCGAAAGCCTTGCCAAGCTTGGGCCAAACACTACTATTTTGAACAGTGTTCCATACCTCGACAAGAGCATCCTTCAGCTCGACCAGTTTATCTTTGAGCCACTGTACCTTCTCGGAGATCTTGAGCTTCCGGCCCAGTTCATCAAACTTGTTGCCGAGAGAAGCGACAATCGCCTCTGCCGAAGACATGTCTCCGAGCTGGAAGCCCTTGAAATAGTCAGAGAGAGCGGCCTTACCTGAGACGAGCTTAGCCTTCAGCTTGTCTCCGACACTACCAGCGAACTCGTTGATTTTGGACTTAGCCTTATCGACTCCACTCTTAATAGAATCCATAGCGGCAGAGAACTCACGACCGATGACCGAGTTCTTAAGTGCGTCTCGGACAAGACCAAACTTCGAAGATAGGTTCTTGAGTCCTTCTCCAACCTTCTGAACCTTGCTGGTGAAGTCTATCCACATGATGAAGTCATGGATCTTATCAACAACCCACTTGATGGCCTTACCGACAAGATCAATCGGCGGGAGAAGGAGCTTCAGGATCTTACCACCGAGATCGAGTTTGGTGAACCACTGGTCAAACCAGTAGATCGCCTTACCTATCACCTTAGTAATCTGGAATACGCCAGAGTTGATCCCAGTGAATGCTGGGAACAGTGCGCCAATGATGTGAGAGGCAACCGTGAAGACTACCTGGGCTACCTCGCCGAGAATCGTGGCGAAGATATGGAAGATGGAGAATACACCAGTGAAGGTCCACTTGAGCTTCTCAGCGAAGTTATCAGTGATGATAAGCTTTGCTGTGAAGTCAGCGAAAGCCTTTGTCGCCTTAGCAAGACCTTCAGCACTAGCTCCACCAAAGACCTGCTTGAATGCGGACCCGATGGAGTTCAGAATCTTGAAGATGGCTTGGAAGATGTTTCCCAGACCCTGGACCAGTGCGGTTCGCCCCCCTAGATCCTTCCACATCTGGAGGAACCCGTTTCGAGCATCCGAGCTGGACTTAATTACCTTACCTAGCCAGTCGCCGATCGCCGTGAACAGATCCGAGGCCTCTTCGAAGTCTCCGAATAGGATCTCGAATGTCTCGGCCCACCCGGAGCCAATAGCCTCCTTGGTGGTGTCGATCAGCTGACTAAAGGTCCGGATCTTGGTAGCGGCATCAAATGCACCCTGGGCGAACTGCTTCAGCTTGTGCGCCTGTTCCTCAGAGTATCCCATCTCGACAAGCTGTGCCTCAGAGAGGTCGTTCGTCAGTGCGGTCAGGGTGGTCGTCATAACCTGGGCAGTCAGCCAGTCTTCCTGAAGGGACTCTCGGAAGCTACCTTTCTTAGCAATGGCTTCGTCGACACCGGTCCCCATCATTCGAGCAGTCTCGATCAGGGCATTCCGGAAGGATTCGCCACCCATTCCGGCATTAACCAGCGAGTTCCAGTCTTGGAGGTGGACAACACCGGCCGAGATGGCCTGGGATAGCTGAGTATATGCCGTGGAAGCCTGCTGAGCGGTCGATCCAGAAGCAGCAGCTAGGTTGGACAGGCCCTTGATAGAGGATACAGACGTCTGAAGGTCAACACCCGCCGCAGTGAACAGACCAATAGCGTTGGTCATATCGCTGAAGCTATAAACTGTCTTGTCGGCGTAGGTATTCAGATCAGCAAGGGAGGCTTTGACCTCAGAAAGAGACGTGCCCTTCTCGACTGTGTTGGCCATGATGGTCTGAATCGATCTCATTTTGAGCTCGTACTCACCAAAGCCATCTTTAATAGTCTGGAAGAATCCGCCAACGAGACTCTTACCAGCGCTGAGGGCAGCGGCGCCGATTCCACCGAATGCAGTGACGGCAAGACCCTGCATGACGGTCATGTTCTTGCCGATATCGAGGGCCTTTGTTGCCAGGTCGCCGAGTGTGGTGTTCTTGGCAATTTCTCCGACTCGAGATAGGCCATCGGCAGCACCCTGCAGTTTCAAGGATTCCTTGAGCTTGTCCATTCCGGACGCGGATTCCTTGATAGCGGACAGGAACTGCTTGTTATTCATCTTGAGCGAGACTACCCGCTCGTCAATAGTTGCCACTACTTAGTGACCTCCTTCCAGGCCTTCTTCGTAATCTTGTCGAACACCGGCCTGATAGCGGGGTTGATGTAGTCTCGGCCGACGACATACCCGCCATTGCGAGTGCCGTGACCATATTGCAAGATGACGGCGATGTTTACGCCGTTATTGACGTGGGAGTTGGTCCAGGTGATCTTCCAGCTGTTGCCAGTTCGAGTGACTTCATAGTTCCAGCTCGCAGCCGTCTCGCCCGACCTGGAGGGGGTCGCAGACTTTAATGCTGAAACCCCCTCCTTGCCGAACTGATTCATGATCAGAGCCAGGTCTAACTTCGTCATTCTGTCAAACCAATTCCTGGTGAGTTTCCAGTCTCCCTGACTCTCGATCGTGATCATGATTCTCCTAGTATCAGGCCTTTAGCTTGGCGAAAGCCTCGGGGTTGGGCGCAGCCCATCCGACGATGGTGACTCCAGCGGCCTTGGCAGAGGACTCGGAGGTGGCCTGCTCGTCCTTGTTGGCGACCAGAACCCAGACGCCCTCGGGGAAGGCAGTCTTAGCAGCCTGCCAAGCACTGGCTCCGGCGCTAGCAGGAATAACACCAAGCTGGGCATCCTTGACCGAGGAGATCTGCCAGTCAGCAGAACCATCGGTGTTGTCCGAGACACGCTTGAGACCGGCGTAGTCCGCCTTCATGATCTCACGCATCTTGTTCTCGCCACGGCCGTGCAGAGCGAAGTACAGCTTACCGGTACGCTTGAGTAGGATCGGGAGGATCTTACCGTTGGACGACCGGTACCACTGAGCGCTGTAGTCCAGCAGACCGTTTCGGACGTTCGGGAGGACTGCAATATTCTGCGCCTCAAGAGTGTCCAGAGCCTCGATCATACCGGCGACATTCACACCAGCATTACGGATGGTCTGGAGACCCGCCTGCGAGAACTCCTTCCCGGTCTCGTAGTGCTGCTTGATAGCAACCGCGGAATCATTCCCGTCAGCCGTAGACTGGATCGGAAGTGCGATCTGGTCGGGCTTGAGGGCTGCGACCGCCTTAAGCTCGTCGAGGCTGTAGGCGTTACGGTCAGTCTTACCCCATCCACCGGGCAGCCAGGCCATGATGGGGAGACCCTTAGGCTTGGCGGGGGGAGCCGGAGGCTGAGCAGGAGCAGGCTTATTGCCAGCCGGGGTAACCGGACCCATGGACTTAGCCCAGCCCTCGATGGTCTTGTATGCCTCGGAGATGCGAACCGCAAGGGCCGAACCGAACGCAGTAGAGCCAGCCTTCGTCGGATGGGTGTCATCCGACATCAGCAGAATATCACGAGTTCCATCGTTCTGCTTACGGGCCTCGTTACCGGTACCAGAGAGAACGTCCGAGACCTGGACCACAGGGGCACCAGGTGTGACCGGAGTCTCACCAGCGGCAGGGGTCCAAGCCCGAGTCACTCGGTAAGCAACACCGCCATAGACGACAACGTCACCCTCAGCATTGTCTCGGCCCTCTCGGAAGGGGACAGCCTGCTTGTCGGCGATACCGAGCCAGTCGACGAACGCAATACCGTTTGCAGTACCGCCAGCAGCCTCGACACCAGCCTTCTGTGCCTTCACGTTGATGTGAGCATCACGAGACTGGAGTCGGCTGACAGAAGAGGGCTCGGGGCCGACCATGATAATCGGGACATTCGGGAGCTTAGCTCGAACCTTGGTCACGAACTGCTTGACTGCCTCGGTAATCTTGGTGCCGTTGGTGTCGCCGTTCTCGACGACCTTGTCGCTGTTAAGCGATCCAACCGTGACGATCAGGTTCGGGATCGCGGCGCAGACCGCGTCCACTCGAGAGTCAGCCTCGAAGCTGAGGTTTCCTTCCTTCGAGTGAGCAAACCCGCTACCATCCACGGCGCTGACCATCGGAACACACCCTAGAAGTCGAGAAGCCGCGGCAGGGAGGTTGAACCCAGGCCCCATCATGGCCTCGGTGGACCAGGAGTCCCCGAAGAATCCGACTGTCGGAACCACTCGCCCCGGCTGCAACGGAAGAGACCCGAGAGCCGTAGCGACTCCCGCACTACCTCCAGATCCAACAGAAAGCAGCGGTAGCGGACGGGAAGCCGGGCCGAAGAAGATATCCGGAGCAATCTTCCGGACAGGGTTGGCAGCGACGATATCGATCGTCTCGCCCTGTGTAAGAGACACGTGCTTCCGAGTAACCCCATCCGGAGTCTTAATCTCGACAGTGTGGGTCCAATTACCACCAGGGTTGACCCCGTTACCTGGAGCGAGGATCTCGACTCGGATTGCTCCGGCGGAGTCGGAGGTAACAAGATACTCTCGCATAGAGACCTCGGTACCGTTGATAGTCGCCGTTGCGCCGTCAACGTCCGGGGTAATTCGTACTGTGGCCTTTCCGTTCTGACCGCCGGGAATTGTTCCCGTTAAAGTACAGTATGGTGCTGCCATTTTGAGCCTCCTACGGCTGTTCGGCCCTGTCGAGCAGGGCGTTCACCTTGGTGTTTGTCTCGGCGCCGTAGACGCCATCGACCTCAGCGCCGACGGCTGCCTGAACGGCCTCGACAGTAGAGTCGTGCGCCTCCTCAGAGCCCTCACCCCAGATTCCATCCTGCTCAGTGCCAACCACGGACTGCGTGAAGGCCACGCCGAAGGGGAAGGTCTTACCGCCCCACTCGGAAGCCGCGGCAAGAGCATAGCAACGAGACCGAGTGTTCGGACCGGCGACGTTGTCTGGGGTAGCCCGGACTGCACGCTGCAGAGCGCGGATGTCAGCGGGGCCAGCAGGAGCCGTGTTGCTCGGAGAGTCGGTATAAGCCGGGCGAATCACATAAGCGATCGACTGATTGCGGACACGCCGCCAAACACCGTTCCCAGCAGACTGAGAGCCATAGCTGCCAGACGAGGTGTTCCCCTCAATCGTCTGGAGCGTGCCTCCGCCAAGGTTCTTCTCGACGAAGCCCACGTGGTCCGTGCCGCCGCCATCCCAGTCGTAGATGACGACATCGCCCGGTCGGGCGTCGTAAACCGATACGAAGTAAGCGTCAGGGTGCTGACGGACCTTGTTGACGGTGTAGTCAGTGTTAAAGGAGAATCCTCCAATAGCGTCAATCTGCCCGCACTCGTCCAGACACATGCTGACGAAGAGCATGCACCACCAAACAGAGTCGGACGGTCCAGCAAGCCACTGCTGACCAGTTCGAGCTGCCCAGTATCGGCCAGCTTCGGATCCGGGCTGAGGGTCGTCTGGTGCATAGTAACCAATCCTCGCTGCGGCGCGAGCGAGTACGTTGTCTGCGACGCTCACTTCATCACCTCAGTAGTCTGGGAGACGTGAATCTCCTTGTCCTCCATGGGATCAGTTCCGATGTGGGCCTGCGGAGCAAGCGCCTCCTCGGGAATGTCTTCGTGACTGATCATTGTTATCCCTTCGAGCCAAGCTTCGCTCGCCTGGCTCTATTGAGTTCCCTGTTCCGTTCCATAATCTCGGACTGGGACATCTTCTTATCAGGCTGGTTCTTTTGGTTGCATACCCGAATTAGTGTGAGCAGTCGGTTGATGTGCCATTTCTCACACTCGAATGGGATCTGGCAAGCAATCATCCAGTAGTAGATTAACTCAGATGATGTGTACTCTCCAGATCCAGACTCCCCACCCGTCTCGCGGATGGTTGTTGCAGTCATCGTGTCGCCCATATAGGCACTGATACGATCGACCTCAGATGGGGGGATCCTATCCAGGAGCGACGGGTCGTATTCCTCATCAGTGATCATACACTTGATGTAGAGGGCCATCTCCTCAGGGGTGACTTTGTCGTTACCTATGAGGTGCTTATGGGTAATTGACTCCCATTTTGACAGCGCGACCAGGTTGTGCTCCAGGTGCAGGATTCCGCCAGGCATGGAGACAAACGAACCTGTCTCCTCGTCAAACCCGTCGAGATCCGGGATAGAAACTATAAGCATTGCAGGCACCGAGGGCCCAGGAGTCTAGGTCTCTGAGCCCCCGGTGTGGTATATCAGCCTGCGAAGTGTGCCTTGATCTCGTCAGGCAGAAGAAGCTTAGGCTCGAGAGCCCCGCCTCCACCCTGAGCGTCGGAACCGAACAGCTTAGCCTCAAGGGTCTTCAGCTTACCGGCGTCGACGTCGAGAGACGAGATGGTCAGCAGCGAGGTAGGCTTAGCACCAGACACGTTGACCGGCGTGGTGGACAGCTCCCAGGAGAAGGAGATCGCCTCGGGAGAGTCGTTGACGGTCTTGTAGCCCTTCTCGGAAGGAGAGGCCTTGCAGCCGTACAGGATGTGCAGCTTGTAGCCACGATCCTGACCAGCTACGTCGTCACCGATCTTGGTGCGGTAGACGAGACCGAAAGCGAGTCGGTCCTGCTGACCGATCTTGACGCCCTTCGTCAGCGTGGCGGAACCGTCACACTGCTCAAACTCGTCAGGGTAGGTGTAAGCCTCGATAGTGGCCTTCAGCTTCTCAGCCGAGAGCATCGAGAGGTACAGAATGTTGTCGGCGTAAAGGTCAGTAGCCTCCGCGCCCTCAGGCTTCTCGGAGATGGCGGTGATACCATTCCAAGCAACGCCCTTGCCGTAGGTCTTCTGAGCCGGGTCGTACACATACAGCGCACAGTGGTCGACACCAGTCTCAATACGGCGCTCACCAGTCTTGTCCCAGACAAGTGCAGCCATGTTAACTCCTAATAGTAGACGTCGAAGATGTCGTGATAGAGGTTGTCCGCTACGAGTCGAGACTCATGGCGGCTGAACAAAAGGTCCTCGATCTTCGTTCTTGTCGGGTCCTCGGGATGCCGGGCAATCAGAGTAACCTGGAACCGGTTTGCTTTGATATACTTGAGGTTGTCCGCGTACATCGGATCACCCGGATGCCGCTCGTATACGATACACGGATACGAGAGCTTAAGTGACGGGAGTGGTTGGTAGTAGACCTTATCTGACCCGAGGATCTCTACCAGCTTCTCATGGAGAGCTAGGCGTCGGTCCATTATACACCCCCGTCAACTCGAGAACCAGACGGGGGAACTTCAGCTCCACGTAGGAGATTTTCCAAAGTCCCCCCATCCAGCGAACGTACCTGAGATTCTGGATGTTATCCGTTAGATATCCATCAGCGATAATACTGATCTGGTTACTGAGGTTGATACTCCCCAGAATCTCGTCGCTGCTACCAAAGCGGCGTGCTTCACGGAAGACGTCGCCATAGTATGGTTTCTCGATGATCTTGTCTTCCCAAATTCCCGGCTCAGTCTGGATCTGTGTAGCAAATCCTATCTCACCAAAGAATTTGGCCATCTATCACGGCTCCGGAACGACGTTTCCAGACTCCACCTTGCGCTCAACGATCACAGCCGACTTCGGGTGAGTCAGCGCGCCGGAGAGGCGAGTTTCCAAGAGGTAGTGGTACTGGTTGAAGGACAGGTCAAAGTCCTCGGCAGCGAAGAGCTGCCCACCCTTGTCCGCGCCAATGGTGTAGTCGGACATGTTGACAATGATGCCCAGCGCCTCGAGCTCACCGTTCTTGGCGGATGTGCGCTTGAGTCCCTTCATCAGCGGTACCTTGACGATCTTAGAGACGCCAATGTAGTCAGCCAGCTCAGCAAGAGTGCGGAACTGACGGTGACCCATCTTGTCCTTCAGCAGGAGCATCTCGGTAACGAGACGAGGGTCGGCGAACCAGGTCGGGTTGCCCGCACCGTCATAGTCGTCCAGAGCCCGGACAATGGAGTCCAGGATATCGTCGACAGACGTCTCCTTGGCCATGATGACACGAGGAGCGTAGAGGCTGTCCTCCTTGTAGATCGGGCGGATGCAGTCCTCCTTGATCTTGTCCTTGGAGGAAACGGGGCGACCGTCACCAATCAGGACGGCTCGACCGAGCTCCTCCTCAAGCATGATCTTCATCTCGCCACGGATCCAAGACACGACGTCGAAGTCGGTGATGTCCAGGATGTCGTCACGGTCGAGACGCTGCTTCTTATAGATGGTGGTCGGAGAAGTGGTACGCTGGAGGAGAGTGAAGACCTCGTCCTCCTTCTTGTTACCTTTGATGTAACCACGGGCACGGGCCTCGTCGGCCGTAATGTCGGCGAAGCGAGTGCGGATGCGAGAGAAGGGCGAGTGCTTGGCGCCGCCGACGACAGACTGGACCCAGTCGGTCTTGCGCTTGATGAACTCCGGGGTGTTCCAGAGGTCCTTAGCGTCGGGGAAGAGCGTCTCAATCTGCTTGATGCCGTAGGCATCGGCGTGGGCCAGAATGGCCTCCTTCAGGGAGCCGTTGTTCTTGGCATCCTCAAAGATGGTCTCGATCTGGGCGTGGGTCAGGACGGGGAGCTCCTCGGTGGTAGCGGAGCCCTCAAACACGTTCTTGTGAGCCATAGTATCCTCAGTTGTGTCGGAATGGGCGGTGTCCTCAACCTCTTCGGTCTCCGACTCCTCCGCCTCTTCATCTACGGAATCGACGAGCTGTCCAACGATGGCATAAACCGCCGTCTTCTGCTCCTCGGTCATTCCTTCGAAGATCTCCCCGAGAGTGGGGTCATCCTCGTCGCCCTCAGCCTCATCGGCCTCAGACTCCTCCTCGGCGTGCTCGACGTCATCCGTCTCCTCCACCTCGAAGTCCTCATCCTCGTCCTCATCTCCATGAGAAACGAAGTCTAGCTGTGCATCAGTGTAGATGACAGCCTCAATCTCATCGCCGTTGTCACCATGCTCGATGGAGACCTGATCGATGAGAGCACCAGGGTTGGCGCCACGGAGCACCAGGCTCACCTCGACGAGCTCGCCGTGGACAACGTCGTTGCCCTTAGCGCGAACGTGAGTGGCGTAGATACTCATCGCCTTGATATCGCCGTTCTTGACCATCTCTCGAGCGGTCCGGCCACGATCGGTGTTGTTCAGATGGGCGTAGGCGTAGACCCCATCATCTCGAACCTCAAGATCGGCATGCCCCAGGACGTTCTCGACGTCACCGTGCTTGTGCTGCCAAACGAGAGGAACAGTCTTCCCGTCGTACGCCGCGAAAGCCCCGTGCCGGATTACCTTGTTATCCGAGCACCGAACATCGTTCTTCGTGGCGTAGCCAGAGAAATCGCACTTAACTGCCATTTTGACTACTCTCCATCAGTTCGGAAATTGGTACATCCGCGGCTGGGGTTTCGTCAACCGGCTCTTCGCCGGGTGGCATCTCCTCACCCATCGGATTGATGTTGGAGTTCACCAACTGGTTTGCCGTCTCGTCATCAGACTGGGCCCAGCCGAACTTCGGTCGAAGCTCATTGGCTGTACCAATCTCATTACGCTTGACGGAGTCGACCAGCTTGGACATCTCCTCGAGCGGGACGTTGAGGAACGGATCCTCGATCGCCATTACCCGCTGCTTCTGCGTTCGGGCAGTCTTCGTGAGGAATGTCCGGGTGATGGCATCCGTGATCGCCTTCAGAACTGGACGAACCGTTCGGTTCTGGTAGTTCAGCATCTGTCGAGCATCAGCCTTGCCGGTGAAGACATCCTCAGTCATTCCGAGCTGGTTGTACAGCTGCGTAGTGAGCCACTGGATCTGGCTCATGAGGTTGTTCTCGGACGGTCGGTTCAGCTGAGTGATTCGCTCCGCACCATCGGTGTAAGCGATACCATACTGTGAACCTGCGAGCTGTTCCTCAATCGCCTTTCGCCTAGCCTCTGCCTGCTGCTTCTTGAGCTCAGTCTTGACCACGTACGGAAGCTGAATGATGATGTCCAGCTTACCGGATCCAGACTGTCGATCAATCGCATCGAGCAGATGCAGCTTCTGTGTGAGTCGCTGCAGCGTAGAGCTCGGGGCGTTCATCACGCTGTAGAGCGGATTATTGACGATCGCTACGAACTCTTTCTCAAGAGTCAGCTGTTCTCGCTGTCCAGTCTTGTCGTTATAGACTTCGACTCGGACGTGCCGAGGGTACCAATTGATGATACTGCCGACTCGCATAGAACGGACGTCATATCCCTGAGTCATGTCGGGGTTGACGTTCGTATCTACAGGAACGATCGCTACTGCACCTTCCTCGAACAGCGTCAGGACAAGATCCTGGAAGAATCCTCGTCCAGTCTGGTCAATATTGGCACTGAGCGACATGCAGTCATCAAGATCACTATTGATGTAGCTCTTGAGATTACCGTTGTCGTCTGTACGAACATGTCTGATAGGAACATTCGCCACGTCGATAGCAATCTGGTTGTAGATGCTGGTGACGATAGTCTGATCCCCAACGACAGGGCGGTAGTTCACGCTCGGATTACCAAAGAACGAAGCTCCGTATTCGGGAGTGAAGTCCTTCTTATCCGGCGATCGGGTAAATGCATTCCAGGCGTGGCTCAATCGATCACTAAGACCCATTTCACCTCCTTGCTCATTCGAATGCCTCCTTGTTGATCTTGTATGCCACGAAGGCATCCATCAGAGCGGCTACTGAGTCAATCTTCTCTTCTGAGCGCTTCTTCAGCAGCTTCCGGTTACCATTGGTATCCTCGAGAGTGACGCAGTTACCCATGGTGAATGACATGAGTTCCTGGTCGAAGATGAGGAGGCGTTCGGAGGCCAGCTTCTTCAGCTCCCCTAGGGGGACGGATTCAGTCCTGGCGCCCTGGATTACCTTCTCGATACCGTATGGGCCGTTCTCCTGCTCCCACCGAGTTACGAACTCCTTGGCGTTGTAAGGGTCGAACCCGAACGCCGAGACATCGTACTTCTGCTCGTCTATGTACTGATCGAGATCCTCATAGACTTCCATCATGTCAAGAACGGTACCCTCCATAACTCGGAGGCTTCCTTCTTGGATGAACTCGTCATACTTCTGGCGCAGAGCACCTGGCAACTTCATGAGCGTCAGCTCTGAGATGTATGCCAGTGTCTTTACACCAAAAGCCTGATTCCTCAGTGGGAATAGGAAGGTGAACGCACAGAAGTCATCACCCTGGGACAAGTCGGCGCCCATGGCGCACTGCATGTTCCAGAATGTATTCTTCCTGTGTGGGATCGTCTCCTCGTAGGTGAAGAAGTACGTGTATCCCTCCATAGGGATTCCGAACCTCTTGGCGAGGATGTCGTTTCGAGCGGCAGGAGCTTGTTCCATACGCTCGACGTCCTGCTGATACCGATCATAAGAGACAGTGATCCCGATGTTCGGCTGAGCTTTAACCCACATAGCAGGATCTGCTACTTCCTTGATGTCGTCAAGTCTGTAGTAGAAAATTGAGATGTGAGGGGCGATGTATTCGCCTTTCAGGATTTTGAGCAACTCCATTTTCATGGTGTCACCCACCGCATTGCGGATGGTTCCTTCTGAGGAGACGGCCAGGATGACCGGATCGTCGATCTTAGAGGCACCCTGTTCAAGAGCACCGACGACATCCTCTCGAATGTCTCCAGACAACCACTCATCCACCGTACAAACCTTAGGTCGAAGACCCTGCAGCTTATCGATGGACATGGGTCGGACCTCGAGTAGAGATCCAGTCAGGAAGTTCTCGACGCCCTTCTTAGTTGCAACCAGCTTCTGGCGGTTAGCCCTCGCGCCAGTTGTATTTTGAATGGACCCCTCAGTGAGGAACTTGTACAGCGGACCTCTTGCTCGAGTGATAGCGGTCCGGAATGGACCCATCACCTCTTCGGCCTGCTTCATGGTCGGAGCCGTAGCAATCTGATGCGTCGTTGTAGTATCAATCACCATGAAGTAATTCTGGATGAGTGACATGTACATTGACTTCGCTGCTCCACGAGCAACGATCAGATACTGCTTGATCGTAAGGCGCTTCTTTACTGTTTTGGTCTCGTATCGACCGCCGACTCCATCCTCATAGGGAACGAAGACCTGGCGATCCTCGAAGTAGTACCAGCCAAGGAGCTGTTCGGCCCAGAGCTTGAAGCTGTCGAGCAAATGGAGGTCGGCTCCATCGGACAGTGTGAGCTCGTTCTCGCAGTAAGCGATAAAGCCCTCTACAGCTTTGTCGTCGTAGTAGTATTCCGGGTTTGCGATGAGGGCGTCGATGCGATTCATCTCGCAGGAGATCTCTTCGCATACTGGAATCTCTCCTCGGACGACTGCGTCTCGAAACTGCCCGTAGTATTTTGGTACTGCGGTGTTCGAGAGCATTACTTAGCAGTGCTCCCCGGGTTACGAGGGTACCGCTTCTTCTTAGGCGAGGGCTTAGTCTGCTTGTACGACTTAGGCTTCTCGATCTGCTTGTACGACTTAGGCTTCTCGATCTGCTTGTACGACTTAGGCTTCTCGATCTGCTTCGGCTTAGAAGACTGTGGGAGCTTCTTGCGATCGGGGCCACCAGTAGACTTATATGCTACATGTGCCTCTTCGGCGACAACCGATGCGGCCTCAGCCGCTTCCTTAGCCTTCTCAGCTGCCTTCTTCAGTGTCTCTCCTGCCGACTTTCCAGTCTTACCAGGATCGAACGACTTATCAAAGGCTGTCTTCATAGCCTTGGTTGCTGCGTAAGTACCAGCCTTAGTCAGGGAGTTCTCGAGGATCGACCGAGTGACCTCACGACCTCGAACCAGGTGGCGATCGGCCTTGAGCTCCCGATAGCGTTTCTCTTGCTCCAGCCGCTTAATTCGAGACTGGAGCTCAGTGTCGCTGATCTTCTTGTATCCGCGGTTTGCGAACTTCTTTCGAGCCTTAGCTTCTTTCTTGGCCTGGATCTTTCCGGCGACTCGCTGGTCATGGGCCTGCTTTGCCTTCTGAACCTTAGCTGCCCCAGTTCGAGCAGTCTTGATGGTTGTCTTGGTGGCGTTGGCGGTGAATCGTCCGCTCTTCTGGATAGCCTTGATGGTGGCCTTCCGACCAGCGCTAGCCTTCTTGCGGATGACGCCCCATTTCTGGCCTTTTACGCCGTGGTGAATGAGGTCTTCTACCTCTGCTTCCCCTCGGTCTGATAGATCAGTCGCCATGCTGCCTCCTCGATCAGCTTCTGGTATGCCGATACCAAGAAGGAGTTCCCCGGTGGGTCGAAGAACAGCTTAACCTTCATGGCGATGTAAGACTTGATTGCCGCTTCGTCATCGATAGAGTCAAAGACGGTCCAAGCGGTATCTTTCTCAATCGGGACATCGCATTTTGGCCCCAATTGTGCGAGATCCATCCGTGCAGTATTGATGTGCATGAGGATCTGGTCGTCGAAGACATCATAACTCGGCATAATACCGATTGCCTTCTTGGTATCTTCAAGAATGGTTCCCATTAGATCCTCCAGGGAGCTTGATCATTCGGTCGACGCTCAACAACTCGTGGTGTCAACCTCGATCGGTCTCCGAAGTGTATCGCGTTGTGGGTATTCTTGGTTGTAGTAATGAGAAACTCTGGCTCGAGGATGTCTGGATTGAATTCCTCGAGATCTTTGGGCTGAATCGGATTCATGTGGTGGATTAGCGGCATGTATCTGATGTCGAGTCCCTCGATCCCAAGGTCACAGGCTTCATCTCGAGCCAGAACAAAGTTCCTGACCTTCTTCCACTCCGTCGAGGTGTAGAATCGTTGGTTCAGGTATCGATCGAAGCCAAACGTAGAGGTACCGACACTCCCGGTGAGAGCCAGGTAGTCAAACCGCTCCTCAAAGGTCTCGAGGCGCGCCAGTTCAGTATACGTCCGTAACATCTCCCGCTCCAGAGTAAGTGCGGAAGGCTTCGATGGCTTCTTTGGCAATCTTCTCGGCTTGCTCAGCGCTGACGAGCGCCGTCTTCTTCGCCTCGAGGAGTGCTGTTTCGTTCCTCAGCTTCTCTACCTCCAACTGTTCTCTTGTGGAGGCTAGCTTGAGGTAGTGATTCACCGTGGTTGCCGGTGCTGTACCCTCTCGAAGCTGCTTCTCAGCAAGCTCAAGCGCCAGGTTGATCATTTGCGCTTCGCGTTGCTCTACAGTTCGAGCTGGTTTAGAGTGGGTTGCGGCCCTTTTACCCATAGTTGCTCCTTAGATAGAGGGCGTTTGGGGCCAATTGGGGGTTAGATTCTAGGGCCCGTTGTGAGCGAGACCAGCGGGAAGAAAGGAGCACACGAGAAACTTCCCGTGGGCCCTAGAATCTAACCCCCAATTGGCTTTCCAAATATCCCTCCGGGGAAAATATGGAG
>ERZ772766.132-NODE-132-length-43025-cov-12.102257_pt1 | contig 43025 bp, 56 predicted proteins | sample MGYA00511379_ERZ772766 | MGnify/ENA primary metagenome ERZ772766 (study PRJEB29015, sample SAMEA2737895) | human oral metagenome | biome: human oral; feature: human-associated habitat; material: dental | place: China | collected 2116 ... | reverse complement strand
TGCCCATCCCTCCCTGCCTGTGGAAAACCCTGTGGATAACTCCAGTAACCCATGTCACAATGTGACCGCCGTCATGTGGAAAACTCCCCAACCTGTGGAAAACCCTGTGGAAAACTCCCCCACTCGAAGACCACCTGTGGAAAACCCTGTGGAAAACTCCCGCCAAACGTGACCCACACCACCACATATAATAGAAGACATGACAACCCACACAAACACCACAATCACCGTATACGAACCCAACAGCCCCGCACCCATCACCGACGCCACAAACACAGGCAACCCAACCCTCATCCGCCAAGCCTTAGCGCACAAAATCGCCACCGTCATAGACGACCCCAGAACAGGCGACACAGCACTCACAAAACTCACAGCACAACTCATACAAATCACAGACCAACTCGCCACCACACAAAACGAAAACACACCCCCACACACCACCGACATTCCAGACGAAACACAAACCTGGGACGGCATCTAAAAAATGAACGAAAAACACCTAAGCGAAATCGCCGCCCACCTCACCCTCCCAGAAAACATCACACACACCGCCTGGCCGCCAGTCCAACGCCGCCTCCAAGAAATGCAATACCCCCTCGACACATGGCAACAAGACTGGCTCAAAGCAATACTCGCAAAAAGAAAAGACGGCCACTACGCCGCCAGCATCGACGGAATCCAAGCCAGCATCCCCAGACAGGTCGGCAAAACATACACAATCGGCGGCCTCACATTCGCACTCGCCACCCTCCACCCAAACTACTTCGTCCTCTGGACCGCACACCGCACGCGCACCGCAGACGAAACATTCAACGACATGAAAGGAATGGCGCAAATCCCCGACATCGCCCCGTACGTTCAGAAGATACGGCAAGCAAACGGACAGCAAGCCATCCTCTTCAACAACGGATCACGAATCCTGTTCGGAGCCCGCGAAGGCGGATTCGGACGCGGATTCCACGGCGTAGACATGATCCTCTTCGACGAAGCCCAAATCCTCGGCGCCGCCGCACTAGACGACATGATCCCCGCCACAAACACCGCGCCAGACCCGCTCATCATCAAAATCGGGACACCACCAAAACCAAAAGACCCATCCGAGGCGTTCAGCGAATTCCGCAACCTCGCCCTACAAGGCGAAATAAAAGACGGCCTCTACCTCGAACTGGCCGCCGACTACGACGCTAACAGCGACGACAGAAAACAATGGGAAAAAGCAAACCCGTCATACCCGCATCGCACACCCGAATCCGCCATTCTAAGAATGCGCAGACAACTCGGGGAAGAATCATTCCGACGTGAAGGCCTCGGAATATGGGACCGCGCCAACGACAGGCTAGCAATAGACCCAGTCGCCTGGAACACCGCCACAATACGGCCCGAAAACACACCGACCGGGATGCGATGGTGCGCCGCAATCCGATTCGCACCCGACGGATCAACCTGCGCCCTAGCCCGAGCAGGACACAAAACTAACACGCCAACACACGTAGAACTATGCACCCACCAAGGCGTCCGCCGCATGAACGAAGGCACACAATGGATCATTGATTACATTGCGGACACCAAAGACAGATGGGCGCAAATCATCGTAGACGGAAAATACGGTGCCGGAGACACAATCGAAAGACTCCGTTCGATCGGAGTACGCCCGCAAATCATCATCACCCCCACAATCACGCAAATCTTAGACGCTTACAGCATGCTAGACGCCTCACTACGCGAAAACACAATCACACACTTGGACGACATGCAACTGCGGACCGAGGCCGCATCTGCAACGCCGCGCCCAATCGGAACATCCGGCGGATGGGCCCTACAAGCCCCGCCCGGCGCCACAGTAGCCGGCCTAGAAGCCTGCACGCTCGCAATGTGGGCCGCACGCACAACAAAAAGACGGCCACGCTATAAGCCTTATGATAAAATCGAGAACGCCAATAGTAGAAATGATCGTGGCGGCGGAGTATTGTTCCTATGACTGAAATTTATCCCGACGACGGACGACTCGTTAACGCTACGCCGGCCCCGACCCGCATTTCCGGACTCCCAGACGACGACCAGGTAACATTCCTGCAACTATGGCAGAAATGGCAGCAGCACTCAAACAAAAACAAGCTGCTCTCCGTCTACTACGACGGCCACCGCGCCTTCCAGGACCTCGGTATCAGTATTCCGCCGCAAATGACGCGCACCAAAGCCGCGTTGGGGTGGCCTCAGAAAGTCGTCACCATGCTCGCCAGAAGGCACGTGTTCGAAGGCTACTCCCTGAACGGCGCCCCAGACGCCTTCGAAGCAAACGAAATACTCTCCGCGAACAATTACGATCTTGATCTTGCGCAGGCGATCACGTCCGCCTACAAACATTCTTTCTCACTACTCACCGTGACACGCGGGGACGAGACTATCGGTGAGCCGCCTGTCGTCGTGCAGGCCCGTGACGCAGAATGGTCCGCCGCACTATGGGACACCAGGCGCCGCATAATCGAAGCCGCCCTCACGATTGATCAGACCGACAAATACGGGCAGCCGGCCGGCGCCATCATGCACACCCCCACCGCTATTTGGCGAATCGACGCTAAAGAGAACGGCGGTGGGTGGAAGGCCGAGAAGCTCGGAGACACGCCCAACCGCATTTTCGTTGAAGCACTCTGCTACGACCCGCAGCTGAACCGGCCTCTGGGGCATTCACGAATCACCCGCGAAGTGAGGTATCTCACGGATGCGGCGGTGAGGACGTTGGTCCGCGCGGAAACGTCCGCCGAATTCTTCTCCTCCCCGCAGCGGTACGTGCTCGGTGCTGAAAGAGCAGATTTTGCCGGCCAAGACAGATGGTCAGCAATCATGGCACGCGTCCAAGTGCTAGAGCCTAACGAAAACGGCGACATCCCGTCGGTTGGGCAATTCTCACAAATGACCATGAGCCCGCACCTGGAAATGTATCGTCAGCTGGCCCAGAATTTGTGCGCGGCCACAAACCTGCCTCAGTCCGCCATTGGAGTATTCGCGGAGAACCCCGCCTCGGCCGAGGCGATGCAGGCGGCCGAGGCGGCGCTCGCAGACGAAGCCGAGTACCAGTGGCGCATTTTCGCCGCACCACTGCGGCGCACGCTGCAGAATATTATTATGGTTCGGGACAAGCTTGACGAGCCGCCGCAGGAGTCGTGGAAGACCTCGGTGAAGTGGACGCCCGCCCGCTATTCCTCGCCTTCGTCCGCCGCCGATTTCGCGGTCAAAATGGTCAGCGCGTTCCCGTCGTTGCAGGAGTCGCAGACTCTCATGCGGCGTGCTGGACTCACTGAGGACGATCTTGCAGATATCAACGCTGAGAATCGTAAAAAGAACGCCGTGTCGTTGCTTGATCGTGCTCTCGCCGCCACAAACAACGGGAACACTGTGGACGAGAACGTCGATAACACCAATAATGGTGACATGGCCAACAATAACGGTGGCGATAACGCAGACAATACCGTCAACAATGTCAATAACAACGGTAGCGGCAATAACTTGAACCTTAATAATGCGCCCAATACAAGGAGCAGGGTTAAGCGCAACATTAAACTGCCCGGCGGCACCAAAACACCAATAAACTAACACTATTATGCTGTCAACCGCAGAAATCGGGGCGTACGGGCGAGCAATAGACTCGCTCACCACACTCGCCCAAAATGATTTACACACACTATGGTCTCGCGTCGCACGGCAAAGGCCCCAGGACGCCCGCGATCTTCTGCTCGAAATCATGCCCGCCCTCGTATACCAATACGGTAGCGCGGCCGCCGCAATCGCCGACGAATGGTATCGCGACATGCGTCTAGACCAGGATATCCCCGGCGATGCCCCCACAGTACAAACACCGCTCACACCACAGGGCGAAATCGACGACAGTGTCAGATTCAGTGCGGGCGCACTATACGCCGGAACCCCCGACATCGCCCTATCATATCTGACCGGGGCGCTCATCCGATACGTCAGCGACGGTGCCCGCTCACAAATCGCAGACATGACATGGGCCGACCCAGAAGCAATGGGCTGGGAAAGACGAACACGCAATCCGCAAGCATGTAATTTCTGTGTCATGCTCACAATGAACGAATGCTACTATCGCAGCCAGGGGACCGCGTCATTCGGGGCACACGACAATTGCAAATGCGTTGCAGTCCCCGCATGGGACCCGACCTCACGGGAAGTGCCAGCGAAAGCATACACGCTCGCGGCCAGACACAAAACTGAAAAAGGCCGCAAACGACATCGTGAGCTCGTTTCCTCGTGGATAGACACGCATCAGGAGGAGCTCGCAGAATGGCGTACAAAGCCGATCGAATGATTGTGCTACAATGCATAAACAAAGGCCACTGAAGGAAGGCTGCAAAGCCTAAAATAGTTGCCTGAAAATAACACAATAACCGCACGGTCGAAATATAGGAAACGCCCAATGAGCGACAACGCCGCAAGCGACACGCCAGCCGACAACAGCGCCACTAACGACGACAGCGCCCCCAAGAATGAGGACAATACTGCCGTCAGTAAGCCTGAAATCGACTGGAAGAGCGAGTCCCGGAAGTGGGAGAATCGCGCCAAAGAAAATAGGCGCGCCGCCAACGAACGAGACGAGCTCGCCAAGGCCATCGGCGACAAAGACGCCACAATCGAAGCCCTAAAGGCCAAAGTGGCAGACTTCGAAACCGCCGCCAAAGTGCGCGAATGGTCCGCCAACGCGGCCGCCGAACACGGTATCAGCGCCGATTTGATCCGAGGAACAACCGAGGACGAAATCAACGCTCATGCTGCCGCAATCGCCAAGGCGCTGCACGACGCTAAGCCGTCTGTTGCCCCCGTGGTGCCGCAGGCCGGAGCCACGCCCGACAATGACGGCGGCAATCTTGCGGAATTCGCTCGGAACGTTTTCGCCGGCGACTGACACAAGTACTGCCGCTATTCTAAAAAGTAAAACACTAGAAAGAAACGGAAACAACCATAATGGCCGTGTTTGATTCGGGCAAGGCGAAGGTCCTCATGCCTCGGCAGATCGCCGACGGGATCATCACTCGCACCCAGACTCTCTCCACCGTCGCCAAGCTCAACGGCGGAATCCCCATGACCTTCGGCGACGTGGACATTATCACTTTCGATAATTTCCCGCGCGCCGAGTTCGTCGACGAGGGCGCCGAAAAGGCACCCACGTCCGGTGAATTCGGCTATGTGACCGCTAAGCCGCACAAGGCGCAGGTCACTATGCGATTCAACGAGGAGGTCCAGTGGGCCGACGAGGACTATCAGCTGGACGTCCTCAACCAGCTCGCGCAGAAAGGCAGTGAGGCGCTCTCCCGGGCCCTCGACCTCGGCCTTTACCACCGCGTTAACCCGCTGACGGGTGCCGTTATTGACGCGTGGACCAACTACCTGACTTCCACCACCAAGAATGTCGAGGTCGGCGCTACGGAGATGGACCAGGCTATCCGTCAGGCCGCCGGTCTGCTCATTAACGATAACGCTGCGCCTATTACGCCGACCGGCCTTGCGCTTGCCCCGTCCGCCGTTTGGGCGCTCGGTAGCCTCCAGACCAAGAATGCTGACGGGTCGCCTTCGGGTACGCCGCGCTACCCGCAGATCGGCCTCGGCGTTGACATTGACAATTTCATGGGCCTCCCGGCTGCCGCTGGAAACACGGTTGCCGGCAAGCCCGAGGCGACCGCCGCCACCAATGTCGAGGGCATTGTCGGCGACTTCGTCGACGGCATTCGGTGGGGAATTCAGCGGTCCCTGCCGCTCGAGATCATCCGTTTCGGCGACCCGGACGGTCAGGGTGACCTGAAGCGGCGCAACCAGATTGCGCTGCGTCTCGAGATTCTGTACGCCTGGTATGTTTTCTCGGACAAGTTCGCGACGATTAAGACCAAGGCCGGCGCCTGATAAAATCGCCGTAAAGAAAAAATAACACAACCCATCCAAAACAAAATTTTTCTCAGGGGCGATTTCGGAAATGCGATCCTACAAGCACCGAGACCACGACATTGTTGTCCATCTCGCAGACGACCACAATGTGGCGCTCGGAGACGAATACACCGAAATCACCCCTGAGAATGATGACGCCGGCGAGGTAGGCGAGCTTTCCTCCTCCTCCTCTCGTACTGCCTCGCCGGCATCTGCCCCTCGACGGGGACGAGGCCGCCCCAGAAAGGCGGCAAAGTGATCCCCGACGACATTATCCCGTTCGCCACGGTCGAAGACCTGGAAGCCAGGTGGCGGGCACTCTCGGACAATGAGCGTATTCGCGCCGACGTACTCCTCGCCGACGCAACCGATCTCATTGTGTCGAAATGCCCCCGCTGGGAATCCGCTACCCCTCGCACGCGAAAGCGTGTAGCGTGTGCTGTGGTGCGTCGCGCAATGCAAGGCGGAGACGCCATTGGCGGCGTCACAGACAGTGGCGGCGGAATCTATTCCGAGCCGCACGGGATTATCGCATCGGAATCGCACACGACCGGCCCGTTCTCCGACCAGTTCACGTATCAGAACCCTGAAGGCGGCCTCTACCTGAAACGCGAGGAAAAGGACGCCCTCGGCGGCTCCGGCGGTGCGTTCGAGGTAGACCTCCTACAGGATTATGATGTGCGGTCCGCTATGGATCAGTTGATCGAAGACATTAACGCGATCAGCGGGCAGGAACCATAATGCTATCCGGATACGTGCCTGTCACACGGCGTAGACGAGGTCCCGCGTCGAAAGATCAGTACGGTAACCCCGTGCCTGGGCAGTGGGAGAACGTTTCCTTGCCGCCAGCGGTGTTTGCGCCGGCCACGTCCACTGAGCCGATCAGTGCTGGGGCAATGCCTATCACTGTGCCCGCCGCCCTTTATTGGCGGAATACTACAATTGATGTGACCGCCGAGGATCATCTTATTGTAGACGGCATAGAATACCGTGTCGAAGGCCGCCCTTCACCATACCCTAAGGGGATGGTTGTGCAGATTCGCGCCAACGAAGACAAGGTGAGCGAATAATGCCGAAAGTAAAATTCCAGCTCAACCGTGATGGTGTCGCCGAGCTTCTGCGCGGCCCCGACGTAGCCCGGATTGTAGCAATGGAGACGGGGCGTGTGGCCAATGCTGCCGGCCGCGGCTTCGAGGGTGAGACGACGCATGGAAATCGTACTCGCGGATACGTCAGAGCGCGCACAATTGCCGCAATGCGCAGACAGATGAGAGAGCACACGTTGGAGCGTGCGATTGGCCTCACAATGGGCGGCGGGAAATGAGTCCAACGTATGATCGTGCCCCCATGGTGCCGGATATCAAGAAGCGGCTCATGGACTTCCTGTCCGCACACATGAGCGTGCCGATTGTGGCTCGCAGGCCCGAGAGTCCTGACCGTCCCGCCGCGTTCATTCGAGTCCTCTCAACGGGCGGCACCGGGGTTACGCAGAAAGCGCTTTGCACCGCGTTGGAGACGATTGATGCTTATGCGCAGTCGTCGGGTGAGGCGATGAAAATTGCGTGCGAGGCCGTGAATGTGGCGCACACTATGCCGAACTATCAGGATGGTATAGTGATGGTACAATCATCCTATCCGATAGAAATGCCCGATCCGGACACGTCTCAGGCGAGGGCGACTGCAACATTAACAATTACAGCACACAGGTGAACAAATAATGGCTGTTAACGCTGACAATGCACTCATTTTCTCGTCCGACAATGACGCGCTCTGGCTGGGCGACTACGTCGAAAAGTTCGGCGAGAAGGTCACGTCGCTCACCCAGGACCTCTCCGGCGTGACCGGTCTCACCAACGTTGGGTGGATTAGCGAGGATGGGTTCAAGCTCACCTCCGACGACTCCGTCACCAAGATCAAGGGACACCAGGGCCACGGCGTCGTCAAGACATTCCTCGACTCCTCGGAGACGACGTTCAGCGCCACTCTCCTGGAGACCATGCTCGCCCCCCTCTCCTGGTATCTTGACGCTACCAGCGAGAAGGTCGAGGACGGCGGCGCCACCAAGGGCGTGAAGATCACCGCCAAGTCTTCCCGTAAGGTCAAGCTTCTCTGCGGTGTCGCCGACTTTTTCGACGTTTCTGGTGTGGGTGCGCAGATTCGTATTGTTTTCCCGCGTCTGGAGCTCGGTGAGCGCGGCGAGATCACTTTCCAGCAGGCTGAGATCACCGGCTACGAGTACAACCTCTCCGTGCTTGGCGACTACATTATCTACTCCGACCACAAGGCCCTGTTCCCCGCCTGATAAACAATTCTTCCCCGCTATTTCGTGTTTCGGATGGGTTGTCGCGGAATAGCGGGGAAGATCCAAAACAAACACAACCCACCCACTTTATTAAACAAATTTTGAGGACAACCCATTATGTCTGACAAGGATACGAAGAATAAGGCAAAGGCTGCTGGAGCTAAGGCGCCGGCTGACAGGCTCGCCAAGGCCGAGGCCACGCGCGACCCGATTCACGTGGACTACGAGGGGATCGAGTTTGACATTCCGCCGGAGGCGTTGGAGGACTTTCGTGCATTCGAGGCCCTCGACGCCGGTAACCCGTTCCCGCTTTTCCGCCTCATTGTAGGCGACCACAAAGATGAGGTCTATTCTGCGTTGGAGGACGAGAACGGGCGCGTTCCGATCGACGCGGTGACCGACTTTATGCAGTCAATCGTGTCCGAGGTGGGCGCGGGAAACTGACGATTCTCCCCCCACTACTCCGCGAGTATGGGTGGGAGATAGAAGCTGATCTGCAGCGATATTACAATACTGATCTTCTAGATTTGTATCGTGGCAGGATAACGCCCAGGCGGGTAATGGCGCTCATAGGCGGGCTTCCGCCGGGGTCGACATTCGATAGGGCGCGAGGCGGAGACAGGTACTGGTCCGACGAAGTAGCTGCCACAATAATGTCAGCACACAATATCCAGACCACATTGCTCGCCGTCAACGGTGTCAAGAAAGATAAGTGGCCTGAAGCGCCGAAACCGCCCGCCGAGGGATACCGGGAAACCGGTAACCCCAGAGTGTCAAGCAAACATGCTAAGGCGCAGAAGGCTAAGGGTGAGAAGTGGCTTGCCCGATACGGCAGCTGAGCCGCGTTTTCTATCGGATAGTGTAAAATGGTTCACGCCAAGACGAACATGAAAAACGGTTTGCTTGGCGTGAACCATTTTCGCTACACATAATTTCGGAGAGGTATCAATGGCCGGATATGATCTCGGGACCGCATGGATTCAGATCAGCCCGTCCATGCGAGGCCTCGCCCGAAATATCAATAACGAAATCGGCAACGTTGACACTGGGCCGGCTGAGAGAAAGATCACGTCCGGCTTGGGTGGTGCGTTCAAATCGGTAGCGAAAGTCGCCGGCGCTGCGCTCGGGGGACTCGCAATCGGCGGCATCGCAGTCGCGTTCGGCGGCGTCGCAAAAGAGGCGTTCAATGCGGCCGACGCCACAATCAAATTCAAGCAAACGCTTGCATTCGCCGGCAAAAGCGCGGATGAAATCAACGCGCTCACAAAAAGCACGCGCTCATACGCGGATCGCACAATTTATGAACTCGACGATATTCAGTCCATTACCGCGCAGCTCGCATCCAACGGCGTAAAAGGTTACGATAAGCTCGCTGAGGCTGCCGGTAACCTGAACGCCGTTGCGGGCGGAAATGCGCAGACGTTCAAAACGGTCGGCCTTGTCATGACGCAGACCGCGGGGGCCGGAAAACTCACCACCGAGAACTGGAACCAGCTTTCCGACGCAATTCCTGGCGCGTCCGGTAAATTGCAGGAAGCCATGAAAAAGAATGGCGCTTACACGGGCAATTTCCGGGAAGCCATGGAAAAGGGCGAGATCACCGCCGAGGAATTCAACCAAGCAATCCTCGACCTCGGTATGGAAGACGTGGCCATTGAAGCCGCTACATCCACCAAAACTCTCGAGGGCGCTTGGGGGAATTTCAAGGCAACCCTTGTGACCGGGGCGCAGGAAATCGCCGAAAAAGCACTCCCATGGATCACCGCATCCCTTGACGCAATGAGCAAAGGGTTTGAAAAAGTATTCAACTGGGTGAGCAATTCATTCATCCCTAGTATTACGAATGCTTTCAACGTTATCCGCAAGGGTGATTTCACGGGCCCGATCTTCTCTTTCGAGGAAGACTCGAGCTTCGTCGATTTTCTTTTCCGCATGCGTGACGCTGCCGCAGCCGCGGGGGAATGGATCAACAAGACACTCGTCCCATCACTGAAGAATCTTAAAGATTTGCTCATGTCCGGTGATTTCACTGGGACGATTTTCGGATTCGACAAAGACTCCGGAATCATCTCCTATATCACCAATGTTCGTAACAGTTTCGTCGAGCTAGGTAAATTCATTGTCGGGACACTCGTCCCCGGCATTGCTACTGCTCTCAGCACCATCGCGAACAGCAGTCTTGTTCAATTCATGGAGAGTTTGACCGCCGCTATTCTCAACAGCAAAGTGGCGGTTTACAGTATTGCGGCCGCATTTACGGCATGGAAAGCCGTCATGGTCATGTCCTCAATGCAGCAATGGTTGAATGACATGGAAGGCGTAGCCGGTGTCGCTGGGCGCGTCACCACGGCCATTAACGCGATGACTGTGGCGAAGGTCAGAGACGTTGTTGAGACCGCGCAGCTCAACCTCATGTACGCCGGCGAATTCCTGTCAAATATCGCGCGCGCAACGACACAGATCACGATGCAGGCGGTCGCTTGGGGCAGGGCCACGGCAATGATGGTCCTCCACAAAACCGCGACAATCGCCTCCACGGCGGCGCAGTGGGCATTCAACGCCGCGATGGATGCAAACCCGATCGGCCTTGTTGTGATCGCTATCGCAGCATTGGTCGCGGCAATCATTGTGGCATGGCAGAACTCCGAAACATTCCGCAACGTCGTCATTTCTTGTTGGGAAGCAATCAAAACGGCCGCCGGGGCCGTGGCCGATTGGTTCGCCGCTAACGTTTGGCCTCTCATGCAAGTCGCCTGGGACGGGATTGTGGCAGGCGCCCAGTGGATGTGGGGCGTCATGGTATCCGTATGGCAGGGAATGCAGCCCGTTATTCAGGCGGTCATTGATTGGATTGTCGGCACCGCCTGGCCTGCACTTCAGGCGGCATGGGATGGAATCGTCGCCGGCGCTCAATGGGTTTGGAATGGCATTGTTAGCGTATGGCAGGGAATGCAGCCCGTCATTCAAGCCGTCGTTGATTGGATTGTAAATACTGCGTGGCCCAATCTCCAGGCGGCCTGGGATGGTATTTCTGCGGGCGCAATGATCGTCTGGAACGGGATGGTCGCCGCATGGCAGGGGATCAGCGACATAATCCGGCCTGTCGTCGATTGGATTGTCAACGTCGCCGCCTTGTACCTCACTACAGCGTGGGATGCTATCAGCTGGGGTGTGAGCGCGCTGTGGTCTACGATTCAGTGGGCGTGGGACGCTATTTGGGCGGCAATCATGCCCGTCGCCACACAAATCTACAATGATATTTGGCCCATGGTAGTCGGCGCATTCAACGCTATTAAAGACACCGCCAGTATGATGTGGGGCGATATTCAGATCGCTTGGACCGCGATTCAAGCCACAATTCAGCCCGTTGCGGATTGGATTTACAACACAGTTTGGCCGTGGGTTGTAGGTGCGTTCAATGCGATTAAGGATACGGCTACTAACATGTGGGGCGATATTCAGATCGCATGGGCCGCGATTCAAGCTGCCATGCAACCCGTGGTCGAGTGGATCTACTACACGGCATGGCCCTGGGTCGTTGACACTTTCAACACAATCAAGGATGCGGCGTCCAATCTTTGGGGCACGGTTCAGGCTGCGTGGACCTCCATTCAAGCTGCCATGCAACCCGTGGTCGAGTGGATCTACTACACGGCATGGCCCTGGGTGGTAGATACTTTCAACACAATCAAAGACACAGCGTCTGCTCTTTGGGGAACCATATCAGCGGCATGGAACGGCATTTGGGCCACTATTCAACCAGTGGTCGATTGGATCTACAATATTGCGTGGCCGTGGGTGGTCGGAGCTTTCAACGCCATTAAAGACACGGCGACTATTCTATGGGGTTCCCTATCGGCGACATGGAATGGCATTTGGGCCGTTATGCAGCCTGTGGTGAATTGGATTCAAACCTACGCTGCCCCCGTTATTAGTGTGGCCTGGGAAATAATCTCTACGGGTGCGAAAATTCTGGGCGGAATCATTGCGTTCGTATTCGCGTCCATCATCGCCGCGGTCACTATGGGTGTCGCTGTAATTCAAGGCGCAGCCACTACGATCAGCGCCGCCTGGAATACTGTTGTTTCGTGGACCAGCTGGCTGAAAAATATGGTCGTTTCCGCGTGGAACATTCTGAAGGGCGAAATCCAAATCGTTAAAGATTGGATTGCCAACACGCTTGTCCCCGCAATTACAAGCGCTTGGGACAGGGTTGTGGCCGCCGCCAACACGATGAAAGATGGTGTTAGGACGGCGTGGGACAAAATCAAGGAAGCTGCCGCCAAGCCTGTTAACTTCGTTATCGGCACAGTCTACAACAATGGGCTGCGGAAACTCGTTAACGGAATGATGGAGAAACTCTCCCTCGATCTTCGTCTTCCCGAGGCTCCAACGATTGGCGGGTACGCGTCAGGTGGTGTTCTGCCCGGATACTCTCCAGGCCGCGACATTTACCATTTCGTATCACCCGATGGTGGCGGCCGGCTCGCACTTTCCGGCGGGGAAGCGATCATGCGGCCTGAGTGGGTGAAGGCCGTCGGTGGGCCCGCAATGGTGAATGCCATGAACCGTGCCGCCGCGCACGGGGACAGGATTCCTGGCGGTGACGCCGGCTATGCCGCATTCGCTCCTGGCGGTATTTGGGACCCTGTTAAATCAACGGTTGAAAGAGGGGCGTCTGCTGCCCTTAATTGGATCACCGGCGCGGCCGACGCGGTGTCCTCGATCTTCTCCGACCCGATCGGAGCCGTCGAAACTGTCGTTAAGATTCCGGTTCATAAGCTTCTCGACTCGTGGGGCGGTGACGGTGCGAAGCCATTCTTCGACGCCGGAAAAGCGGGCGTGGATAAAACTATTGACGCGCTCGGTGATTGGATTAAGGATCACATGCCTGTGGTCAGCGGTTTCGGTGGTGGAATTGGTGCTATTGGTGCCGCTGCCGGCGACCTCGTGAATACGGCGCGTCGTGCTATCGGTACACCGTATGTTTGGGGAGGCGTCTCCCCGGGCGGTGGACTCGACTGTTCAGGTCTTGTTTATTGGGCGCTCAACGCTATGGGCATTCATGTGCCGCGTCTCACGGCGGCAGGATATCAGGCAATGTCATCCCCCGGCAACCCCATGGTTCCCGGAACGCTTTTGTTCTGGGGGTACCCGGCCCACCACGTTGCTATCGCCTCCGGTAACGGGATGATGGTCGAGGCGCCGACTTTCGGTATCCCGGTACGTGAGGTCCCGATTTATGGTGGCCCGTCCGCGGGGAATCTCCGCTACGATAACGGTGGATTTCTGCAGCCCGGCCTCTCAACAATCGAAAATAAGACTGGCCGTCCTGAGCCTGTTTTCACGTCAGCCCAGTGGGAGAAAATGGATAAGTTGATCACCCTTCTGGAGAATCGTGCGCTCGGCCCGGACGTGCTCGAAATTCGGGACGTGGATAACGATCTTGTGGGGCGCATGCAAGTAGAGGCAACTTCGGCCATAGTAGACTATGACCGAATGAACCGATAAAACCATTATGACGGAAAGCATATAATAATGCCGATTACGGGATGGATTGCTACACACACTGGGCTGCCGTCAATAATGGCCACAGGCAAAGAGCCTGTCTACGCGGGCGATCGTCTTTTCGCCGTCCCTGGGATGGCTCGCGATAAAAGACCACTCACCGGTAGGGCGAAAATGATTCGCGAGCTCGAGGGCCCCAAGCTGACAGAGCCGGTGACAATGATCCTCTCAGACGCATACGCCGTGCCGGGTACCACAATAAAATATACTCAGGGCGACTCCTCGGTCACGCTGACTCGCCCCGAGGTGGAGTGGTGGCGCGGCATGGTGAGCGGACTTAACGGTCGCACCGTGCCCGGTCTCATCTGGGAGGAGGCCCAGGATAAAAGAGAATGGTCCTCCCCCATTTCGAGATATAACTCACTTATTGCTAGGTGGCCGATGCTGGAAGTGGCTCGCACGGGAGGCGGACAATTCGTCCTAGATGACCCGTCCCACGTTAACAGTGTTTGGGAGATCCTGCAGAAGCGTGAGCCGCTTATTCTCACGCCTGGCGCCCCCGCCGACGTTCTCCCATCACGATTCATCACCGTAGACAAAGTCGACAGTGCCAGGATCACGGGAGACGGTATCATTCGGTGGAATGTGAAATGGCATGAGCTCCCCGAAGACTCACCAATGCTTGTCGGCCCTCACGCGGGCTGGGGAGCTGCACCTTGCGTCACCTGGGGCGAATGGCGCGAAGTTGACAAAGTCTGGAAATCGCGCACATACATTGAGATTTGCAAAATGATTGCGGGAATGCCATGAGAAACGGCCCCACGTTGGCCGCCTTTTCAGACGGCCTCAGCATCGGCGCAAGAATCGATATCATTCGCGGTGGCGAAGTCCTCAAAACCGGGATACCCGCCTCCGAAGTAAAGGTCGAATGGTCTTCAACGAACCGCCAGGTCCCGGGCGCATTGTCTTATTCTTGCCCAATGTCATGGGTACCGGAATGGCCGTTGGACGCTCTCAACAATTTCGGACAGCGGTCCATGGTGACCGCGCTTTATGAGAATCGGCGCGGCGACTACTGGGAAATTCCTCTCGGCGAATTCGTCAACATGGGATGGTCCGTGTCAAAAGAAAAAGTGAACGTTTCCTGTAAAGATTTGACGCAGATTCTTGCCGATAATCCGAGGCCGTGGCCGTCCTCCCCCGCCGCTGGCGCTACCCTGCTCTCCGAAGCCAACGAACTTGCAGAATATGTACGAGTGAAATTGGAAGATGACGTCTGGGATGCACCTATTCCGCGCACCACACAATGGGGAAATTCGCGAATCGAATCAATCTATAAACTCGTAGAATCCCGGGGATGCGGTATTCGTAGCGGCGCCGATGGAATGCTGCATATTTTCAAACTCCGCGACAAGACGGCGCCTGATGAGATTTACACGTACGAGTCCGGCTTCCTTTTGGAAGCGCCACGCGCCCCGAGGTCAGGGGGCCGTCGCCCGAACCGTTGGTACGTTACCGGCAGTAAACAACAGAAAGCTCAGGGCGAGCAAGAGGAGCGTTGGACCGCGGAACGTGAAATCACTGACCCACCCTACGAGCCGTCCGGCTATGGTTGGGTTACGTCGCACAAGGAATTCAGTGCCGCAAGCTCGGCGAGAGAAGTATCCGAGGCTGCGGACACGTACATGATTCAGGACATTTCCTCCCGGTCTTCCCGCTCTTTGACAATTATTCCGGACGCTCGCATTGAGGTCGGGGATATTGTCGGTGCGATCACCGAGGAGGGGGAGCATATTGCAGGCCGTGTCACAGCCTATAGTCTCCCGTTGTCTGATCCGTCCGCTACAATGAGGGTGGATATAGAGGTACTGGGAGAATAAACGGGGCATCATGGTCAGACCGTCACTATTGCTTGACACGGCGCCGAGAAACGGCGGCGGCCGCAACAATAACAACGTTATTGTTCAGCAATCCTCAGTATCGTGGACGTACGGGAAAATCACTGGCACGTCCGCCACCGACAGTACACTCCCGTCCGGCTGGGTAGAGGTAGGAATCCCCTACAGCAATCCGACGTCGCACGCTGTGGGCGAATCTGACGGTATTGCCACGTGGATAGGCGCCCGCGTACTCGTCATTATCGATTCGTCCGGGCGTGTAGTCAAGATCAGTGACCCTATCGCTGAGCCGCCTTCCGGTGCGAAAGTCGAGAACCTCGGACACACTGGCAAAATTCTCAGCCAGGCAGCAAAAGACGCCGAACGTGCTTTCAAGGAAGCCGACGCCATTCGAGACCGAGCAAACAAAGCCGAAGGCGCCGCGAACAAGGCGGCGAAAGACGCTGAAAAAGCTGTTCAGATTGCGGAAGCTAACCGCCCGCCCGTAGTATCCCAGACCGCACCCGAGAATCCTGTCACAGGATTGATCTGGTATGTCACCGATAATGCCGGGCACATTAGTGATGTGCGTATTTGGGACGGCACACAGTGGGTGACCAGGACAATGGTTGCCGGCAGCATTCTCGTCCCATCATCCGTAGGGAATGTCTCACTCGCTGACGGTTCTGTGTCCGCTCGCAACATTTACGCGTCCGGGGAGCTCTGGGCGAAGATTGCGGCGTTTGCGTCCGTCACTACGGAAATGCTGACCGCTGGAAACGCCACGTTCAACGCAGCCAGGGTTACCGGCGATCTCATTGGTAATAGGCTTATTGGTGGTGAGCTTTCGCTCGTTGATACTGAGCCGACGTCGGGCGAGAAGAATATTCGATTCGGACTCGGCAGCGAGTACGAGTTCTGGGAGTCTATCTGGTCTCCCAAAATCGCGACTGTGGAGGAGCTCGAGGGCGGCACACGGTTCGTTCTGACGGACAGGGACAGGCCTAATCGTAACGATGGCGCGCAGATGGCAATCTACGACATTGCTGTTGCGAAACCAAAAACATACGGTATCGCCGGCGAGGGCGTCGGCAAGGTCGAGGGGTATATTCTTTTCACCCCGTCGTGGAACGGGCGTGCGATTCTCACAATCAACATTGGCAAGAATAGAATCGTCAGTGTTGACGAGCAGGCGATGGCCGGGCAGAAAATAAGATTCGATTTCACGCTTCCCGACGGTGCGTGGATTCAGGACACGGACACGCCTTTCTACATTAGTGCCCGCACGAATGATGTTTTCACGCCGGGAATGACGCTCGGAACCATTTATTCCATGTACGTGTCATGGAAAATGAGCCGCTCCTCGGGTCTGCATATTTTCCGCGACGACGAGGGCGTTGCGGAAATACAGATCACTGACCGTCAGGGCGGCGAGCTTATCATGGACACGAATGGCGTGTCTTACGACCCGCCCGGGTCAGCTTCGCCTCATTCTTCGTCTTGGCGTACTTTCACAGAGCCGCCTTTCGCCCACATGGCAACAAACAACGCTCACCTGTGGACTAAAAAAGATGATTGGACGAAGGTTCATGTGGGTTCGCAGGAAAAAATTGTTCGCGGTGGAATGCAGGTAGACGGTGTCGAAATCATTATTCCGCAGAGCGGGCTCTACCGTCTAGACGGCACAACATGGTACCGGTCGTCATGGGCGGGATATGTTGGTGGCACAAGGGTTGCCAACCCCAACGATGTTGAGCGTGGCGTTTACATGTATGCTGCGTTGAACCATGGCTTATGGACCGCATTGCAGGTGACCGGAGTCAGGCGCCTCAATGTCGGGGATCGGATCGCGCTTTATACGTATCAGAATATTGACGAGGGTACAATTATGGACTGGGGCGAGATGACGGTTAGCTGGCTTACCTACTGAAGATTGTGCAACAATATTTTTAGGAGAAAACAATATGCCTAACACTAGGTGGACCGGCGGCATCGTCCCCACAGTAGACGATAATCTCATTGAGGCCTGGGACGCGTACGATGATTCCGCCGGCAGGGTCATGCCGGCGGCGTCCATAGCGGCAGCACGCGTTATGTTGGCGGCCGCACCGTCCGGGGCAGTCTCAAAAGCACGCCCAGCCGTTTTCATTATTGACGACATTCTGTACACTGCCGACGGCTCCAAGGCCGGCGATGGATCATTCAACATTAACCCGGCGAACTCGTTCAGTGGCGTGCTTTACAGGCACCGCGATAATACGAACGGACGCGGACGTTCTACCTCGGATCATGCCACCTACACGTGGGGTGACGGTATTGTTACTCTGCCGATCAAGAGCCTTATGGAGTTCTCGCTTGACGTGTGCGTGAGCATTGCGCACGAAGATTATCATTCCGAGGAGGAGAAGGACAAGGCGGTCGGCTCGTATTTCTTCGGGTTCAAGCTCGACAATCGGGGCATTTGGCAGACCGAGATTCAGTACAATCGCACATTCATGACGCACCACATGCAATGGCGCCTTTCCGTAGAGGCTGGGTCGCACCGTGTTGCTTACACTACGGCTGGCAGCTATGGTGCTGACCCGTACTGGCATTACGATGGTGGCGTGTTCCCGGGCACCGTGTTTACGGTGGCTACTCTTGGTGCGACCCGCGTTGACCTGTAATCAACAAAATATTTCACTATTAGAAATAGGTGATAACAATATGACTAAAGTCATAGCGACGGTTGTGAATGCCGCCGGCAAGACAGTCAACGCAACAATGAGCGTCCGTCCCGAAACCGTCTACACGTCCGACAATATTACGACAGTCCCCGCCCCCGTGCGTGGCGATGCCGACGACAAAGGCAGGATCGAGGTAGAGGTAGACGCCAGCCATGGCGGACGGTGGGCGATCGTCTTGAATGTCGCCGGCGTTTGGGCGCGTGAAGTGCGAGGAGCGGAGCTGCCGGCCTCCGGCGATGTGCAGGTGACCTCCCTGTCAGCATGGAACGGCGGCACTCCCCCCGATCCCGGCAATCCCGGCGGTGGCGGCGACCAGGGCAATGGCGGCAAGATCACCGTCAGCGACGATGGTCTTACCTGGACCTACGGAGAGTGAGAAAACACAATGGCAAACATTACTGGGTACACTAAGGCCGGCATAGATAAACTGGTCGCCCCGCTGTTCTCCGCGATCTCGCCTTTCACGGTCGGCGGACACTACTACTCCCCCGTCACGTATTTCTGGCCCGATTTCTACAACGAGGGCCAGGCCGGGAAGATCTCAAAGTGGGCCAAGACGCTGGCCTATGGGAATGCTCTCGGCTACGTGATCATGAATCGTTCCACGGGCGATTGGTCCGTCAAAGACAATGATTTTCTTACGCAGGCGCAGCGCGCTCAGGCGGCCGGGGCAAAGAGAGTCCTTTGGTACATTCCTACCCGCTACGGTGTAGCGTCGCTCGTCAAGGATGATGCTGCTCGGAATGGTGTGCCGGACCCGGACAAGTTCACGCGCGAATACATTATGCAGCTGTGCGCCAACCTGCACTCCCAGTATGATGGCCTTTTCCAGGGCGTATTCTTGGACGAGGTAATCAACGGCTGGGGCGCACAGTCCGGACGGGTTGGCTGGTACGGTGACCTCATCGGCGAAATTCGACGCGCCTACGGGAAGAATTTTACAATCGCTATCAACCCTGGCAGTAACATTACTGAGGCCGTGTGCGCTCTCGATTTCGACGTATGCATGAGCTTCGAGAATACTGCCGCCAAGTATTTGACGGATGACCCTAATAATCCGATTGCGAATGATGCGATGCGGGCGCAGCCTTCCACCAAGTGGTGGCACGTCATTCACGGGGTTACGAAAGAGAATTTCCAACAGGTAATCGATCGCGCCGCGTCATTCGGCGTGTCACATTTGTATGTGACCGATGGTGAGCTGGTGCAGGGTGAGGGCGGCCAGTGGGTTCCTGAGAGGAATCCTTATCAGAATCCTCCGTCGGATTGGATTATGGAGCGTGTGATCGCTTGGCATGGCGGCTACCTCGGTTTGGCTGAGCGTGTTGCCGCGTTGGAGGCGAAGGTGGCTCCGGCTCCGTCTCCTCAGCCTGGCGCCTGAGTGTTTCACGTGAAACATTCCCCCTCACCACGATTTCTGTGGTGAGGGGGAATGTTTTCACACCCGACGGAAGAGACTATAGTCCTAGGCCCTGGTAGTCTCCTCCGTGCTCGCGAGCAATATCATCCAATACACCCATGAGATCAGCGCGCGCATCGTCCTGAACATCGATCGACGGCGAATTCAGAATCGAGTGAATTGTGTTATTGATCTCTCTGAATTGACGAGCGGCAATAGCATCACACTCTACGCTCGTCCATTGCCGTGCTAGACTGCGCGCAAGATTGGATGTATTCTCGCCGCTTGTTTCATGGTAAACGCCCACAACGCTCAATGGCCAGCCCCAGATAACCCATTTACTGATAGCGCCGCCGTCGACGTTTTCTACGGTGACGTCAATTCCAACGCCCTTATATTGGTTGTGCCACTTCAGATGAGCGATCATGTGTGCTTCGTCAATGTCGCACATGTCGGGCTTCGGAAGCCACAACTGTGTGAGGCTAATCTCGTGCTCAATCTCCAGCATTGAGTTGTTCGACGTCATGAGACGCTCCGCAGAAGCAAGTTGCAGCGCATCGCAGAATGCTCCGGACTACAGGAATCCCTGTGAGTCCATCCCGCCGAGACTCCGCGCTTCGTCGTCACCGCAACGCCGTCATCGGTGACCTCGATCTTCCCTAGCGAAGAGTCAATGACGGTAACTCCCGTGCGGTCGGAAATGCGAGGCGCCGGGAGCATGTCTCGCAATTCCTTAACAATAGCCAACGCGATTTCCTGACGGTCAATCTTCCTCATTATTCTACCTCCCGAGCGGACGGCGTGACACCGGTCTGCCCCTGATAATGTGATCCGAGGCCATTGGTGCCGTACGGCATGCTGGCCGGCCTGTCCAAGTCCTCGAAAGCGATCTGCGCAATCCTATCCCCAGGGTGAAGAATGGCAGATTTGGTAGAGTGCAGGTTGGCGATTTCCAGGGTCACGTTTCCTTGGAATCCCGGATCAATGTATCCCGCGGACACGTGGACGAGAATTCCGCGTCGCGCCCACGATGACTTGCCTTCCACCCTGGCCACTAGGTCGGCGGGCACGCTTACTTTCTCCTGGGTGGACGCGAGAATAAACTCACCCGGCAGCAGCTCGTAACCATTCTCGTCAATGGTGACATTCTCGTCACCATGACGGTAGGTGATAATGTTCTCGTCCAATCGTACTTCTACTGACGCCGGTTGAATAGACAGCGGTTTGCGCCAGTCGGAGATGAGTTCGCCCCAATCGATTCTGCGTCGGAGAGTGAAATCACTCAGCGTAGCCATTCTGGCAGTCCCCCGTTTCGTTTTCCTTGACCATATGGACCGTGTAGCCTTTATCACGTAGAATTGCTTCGGCTTCAAGGGTAAGGGTAGGTTCCTCTCCCGGGATGATTTCTACTGTGTCTTCACCGCGCCCCGACAGTAGGATCGCGCAGACGTATGCATTATCGTTCGATGAGTCACTATAAGTGATCACATAGCCGTCCATCTCACGCCAATATGTGCACCTAGTGAAAGTGATCCTTCCTTCCTGCCATGAGCGCAAAGCGAGTGTTACTCCCTGAACGAATTGAACGTCGTGCATAAGCCTACGGATCGCGGCAGGCGGATCGATAGCATAACTCCTGATAGTGAAGTTGCAGTCGGTGGCGTGCATAAACGCAGTCGCACCCCACAGTTCACCACATTTCGCCAAATCAACGAAAGCAATATTAACAATATTCTCCACAATACTCACGCTTCCGAAATATAGTTGTTGAGACTATCGTACGAAATGGCGGACGTGAATTCCGTGAGCCGGTCTCGAACCTCTCTGGCGCGATCCTCCGGGGCGAGCTGCCTGTCAATGGTGTCCCAGTAGACGTTTCGCAGAATTGCGATCACCGTCTGTCCTCCATGCTCGGCGACGAGTTCCCGAAGGTACCACGCCGCTTTCCCCATGTCAACATTCTCGTCAGCGCTATCCTTGTGGCCGGCCCTGAAAATATACTTCAGGGCACTCCCGGTCAGGTAGTCTTTGTCGCGAGTGAAGGTAATGGGTTCGGGGGTGAGGGTTACGTAGTATGACGGGTGAGACACGACATTCTCGTGTACATCATCCTCGATACATCCACCATTCTCCCCTGTGGTACAGAAATTGTCATCGCACTTCTCTGCGATATAGAGAGTGTCATCACACAAGGTCAACTCATAGCGCTGCTCGTCGAACGTGAGAAACCCTTCTCCGCCCTCTTCGTTTTTATACCATATGCACCATTCGCCAGTAAAATACCTAATCGCTCTCTTGATAGGCGCTTCATAATCGTCGGAGACATGGAGGTGAATTGATTTGCCTGCGAATTTCACTTCATAGCCGGAATAAGACTCATAAGGGCCGATTTGCCGCCAATACCAACCATCGCGCTTATGCTCCAAAGAGAAGCGACGACGACTCCAGCATGCTACTCGCTGTTCATTAGCAAGATTGCGGACATGTGCCTCCCAGAACCCATCATGCTGCACTACCTTCGAAACATACTCATACACGCCATTCGGGTAGTAAATCTTCTCGCACTCATCATCTACAGGTGACACCACATAATCTCCTCTCTTCGTCTGCGTGATCGAATAATCGTTGTACTTGAAATAGTGTCTCCGCTCTACACCATCATGAATAGAATCGAAACCAAAGCCGTTTCTCGCTATTTCAGTTACCGAGAGTACCGACCGTGGCAAAGTAAGCGAAAAACACCTGAAGCCACCAAAAAGCACGCCACGCCAGAGACAGTCCAATAACACCAACAATGAGGGCGACTGCACCCATTGCCATGCCCTCACCCGTGGACCGCGGCTTGCGGAGCCACGCCATGAAACGATTCATGGGGCGCGGGGGTGCCATCACACTGAGCGGCACAGACCACGCGGGCGGCGCCGGGGTCGGCCAAGGCGGCTGAGGCGGCGGCGGGGGAGGCGTAGGTGCACTAGCCTCGGGCGGCGGAGGCGCGGGAGTCGGCGCCGACGGGGCACTCGAAAAAGTAGACATAATAGTTGTTCCTCACTTTCCGTTCAGTTCTGCCATGAGACGGTTAGTCCAACCGTCACTGTAGTTGAAGTTTGTGCGCTTAGTGTGGCGTGTGCTCTTGATTCTCTTCGCTCGATTCCTCTTGTGTTCCTGAAACTCTATCGTCTTGCGACGGACCTCGTCCTCACGCCCGTCCATGCGGTGGATTGCTGGGTATTTCATGATTTGACCCACTCGATCTGGTCGCCGAGAATCCCGCGCAGATCATTGATCAGATTACGCGCGTTCCCGAGCTCCTCCTCGCTGATATCGAAAACTCGGTAGACGTTTCCTTCGGTGCAGACCACGAGGAAGGAAGCGCGCGCACCTTCGGGGGTGAAAATGTTGCGGACGTTTCCGATGAGTGCGGGCCGCTGAACGGGAATGGCCTGTACGAGGTCGGCCCCAGTGAGAATTGCGACAGCGGTTACCCCCTCAACAGGGATGCCTCGGAACTCGTTCTCGCCTTTCTCGTACCCCTTGGCGGGGAAATGAATCTTAGTGCCCTTCAGATTAGTGAAAACTGCTCCCCCTGTAGTTTTGCATGATCCGTATCCGGTGCGACGGCGTGCCATAGTAATCCTCTTCTCAAAATATATGTGTATGGTGGTGGGTGGTGGTGGCCCGTCGCCCCGTGACGGGCCACCACCGTTATGTTGTGTGTGTTAGTTCTCCAGCCACCAATCGGCCAGGTAGACGATGGTCTCGTCAGTCAGAGCGGAGAGTCCCTCGTGGACGATAGTGAACCCGTCGACATCGTACTGCCAGAGCCCCCAGGAGACGACGTCCTCGCACACGTGGAGTCCGAGCGCCCGCCCACCATCGGCGGTAGCCCGCTTGAGGCCGATAGTCTCGCCAGTCTCGTCCACCCAGTAATCCGTGTCGCCCCAAGCGTCGGCGGCAGTGCCGACGGCGTAGGCCATGTCGGTGTCGGTGGTGATGTTCTCAATGGTGGTGGTCATTGTCTTGTCCTCTCTATCCCCGGCTGGGTGGACTGTCCTCCCCGCCGATGTCTTAATCATGCTCTCTCGTGCGCCATGGATCAACCCCACGCGACGGTGACCTGTCCCACAAAACTAATGTTGTGTAGAGTATTGACAAGCACTGGGCGCATGTGGTATATGCGCACGCACGTACCTATATACACTAAAGGTGCCCCCAGGTACTCATGATAAAATTATGACCACCGAGAACCTTTACGAAAGGCGGTGCAAAATTGGCAGATTCCGTCACAGAATATGCTGCGTCGGAAATGAAATATTGGTGCACCACAGGCGACTACGGGGGCACCGGATATGCCCAGGATAACCGGTGGACCTGCTACTGGAATTCCAATGATGCCGGCTGGAAAACGGGCCCCGGTGACATGGATTGCAGTAGCGGCGTAGCGGGCGCCTACAATATTGCATTCCATAACGTCTGGGGAACCGGCTGGGATGATCCGATCATGTTCCCGCGTACCGGCGAAACATGGACCGAAACCCTGAACGCCCTGGCCGCGAATCGCGGATTCATGGATATTGGGGACACATGGTACGGGTCCACGCCGTCAGGCGGATTCCATGTCGGCGACATGGTCCTGAAAACCACCGGAGATGGCGGACATGTCGCAATGTGCGTGCGCGAAGACGACGGCTCATTCAACGCAGGTGATCCGCTCCTCGCGGAGGCATGGATCAATGAGAATGGTGAAATCTCGGAAGGGCAGATGGGGGATCAGACCGGCTACGAAACACATGTAGTCCGATACAGTAGTCACCCGATGACTGTCGCTGCCTCGTGGTCCACGTGCATCCGTTTCGGAAAGCGGACCGATTCCGATAACGGGCACGAATCCGCCGGCTCGTACCGCCTTTCCTCTATTCAGGAGGCTGTTCTCAGGGCCGCCGATGCGGAGAATTGTCCGTGGTGGGCCGCCCTGGCGTGCCTGTGGATGGAGACCGGCGAGCGTGGCGCGAACATTTACGGGCACGACGCTGGTGGTGCCGGCCCGCACGGTGAGGAAGTGACTGAGGAGAATTTCCGTGAGTTCCTTGCGGCAATTCGAGACGGTGAAACCTCGAACGGTGTCGGTCCGTTGCAGATCACGTATCCGGGTTATTTCTTGGATGACCCGGATCGTGAATGGTGGATGCCGGAAAAGTCGGCTGAGGTCGGCTGCCGTATTCTTCGTGATCTTATTAACGCTGAAGGCGATTCCTATGAGGCGTTGAAGCGTGTCGGGTCGCGTTATAATTCAGGGAACCCGTATGGCGCGTATGAGTCTTATGGGATTCTTTTCAGTAATCGTTGCAAGTCTTGGTATGATTATGGTCGTCCCTCTGGGGGCGCTGGAGAGGATTTTTGGGATATGAGTGAGGGCGTTGATCTGCTCAGGGAGATTCGCGATCTTTTCCGTAGTGGAAAGGCGGGGGATCATTTCGCTGGCGACATGAATTGGTACGCTAAGGCCACGTATGAGGAGGTTAAGTCTATTCACGCGTCCGTGGATCAGATTCTGCATTCCGTGACTCCGGGTCAGGAGAACGTGCGTGAGGCGGGTGCGATTTATGGTGCCGTGAACGAGATTCGTAAGGCCGTTAGCACGCCGTCGTCTTTGCAGGCGCATGATGGTGTCGCGGAGTCTCCTACACCTGCGGAGTCTCCCGCCCCGGAGCAGAATTCCTGACACAACATGTCGGTGTTCTATCATGGTATATTCGGTTAGTATTATGCTGAGTGTCACGCCATGATGGATGCTACATGCGGAGAGCTTCACTCTCTTCCCTCTCCGTGATCTCCTGTGGTAGTGGTAGAGCAAGTCTCCGGACGGTCAATGAATGATCGTTCGGAGACTTGCTTTTGTTGTGTGCTATACTCTACTCGTACCGCTCATATTGGTTAATACACAAATATTTTCCTATGCGTTCCGACGGTGCAACAAGAGAATACTATCGCCCTCACGTTTCCTACATTTCCCTTTAGCAGCTCTAGGAGTCGACGTGGGGGCGATGGTATACAATCCATCTAATGAAAGTGAAAATTAGAGTGACTAAGTCGCTTTATGTTGCTACAATTTTTGCGGCCGTCATGGTGACAGCAAACACCGCACTCATGGTGTATGAAGATTTCACCAACGGCACCATGAACGTGACTCGCGATTCTCTGTGGTGTGTTGGTGCGATCATTCTTTGGGCTAGTGTACGTACCGTACGGTTTATGCGGACTGTCGGCTATCGTCCCGGATTCCATAGAAAGTAACTAAAACATAACATTCCCCGCCTGACATTGTCATTGTTGGGCGGGGAATGTTATATAGTAACTATTGCAGCCCTGCCAAGCAATCATAACAAAAGAGGACACTAGTCATACAATGCTCAATTTCCTGAACGATGTCCTCTCCGACGCCACCCTAGTAGCCTTAGCCGCCCTCACTGGCACAATATTCTCGAACGTAACACAACGCAAGAATGCACGTGATCAGGAGCAGATTTCAATTCTGGACATTACCGTCCGATCTCTTTCTGAGAGAGTGACCGCCCTGGAGGCCAGTCTTGCGGCCGCCGAAAGAGCTGCAGATCTGGCGGAAGATGGCCGCCGGCGGGCAGAAGTGAAGTGGTGGGAGGCCGTCTCTTTCGCGCACACTGTTCTCGATTGGGGCCGGTCTCTGAAAATTCTGATACCATCTGATAAAGAGGACTCAATCCCTACTGAGCCTCAAATTCCGGATTCTATGAGGTGATTCATAAACATGTTTACTCCTGAGGTCCGCAAGGCCCTTTACGCTTTGCTCACCGCCGTTCTCGGTGTTTTCGCCGCTTTCAATGTTATTTCCGCGGACCAGGCGTCCCAGTACGCTGACGCTGTTACCCAGATCGTCGGCGCCTTGACTCTGGCACTGGCTACGTATCACACTCGCCCTGGCGCGGCCGCTGGCCGTCATGCCGCCGGTGAGGGTGAGGCCGCCAACGAGGATAAGGTCGCCTGACCTCCACTGTTCATAGAACATTACTGCCCCATACCGCTTGTCCGGTAGGGGGCAGTAATGTTTCACGTGAAACACGAGGGCGTGTGTTTCACGTGAAACATTCACCGTCGCTCCACGTCGCTTCCGACGATGCGGGCGATCACATCCTCGTCGTGGCGTTTGGTGATTGCCCACAGGAAAAGATGACGTCCCGCATCCCGCGCGTCGTCCGCATCAGGCTGGCCCACATCAGTTCCGGTAGGCCAAAAATTGAGAAACTTCAAAACATGATCGGGCATGGTAGTTTTTGCCATTGCGGGAGTCTGCCAGACGATATCCCCGATCTCCCATTCCAGCACGGCGTTGATTTTCACTGGGGTGAGGTCTGCGAGGAAATTGTTGCCAGGTCGAAGGTCGAACTGTTCGCACACGACAATGTCTGGGGCGAATTCGTTTCGTGTGGCCAGAATGTCGTAGACGCTGGCAGTCCAATACTCGTACTTGAATTGCTGGACATGAATGATTGAGAATTCGCGATCGTCGTGAAACTCTCCGACGACGATTCCTGTTGATTTGCCTGGGTCAACGGCCATCACTCGCTGCATCATATCTTTTCCCCTTTCCTCTTTCGTAGGCTTCGCCGCGACTTGTTCACGGTGGCAATATTTTTCACCGTGTCAGAACGTACTCCGTCTACCTTGAGCCATAGCGTGTCCGGCGTCATCGGCTTGCCGCGACCTTTCTTCAGAGTCCACGGCGTATCCGGGTCGTCCGGGAAAGGCAAATTCTTATAGCACCATATTGCACAATCCTGCGGAGAATCGAAATGAAAGTCCTCTTTCGGTATGTATCTTTTCAGGTCATAAATGCGTCGCATGAGTGAAGGGGTAAGCCATTTCGGTAGTTCCTTGTACATGCGAAGCGAGGAGCTAGTGCACGGACAGTTCACGGGTTCGCCGCCGCTGAAACGCGAAACACGAATCCACTTCTCTTCCCCGCAATTCACGCAACGCATATGAAAATACTTGTGGTGATCACTCATGAACCTGTACTCAGGAGACGTAACTTCCCACTGCCGGAAGCGGCGTCCTACCATTTCCGGCTCTTCCCCGGTCAAGTCTTTGTTCACCGGCTTGACCGGGTGAAGGATACGGCGGTTGCGACCTTTCTTTCTTGTCTTGGTGCGTATGATAGAGATTTCACCGGGACGAAATACTCCGTTTTCGGTCGCGAACTTCCATTCGAACACAACCGATGGGTTGAATTCGTTGTAGCACCATTCGATAGCCGACATCATGCCATCGAACTCAAAATTATCCACACCGTTCTCCTCTCGCCACGCCCAAATATTGAGACGAATATCGTTGTAGGAGCGGCTCGGCATGAGCGTCTCGTTCGCTTTGCGATGGTAACGCAAATACGGCATATCCGGCGTGTGATCTAGCGCTACGTCAAGGTTGCACGGAGCGATTGGCTTGGTAATGTCAGGGCGCACGAAACGCCATTTCTTGTCCTCGGGAACCTCCAAATAGGTGAAGCACCATTCCAGGGCAGCATCCACGGAAGGAAAAAGGAACTCCCCACTGGGGACACTCGTTTGAAGCCGCTCCAACCTGTTAGCGGCCAGCCTGTACAGCTTGTATGATGGTTGCATCATTCGTGTTTTCTCTCTTCTCTTATTTGGTTGAATAGCGGGGGCAACGCGATTGTTGCCCCCGCTATTCAAATCATGCGACCAGTATGCCTGTTAGAAAACTACCGGTGATGCGGTCGCAGTACTCTTCTTGGCCTCGAAATCGATGGAAGAAATCTCTGCCCTGGGAGGCCAGAAAGCGGGCTTCGGGGCGCCATCCTCACCGAGGATTGTGATCCCGTTCTCGTCCTGCTCGTATGCGGGGCGACCGTAATCGTCGAGACGAGGCCTCGGCTTACTCATCCGGGTCACCAATGTTGCGTGAGCGCCTTCCAGATTCTCGCACACGCGCTTCACGGTCGAGTCAATCTTCTGCGGCGAGAGAAGGTCGGCACGCTCCCTGGCGTCGGCCGGCCATAGACCGGCGGCACTGAAATACTTCGGAATGTTGAAGTGAATGTAAGTCTTTCCATTCTTGTTGATTGTGAAAACGGTTCGGTCAGTGAGGGCCTTTCCGGCGTCCTCGTCGTCACCGTCGATCATCCAATCGGTGACAAGCATCGGCCTGCCGCTCTTGGACGTAGTCATTTCAGCCTTAGTGATGAATGCTGAGTGCTTTCCGGGCTTGGGCGGCTCGAAGTTGCCGCTGCCGGTAGCGACTTCCAGGGATGAGAGGTCGGTGCCGAAGTTGAAGCCAGTTGCCATAATTATTGTGCTCCTATGAGGTGGTGGTAAAGAATTGCGGGGTGTCAGTTCTCGCTAGTGGTGGGCTTGCTGTCGGCGGGCTTGCTACGAAGCGCCTCCCTGATCGCATCGGCGGCAATAGCGAGAGTCTCAGCGGAGACGCCACGGTCAGCGGTAACAGTGATCTTAGCCATAATAGTTTTTCTCTCTTCCTATGTTTTGGTTAGTGGCTAGTGATGTAATTGTGAATCTTGGTCATGCTCGGATTCCCCATTGCCGGTGGGAACCCGCGCGTCTGTTGCTTTGTAACGACGTTCGGTTTGCGAGTGTACAGAACTGGCACGGTGATTTCTTCCCCGTCCCCATTGTCTACGTTCGCCCATTCCATGTAGCCCACGAAATTGAACAAAGCGGGAATGCGTTGCCCAGACTTCTGCCCCTCGAAGGATGGTGCAATGAAGGTTTCCCCAGTGACTTCATTGCTTTCGCGTGCGGAATGCGTGATAGCAATGAATGAAATGTCGGGGGCGTCCAGGAATACGCTGATCGCCTTCAACAGTGAATCGTATACTGCCCGCCATTTCGTCCACGTATCATTCGACACAGCCTCATAGTGGGTCAAAATGAGTTCCTGGCACTTATCCAACGTGTCGAACACTACAGTCTTGTAGGGGAATTCCGCAAGATTACGCGCAATATTGTCGCAAAGATTGGCGCAATCAACCCACTTGTCGCAATGCGCGACAGTAATGTTCCGCAAGTTTCCCCAATCCCGCAGCGGGAGTGTGCCGGATTCGAAATCAACGTACAGGACGGGTGACATGTCGTCCACCTGTGACGCCGTAGCCGCGAGCGATGTTTTGCCGACACCACTCACACCATGAATAAGCATGTTGAAATGATTATTCTGCTCCGGGTTCACGACCGTCATTCCGAGACGGGCGAGAGTGTCCTCGAAAGTCATGATATGTTTCACCTCCTAACCGTTGATAGTGTAGTTTTTGAATGCTTCTGTGTGGCGCTCGTGCGAGCAGTACCAACATAGGGGAGACGATTGGAGACTGTCAACCCCACCGTCGTGTGATCTCGCTCTCTTCCAAATGTTTTGGAGTCTCTCCAGGGCCGCGAGCGCAACGTCCTGCTGCCACGGAAAAGAGAACTCACAAATACTGTCCGGCACCACCTCTACACTGCAATCCCTTGGAAGGGTGACAATAGAACAGTGAGTCACCTCGTGTCCGACCTTTGAGAGGCCGTACCCGTAGAGCATGATTTGAATGTAGTATTTACGGAATTGTGCGCCCGCTATCGTGTTAGCGAACTGAGGTAGCTCACCGTCCCATTTGATACTCTTCTTGAATGCGGAAATCTTTTTCCGTGAGAGTAGTTTCCAGTCCAGGACCGTCGCCGCCGCGATATCGAAGCGATCCACACTCCCAGAAATACGCCCATAGTCTTCAAGATCACATACCTCTACTCTCTGCTCTACTAGAACGTTCGGCTCGTTTTTTGTGCGTGATTCCGCGAAAGCATGAAATGCGGTGCCGAGAAAAGGCGCCAGCGGCGTGCCCGCACTTCCATTATCGTGCGGGATTCCGAGAAGCTTGTCAGCGATGCATCGTTCGCAATCGTCCCCGATCTCGCTCACGCCGATGCGCGTTTGTTTGTCGCGTTCGGTTGGGGCGAAAACATTACTGACCGCGATCGTGGCGGCCGGGCTCAAATTCAAATTTCTCCCCTTCCTGAATTGCGGCGATAGCGGCGAGCCTGACGTCACGGTGGACCTCAATGTCTCCGCTCGCAATGTCCTCAATGAAGAATAGTCTTGCGTCGCCGGCCGGCATGATTTCGTAGACCGTGCCACCCAGCTCCTCGGCTCGCATTGCGGCTTGTTCGAGATTCGAGTAGACCAGGTAGTCGCCTTTCTGTGACGATTCCCATACTAGGTAGACGCCCATTAGTGTTTTTACTCTCCCTTCCTTGTAATGTTGGTTATGGTTGTGTGTTATTCGATGATGGTTGCTGTGAGGCCGGCCCGCTCCTCGATTGCTGTGGAAATGACGGCCGCATAGCATTGGATCCGCCAGATGTTCTCTGATCGAATATTGGGCACGTGTAATTGCATTGTCTTGACGCCGAATTTCGTAGGCCACTTCAGAATAATGGTGCGGCCGGCGATCTCGTCAACCGTGGTGCTCTGTGTGATGCGCATAATATTTTTCACCCCTCCTCTGTGGTGAGTTCGTAAATGTCGAGAGTGTTACAGGAGGCCATGCCTCGCATAATGTGAATGTTGTCCGCCGTGACATGGATGACATTGACGTCCGAGTACCCATCGTCGACCGGAGTGACGGTTAGAAAATTCCTGCCCATCAACTTACTGTCATCGGACATGAGAATGTCTATGATGGTATCCGTCATGCGGCGTCGCACTAGGTGAATGTTTGAGCTGCCGTGTGTTTTTGTCTTCATGACATCTACTGTATGTGTGCGGTGGCAGTGTGCACAACCCTCACGGGCGTGGCGTCTATCACATTTCATATGAGGCCGCTCTCACGCAGACGCTCATACCCCGCCGCCAACCTAGGCTCCACGGCCGTCACGTCAACAGTACCCTCACACTGCAAAAGAAAACGATTCACCCGCTTCGTCTGCCCCTTACGATTCAAACGAGCAGACGCCTGCAAATTCAAAATCACACTATTATCCTCACTCAACCAAACCTCAGTGTTACAAACATTCTGCAAACCGTCAATCCCTTCAGCGGCGGCCGCAATGACAGCACAAAGAATCCGCGGCCCATCAGGCCCCAAAAACCGCCGCCACTCATCATGGTAATCACTGGACAATTCAACGCTCTGATAGCCGGCGTCGGCCAGCCGTTTCCGCAACGGCGCCATGAATTTACGAGAGTGACACCACAGAATAACCTTCTCGTCGGGCGGCAGATCGGACAGAATGTCGAGAGTGGCATCTATCTTCGACGACCCTCTCCCCTCGAACTCCACACTATCACCCACGATCCTCAATGGTCCGAGAGTGATCTGTCTGAGACGCCCATCGAGAACGGCGGCGGACGAGGCCACGCTGGCCCCACCATCCATAACCGCCAAACGATAATCCACGAACTCCCGGTACATCCTCCTCTGTTCACGCCGCATCCCACAAGCAACACGCTGAACATTCACGGGAGGTAGATCACCAAAAATATCACTTCCCCGCATCGCAGACCAATTGTCACCCACGGAATCGCGGAGAGCACCAGGGTTCTTTTCGCCGCCATAAATCCTGGCATACGGGGACGCCGCAAAAGGATTGAACTCAGAAACGAAAAACTCGTCAGCAAACCGGTAGAAACTCCTATCGACACTACCTGGGTTCAAGAATTTGAGAACACCATAAATGTTGACGGGTTTATTGCCGGCAGGCGTACCCGACAGGCCGAGGCGCCGCTTCGACTTCAATGCTTTTACTGCTCGGAAAGACTGGGTGCGGTGATTCGCAATACGGTGGACCTCGTCCACGACCACCATATCGAACGATTTCCTTGAGAAAGAAACGGACGGCCACTTCCCCGTTTCTACCGCCTTTCCCAGGGAAACCAATAGCTCGAAATTAATGACCCACCAACCGTCTGCGCCGTTCAACATGTCCTCAATGTTGACGCGCCCCGCCTTAGTGGTGCGAGACAGCACTCTCGCTTCCTGGCCGGTGATGGTCTTGATACTGGCCTGCCATGACGGAATGACGCGCTTCGGGCACACAACAATGACCCGCCTGGCGGCGTCGAGTTTCTGTGTAACCCAGATGGCCCCGTATGTTTTGCCGCACCCTGGCTCCCACGCCAGCAAAGCACCACCACTGTCTCGAATCGCGGCGACGGTACGATTGATTTCTCTTTCCTGTGCCCCAGTGGGCCGAATGTTAATCATTGAAATTCGTCCAAACGATCACTAGCAGACAAATGGTGAGCGTGAACACTAGTAGTGTCACTTGTTTTTTCCTCTTTTCATGTAACGAACCCCGCCTCACCGAGCGATGAGACGGGGTTCGTTCTGTCGAGTCAGTGAGTGATGGCGTGACGCTGCACGGCGTCCCAGTAGGCGTCCTCATCAACGTCCACCACATAGTAGGGAGTACCAGTGGCGGAGAAGTACTGTCCGATCACATCATCGGCGATCGCGGGGACGTCGTAGTCGCCCACATTGTCCAACGTGGGGACAATGTCGAACTCGACGACGTCGTTCCGAGTGCTGCGACGAGCGGTGATGTTCATGATTTCTCTTCTCTCTTCTCTTCGTACTGTCACCGTCTCTCGGTGACGGCTCTAGTATAGGCAGGCCGTGCGCGTCCTCGTCAACCCACAGTGGCGTGACTACGCTCACATCTCCAGTTGGAGGAGAGACAGCGCCTCACCCACGGCCGCACTCACGTCACCGCCGCACTCCAGCACCCTCATGCAATCGAACGCCGTGTGCGCCCGGCCGTCCGCGAGCGGATCATCCGCATGATGCGAATAGACCAGACCACTGTCCAGCACCGTCACACCAGGGGCCGTGTCACCGCCACGCATATACCGCCACCGCCTACCCACCGACTCATACGGCCAACCAAACAAACCAACAAGATCATTAAAATTATACTTTGAATTGAATTCCCCAATCACACCACCATAGCCGCCATCAGGCACAGAAGACAAAGAAACATCATCATTCTTCTCCTCATACCCGATGTTCTCCAACCATTTATCAACACTCAAGCGGGCACCGTCAATAAGCCAATTACGCACCCTCAAACCAAGACGATGCGACGGCAGAAAAAACGCGCGGGACGCCTCAGCACACGACCCATCCCACTGAGACACCGGCCCCAACACACTAAAACACGCCCGGCCGATCGCCTCACACTCCCCTATCGTCATGCTGCGAGTGCACGGCAGAACAGCGCGAAAACGCGGGGACGGGAAGGAAGACGACGCCGTCTCCCACACAATACCGGCGAGATTCGCTACCCGCATACGATCCCCGACAAAGTCCTCCCGCGACCCATGATCCGCATCCAAAACGATAGCGGATCGGGACACGAAATTCCTTTTCTGCCGCCTACCCCCTGCAAGAATGCCGGCGAAAAAAGCTGGGGCGTCATTCTTCTCGCATTTCGAGGGCACCTCACACAAGGTGGCAAAATCATGAAGGTTCACGTTAGTAGCACGCCACCCTGCGATGGAGCGAACATTGCCCGCTACCATCACAGGGAAACGCACCCCGAAAACATCACTCACTGTACGATGGTTCCGCTATCTGATCCCGCAGAATCGCCTCCACGAGGTCATTATCCACAATCGCACCTTCGGTGCGAAATTTCACGCCCCGACGAAGAATATACTGCCGATACTCCTCCACACTCCGAGGAGACAAATTCTTCGCCTCCAAAACCTGATACAAACGCGTCTCGGTCGGCGGATTGCTACTGAAATCATCCACCATACGCGTCAAATCCGGAACAAAAACATAGTCAATCATTTTCAGCGCGTCGGGCAGCCAGAAATCGGAGGCCAGACTGAAAGCTTTCCGAACGGCGGACGATGACACGCTCATCTGCTGCTCGAAAAGAGACAGAATAGCGGCCACACGCATAATATGATTCCCCATACGGTCAATGACCGCCTGCACCGCCCGCTGGAAAGGCGACTCGCGAGCCGCCTCCCTGGACCAGGCCCGCATCGTTTCAACCCAAACATTCCGGGCCGACTCAGTCACAGTCATAGTGGCTGGCGTATTAACGGGCCAAAACTCGGTGGCACAAGAGACAGTACCGCGGAATTCGTGCTGCATCATCCCCAGCATTGTTGAAATACGTTCGGAAGCATGCTCAACGAAACCATCACTACCATGCGCGTTCCGGTCATTGTTGGTGACCCATCCGAAAGACGAAGGATCGGACTGACGGTCCTCCTCATCCAAGGCGAAAAGAATGCGCGGTCCCCATCCCGTCTCGAACAAAGACTGTGACATGTTATCGACTACGTCGCCGAGAATACCGGTGCCGCAGAAAGCAAGAGAATGGGGAACCCGCTCACTGTCCGCACGCCTGACACCATAGTCGCCGACACGCACGGACTCGACAGTCCTACCCGAGTAGACGTCGGTCAGGAATCCAATGAGCCCGCTACGATAACCCTCACCCTGTGACGCAGAATACATGTTCTGTAGTTCGTCTACAAACATAATAGACGCCCCGCCAGGACGCTGCGCCATCCGCAAATTCAAACCCTCGGCCGTCACATTAGACCCGAACAAAACATTCGCCATCAAAGAACGCTCACACGGACTATTGTCGATAGTATTCAGCAAATCTTTTCGATCAGCCTCAAGCTCGGTGATGCGATTATTGATATCATCCCGTTCCGCCCGGTACTCGTCAATATCGACGCGCCCGCTCTTCTTTTCCAGGGATTCCAGACGACGGTACAGCATACGGAGTGCCGAATCAACCTCCTGCACAGCCGCCAAAGGCCTCGACGAATCCCACCTAAACGCACCCACACAGTCATCAAAAAAACTACGCACCAAAGACTGAGCCGTCGTCTTCCTCGACAAAGTGGACGCCCCTAGGCAGTGTGAGTACAAAGTCAACGGCACCATACTCTGCGCGTTCGCAGACAAATGAGTCCTCGCAGACAATGGAGCGGACACCATCGTCAAGAAAGTCGTCCACAGGAAACGAGGGGGCGTCTCCGGTGACTTGGACTTCAAATAATCGATAACCCTGTCAGCGAACCAATCATAATGCACGCCCCCATCCGGGGACGCGAACTCATAATCCGCAATCTTCTCAACACTCAATTGTTCTCCTCCTCCACGTAGGCAAAAAAACTATTGAAAGCTTCAAGAATCTCGTCGCCGTCGAAAGTGTAGCCGACGTCGAACGTAGGGCCCCAGTAGCGGTTAGTCTGTTCGAAAATCGTCGCCTTGTAACCGCGAACAGTGTCCGCTTCGAAAATAAACCGGTGCCCGGGCGATGCGACCACAATATGGATGCTGTTGTTCCAGGCGCTTACTTCCAGGCCGAGCGAATCATTTCCGCCCTTGCTGGCGTAATTCTTACACACCTCGGTGACATGCTTCAGGAATTCCCAATCGAATACCTTGATCATTTCTCCTCCCATAGTTTTGTCTTGATTTCGTCGAGCAGTTCCTGAAGCTTCCATGCTCCTTCTCTTCCTTTTACTGTTGTTATTGTTTCGTCCGTGTCGCGATCTCGAATGCTCGCCGAATACTCATCCTCTACGATAGAGAGAATGCATCCGTATCGTTTCCCAATGACGTCCAAGTAGAGGACCGGCCGGTCACTGCCCACAATGGCATCCTCGCCCGTATCCAACAACATGGATTCACAACGCGGATCATTGAGCATCTCCGCCACGAATTGGATCACGATGAGGCGCAACTCATCGTCAATCATGACTCCCGCCCCTCCACCATGCCAGCCAGCTCCATGAAACGATTCACAGCATGGACGATGAGTTCCCGGTCGGCTTCGACACCATCCAACCGAATATGATTCGACAGCTGAACGACACGAACCCGCCATTCTTTATCTTTCGTGACAATAATCCTGTAGACGGTCCTATCGGCAGGGTTCATGGCCATCGCTTTGAAGGAAACCCCGGAAAGATGGCCGCCATCATTGTGGCCATTCAAAGCGACAATTGAGCACTGAGACCATTTAACGAAATCGCCAACACAACTGGCAAGGAAAGCGAATACCACCTTATCAATAGTAGAGTCACTCATTGCCGGCCGCCTTACTGTGGTTCGCCGCGACAATCAAAGCACGACGGACGAACTCACCAACACTCTCCACCGTAATCGCGACGCTCTTCCGCTTAATGGACCTTGCCCTCACCGTGTCGCCGGCGACCACGATACGACAAGTGCTGCCAATAGTGATGATGCCGCCATCGTAAATTCTGCGGGCAGGCACATGCACATTGATCTCGTGACGGCGCCCGTCATTGTTCCACTCACGGACCGCCTGGGTGACAACCGTCTCGAAAACTGTACCCATAGTAATGCTTCTCTCTTCCCAAACATTGTGACGGATACTACTATTTACTGTTGAGGGGCGCACGGATTAAATATCGAAACCAATCACCTCCTCCGCGGGCACGCCCGCCAAATCACACAGATCAACGAGCCCGTCCCTGGCGTCAGACAGAGCACACTCATATTCCGGTGAATCCTTTTTACTGCCCCGCATTTCCTCCAGGCAAAGAATGAAATCGTGCGCCAAGCGGGCACCCTCCTCATCTACCTCATGCCGCTTGATATGCTTGCGCAGCCACCCTGCCGCAACGGCCGTATTCTCACCCTTGGTGAAAATCTTTCTCCACCACGCATCCACTGCCGTATTCTTCGGGCTGAAATACCAGACCGTCGGCCTACCATCGTCGAAAACGTACGTTTCAATAACGCCAGCCTTAGTATCCCAAATAATGACAGTAAAACCATCATCATCGTGATAGTAGGACATGGCAGACGGCATATTCTCTCGAATAAGCCCCATCTCAACGTCCGGATCGGTCAACCTCTCATCGTGGGGGCCATCATATTCAAACCAAAGCATAATTTCCTCTCCTCTCTCTTCCTGAAATTGCGGTGGGGTCAGACGATCACACTGTCAGGAATCTCCAGGATTCGAGCACAGAACCCACCCCACGCCTCCTTCACGGCGTCTGATCGATCATAGGAATCCAACGCGCCAGGGGCAAACTCGACACCGCTCCTACTCGCATCCACGGCAATCTGCCCAATAATCTCACCATTGAAATAGGCGACAATCAAAGAATCCTCCACCATTGCAAGAGTAATACCACAGGCGTCAGCCGCCGAGACGAGACTTTCCATGACCGAGGCGCCCACAACAAGACGATCGAACATTTCCTGCACCTTATCCGCAAGGCTCTCAGTACGGGCCACACCAACATTGGCCACCCAGCTGAGAGTCTCAACATTGTCCACAGTAAACGCAGCCTCGCCGGAAATGAACGTCATTTCACCCATCGGTGCCGTGTAAATGTGGAACCGCGTTGAACGCGTGAGCGGCCTCGCCGGCCTCCAACGGGTAGCAGCCTCAACGGGGGTGCGAGAATGCGAAACAACAGAATCATGGGTAAGATCATCCACAAAATGATCCCAGATGAGGCGCTTCGAAACGTCCTCCCCGACGAACGGGTCAACGTCCAGCTCAGCACCGCTTCGCCTCATAGCAACCATCATGGTGCCAATCGTCGACCCGCCGGACGACACTGTCAGAGTCGAAAACTCATCCTCGTCAACATGGAGGCCGTGCTCATCGGCCAGGGTAAGAATGCGGTCATAGATCTTCGCCATGCCCACCATGGAAGCCAGTCCCTCATTGGCGGAACGACGGTCGTCCGGAAACTCCTGAAGATAGGCGGGTATAAGGCGATCGGACAGAAGAATATCCTCCCTATCCATTATTTGCATTGTACCGTCCAGCCAAATGTCCCGCGACCGATTCGTAACGTCGACGGTGAAATGCGCGTCGTAAAACACGATGTCCTCTTCCTTTAGTGTTTGTGTTTGCCGGAATTGCGGGGGGGTTACCGTGCTCCGATCGCACCCCACAGGGTCCAAACGATCACCGCGATGCACAGTGTTCCGACGACCGCGAAGCATGATGCGGTCAGGTAGATGATGGCGGCGAGGATGATTTCGCTGCTGCGCTTCAAAGGGCGGCGGGGGGCAACATTGTTGCGGGGCACCGCATGCCTCATGGTCATAGCTGTCTCCTCTTTCTCTGCGATGGTCTTGGTTGTGTTGCGGGGAGCCCGCCCCGTCGGGCTGCTGTCTTGCTCCCGATGCCCTTAACCCTAGGGGCCCTGACACCCCACTGTCCACCCCGGCGGGGTGAGACGTCCGCCACAATCCGGGGCGTTGGGTTCCGACACGTCAGCCCATCACCCCTGAAGCACCACGAAAGGCGGGGCATAGTGGACCACATATAGTCGCGTCCTCCGTCCCGTGCGATCACGAGACGGAGGACACGATGGCAGTCGGGGAGCGGGATGCGATAGCGGAGTGCCATTTCAGTTTCGGTGCCGACGAACTGTGCAAGCCGTCCGAGGGTAGAGCCAACACGTGAAGTACAACTACCCCCTATGTCACACTGTCTTAGATGACGTCAATGTCACTCTCCTCCAGTACGCCCACAATCTCCTCAACATTCTCCACGTTCACGCCGGCAACGCTGATACCACTCTCAATCTCGCCATCACTATGCTCAATAATTTCAAGCTCAAGCGTGACACGGTCCAAACCGAAAACGATTTCCCTACCCAATAGTGCAACGGGGCGTGTGTCCACGTATCCGATGCCGCGGAGAATGTCGAGGGCGCGGATCATCGTGTTAGCGCCACGACTGACAGTAGCGAGCAGTGTCGCAAAATGTTCGGGCGTCCCTCTTTTGTCGGCGACGCTCACCGTGTAGTCCGTGCCATCCATGTGCTCGACCAGAATTGCGAGCCGGGCCGGGAAGTCGTATGACGACTTCGCGATCCTGCGAAGGCCCATGTGTCGGATGAGCATTCCCTCGTCTAGCGCGTTGCCCATTTGTGCCTGTCCTCTCTTTCTTCGCGCACCTACCTTCGGTGGTGCGCCTACTATAGAGGAGCGTGGGTGGTGCTGTCAACCCTCAGCGTGCGCGAGACGTGTCTCAGTGCATCCTGGGGCCAATGGAGCCCGTCCAGTTGGCGGTTCGCCTGTCGCGAGACAATCCCACAATGTGACAGAGAACACTTCCCCGGGGCCTCGCCACAGTCAAGCCCTGAGGATATTCTTACACCAACAGAGCAACCCAACCGGCCAGGGAGGAAAGAGAAAATGAGCGCCGCCATCTACCGCACTGATGACGCCGCCCTCGAGTCCATCGAGGCTGGTGCTGTCTACCAGATCCATGCTCCTCGCACTGGCGAGCCCTGGGCCCTGTACAAGGTCTCCGATGCCAGCGGCGTCAGCTCCATTGAACCGTTGGACGTTCCCGACGGATGGGACGACTCCTACGAGTACACGATAGGCGACGCGTGCATTTGGCCTCGCCTCACCCGTCTCGCCATGGACGCCTACCTCGCCAACGCCATCCTCGAGGTCGCCCTCGTTCCCGTCGTCGACGAGGAGGCGGACGCCGCCTCGCGCGCTCTGCTGTACCGGCTCGTCTGGCCCTACTGACTCGACTGTCCTGAAGACGCTGAGGCCCCACCCCCTCATCGGGGTGGGGTCTCAGTGCGTCTCAATGGTTGAAGGGCGGTGCGTGATGGGGGCGTGGTGTCGGCCACCACAACGCTGACGTCTCACAGTTTCCGTTAACCTCCCGTTTACTTTGTTCACCTTTCGTTTACTTTCTACGCATGCGGGTTGTTTGCTAGCAACGTGCTTTCTGGGGCGAAAACACTCGTTTGTGTTACTACAATGTTGGTGCGTGTCGTCACACTTTCCACCCTTGTGGCAAGGGATTGTGTCGGTGGCTTCCGCGTGATTGCAACGTTTAGTCCCCGTTTGTAGTTGTTTGTTGGCAGTGTTTGTTGCGGTGACTTTGGTCCCGTATGCTACACTCGAGTAGACGAATCGTCGAAGACGATCTGCGGCGCAGCCGCTGAGGAGCCCTAGCGACGCAAGCGAGCGTCAGCGCCGCAGGGTGTTTTCGAAGAGCTCGCCACTGTGTTGGGCCCAACCTATACTCTTAAAAGAGTACTAGAATTAGACAGTGTCTAATTAGGGAACATGTGTTATAACGTAATTAGTGTTCAATGGTGAACATGGTGATCGTTAACAGTGAACAGTGTGTGTGGGGGGTGATAAACATTGCGTTGTGATGGATGCAACAGGCAGCGGTGTGTGAAGGTAAACACACACCGCAACCAACAAACAACAGAAACAACAGGGCGCGTGTTGTGTCACGTGCGTGCTCGCAGGGCTGCGCGCGCACTACACAACACACGCCAACCCAAACAAAAGAAGGAAAAGCGAGGAGAGAAGAAAACACAGAAAAGAGAACACAAAGCGAAGAGTAGTGTTAGACGGTGGAGGCGCTCGTCTCGCTGACGCTGCGACGCGCCACCACCTAACACGAACAAGAAAGGCGAGGAGAAGAAAACACGGTGAGCAGAACAAGCACACGCGAACACCGACAATTCAGAAAACAAGTACTCGCCCGAGCACAAGCCATGGGCATCACACACTGCCCAGCATGCGGAACCAAACTCCAATACGCCAACAACGGCGAGCGCAAACCCAACTCAGCCGAGGCAGACCATATAATCCCAGCATCACTAGGCGGAACCAACCACCCAGACAACGGGCGAGTCCTCTGCGCCAAATGCAACAGCAGACGCGGCAACGGCAGACACGGGAAAGGAAGAGCACGCCACTATCAGAAAAACGAGAACGAAAGAGACAGGCTACCTGTCGCTGTCATGCCAACACAATACAGTGACACATGGTGAACCCGCCCCGCCGCCATTCCGAACACGCAGAAGAAAGGCGGGACGTGAAGAGAACAACAGAGGACAACGGGAAACAACAGAGGAGAGAAGAGAAAAAGACACACCGCACAACAAGGGAACACAATGGTGTTCGGGGATAACGTGCGTGCTCGCAGGGCTGCGCGCGCACTACCCCGAACACCAACACAAAGAGGAAAAGGAGGAGAAGAAAGGAAGAAAGGAAGAGGAGAAGACAGAGCAACGAGACCACACACCCATCACACCGCCGCCATTCCACAACCCACAACACACGATGGATTCACAGCAAGCACTAGACACCACCGCCTTTCCGCCCCAACACAAACCGTCACCGCCATCCCGCAATAACACAACCCTGCCACAAGACACAACCCAACCAACATGCCGTGACAGTGAACACAATGAAGGGCAGGGCAACGCAAAGGGAGAGTAGGACAACACAAGACGCCAGACCCAATCCGAACACGGGGACACCACACGCACCACACCGCCCGCCCTTCAACGAGGGATACCAGGCGAACAACAAGGGGGACACCAACATTGGACGGGAGGGACAGCATCACAGCCCCCGCCCTTCACTTACGAAGCCACACCCGTCGCCACGCCACCCCACCATCCACAATGCCCCCACCCACCACCACAACGAGGGGGGAGCAGACAGAGGATACCCCACCACACAAAAGAGTACAGGAACACACACCACCCACACACCGCACACCTGGCAGAGAACAGCAGGTGACATGATCGCAGTACTCACTGACATGCACTGGGAGTAGATGGCATAGGCCACACGCACTGGGTTGGGTGGACCAGCAGCAGCACACACCACCGCCATTCAATGGAGTACACGAGGAGGATGGACACCATCCACTCATCCACTCTCACACTGTTCACGATCACACAACCAACGAACGATCATGATCAACGATGATCAATGATCAACGTTCAATGATTGATCAACGAACAATGAACAATGAACATGATGATGATCATGATCATGATCATGATGATGAACATCATGATGAACACATGACGATGATGTGATGCATGACATGCATACCAATACCCTGCACCATGCATGGTGCCAACGCATGCCACAAAGGCAACACGCAACGCACAACGCACAAACGCACAAAAATGCATAAAAACAAAAGAAATGTTACAAAAACATGCAAAAAAATTCAAAGGCATGAAACGACAATGGCGTTCAAAAAACCATGGCAACAAAATGAGACGAACACAAAGGGGGCCCCAACACAGTAAGGGATCCCTTAAAGTGGGACCCACATCACACAAACAAGACGGAGACCAAATGAAACGAGACACACACCATACAAATTATGTGACGGGGGCCACTCCCCCTCCCCCATCCGGCCGCGAACACCCCGAAGGTCTGCTCATCCCTCCCTGCCTGTGGAAAACCC
>ERZ772766.131-NODE-131-length-43093-cov-6.735931_pt1 | contig 43093 bp, 64 predicted proteins | sample MGYA00511379_ERZ772766 | MGnify/ENA primary metagenome ERZ772766 (study PRJEB29015, sample SAMEA2737895) | human oral metagenome | biome: human oral; feature: human-associated habitat; material: dental | place: China | collected 2116 ... | reverse complement strand
CCCGCATGGCGGCAGCCGGGAAGAACGAACGCCTGAGCAGCCGCGAGGGCGCGAGCGAGGAGACGGGCATCGACCGCAAGCGGATGCAGCGCATCGAGATCGGGACGCTGAACCCGTACCCCGAGGAGGTTCTGCTGATGGCAGATACCTACCACGCGCCGGAGCTCCTGAACTACCACTGCTCGCAATGCTGTCCCATCGGGCAGCGCACCGTTCCGCAGGCAGAGCTGAACGAGCTTGACCGCATCACGGTGAAGTTCATGAACGCGCTCGATGCAATCAGGGATTCCGACAAGGAGCTTCTGCAGATTGCGCGGGATGGGATGCTCACGGCAGACGAAGTACCGCAGATGGAGCATCTGTTGATCGGCATCCAGCGGATCGCCACAGTAGCACTTGAGATTCAGATTTATCTCGACAAACGCAGGTAAGGAGGAGAAACAATGATGGACGAAATCAGCACCAAGGAGAAGGAAGCCCTTCTCGAGATTGCCCGGAAAACACTTGTCGGAATGGAGGCGAGGGAGGACTTCGAGCCGCAGAATAGCAACAGCCTCGATTTCATCGAGGTCTCCGTCTGGGGGATCGAGGAGGCGCTCACGGCAGCCTACCTTCTGGGGAAGGCGAGCGCGAAGTGAGGAGGTGACCAAATGGAAAAACTGATTCCAATTTGGAAAAAAGCAGCACTCACTGTCGAGGAGGCTGCCGCATACACCGGCGTTCGCATTGAGTTAATCCGAGCGCTGGCACACGCGGCGCGGCACGGAAGGAACGACTTTCCTGCTTTCTGGGTGGGGACATCCATAAAGATCGCACGGGGACCGCTCCTGCAATGGATCGCGGACACTGCGGTCTCTCACAAAGATCTGCAGCACGCCGTGAAGATTGTAGAGAATGCGGAGCAGCTCGAGATGACACGGCGGCGCGGACGTCCGCGCAAACGGATCATTGCCTGAAAAGAGGTGGCAGAAAATGCGTGAGTTTTGGCAGCCAATTCTGATCGGCGGGGCATTCGTCGCAGCAGCATCGCTCCTCTCTGGGGCGTGTAACCCCTGGGACGACGGCAAGAACGCCATGCTCGTTGAGGAGACCTACACGGTGCGCCCGGGCGACACACTCTGGGATATCGCAGAGGAGTACGTCGCCAAGAATACGGGGACGCGGCGGTACATCCTTGAGTATAAAGAAGGGATGTACGAAAACAATCCGTGGCTCCTCGACAGGGACGGGATGATATATCCCGGGGATAAGTTGACCTTGACCTATTGGGTCAAGGGTGAGGAGGAGAAGGAATGAACAGCTATGAGGAGCGGCAGGAAGCACGCCGCGAACGGTATTTGGAGCGTGCCGAAAGGGCGCGTACTGAATCCAGTGAAGGTTGGCAGCGGGCAAGGGAAATGAGCGAGGTAATTCCGTTCGGGCAGCCGATTCACGTTGGGCATCATTCAGAAAAACGAGATCGTGCCTTTCGGGCAAAGATTCGTGCAACGTCTGAAAAGGCATTTCGATTGGACGAGAAAGCAGATTACTACGAGCAGAAGGCGGCGCGTGTTGGAACAGGTGGAATCAGCTCGGACGATCCCGACGCTATCGAAAAACTCAAAAAAGAAGTTGAGCACCTGAAAGACAAACAAGAACGTATGAAAGCCACAAATCGTGCAATCCGCATGAAGGATACGGCGAAAGGCGACGCAAAACTCGCAGAGATGGGCTATACCACAGAGGATATTGCAACGCTACGCACTCCTAAGTATGGGCACGTTGGCTTCCCTGCGTGGCAAATCTCAAACAACGGGGCGAATATCCGCCGCATCGAAGCCCGCATCAAGGAGTTGGAACAGCGTGCCGAGCGAGAACCAGAGCACATCGTGACCGATTTATACGAGCTGAAAGTCGAGGACAACCGCGTGCAGTTCATCTTTGACGGAAAGCCGGATGAGGACGTGCGGAGTATCTTGAAGCGAAACGCGTTCAAGTGGTCGCCGTCGAGGGGCGCGTGGGTGCGTCAGGCATCCGGGAACGGGCTTTATGCTGCCCGGCAGGTCAGGAGACAACTGGACGAGATGGAGGTGAGGAAATGATGAAGTGGGAAGTTTGCCGAAAGCGCAACAGTCTATCTTTGCCGATGTACTGTGCATGCCGCACCATTGATGGCGTGATGGAGATGGATGAACACATCTTCGGAACGGAGCGGGCGGCACAGGAACGCGCGGATGAACTGAATGTGACGGAAGAGGAGTCAAAATGAAGAGCGCGTGGGGAACCTGTCAACAAACAACAAAAGAGGATACACCGCCAATATATCGGGCGTATCGCATGGTGCTACCCCCAGGGATAGAATTTGATTCTTGTACCTATAGAACACGAGATGAGGCACAAAAGCGCGTGCAGGAACTCAATGCAAGGAAGGAGGAGGAACAGAAATGAGGGTGACAACAAGGTATAGCCGTGGAAATTGCTTTGCATGCGGCAAAGAGATCCATAAACAATTTGTGATGAATCTCGGATCCGCTGCGGTTACTTTTCAGATATGCCGTTCCTGTGCAAGGAAACTTGCGAAAGGCATTATGCGAGAACTGGATAAGGAGAAGCAGAAATGAAAAAGTGGATCCAGAGCTATCGGGCTCAGGGGCATGAAGAAAAAGTGACGGAGGGGACGAAAAGCCTCCGCCTGCTCACCGATAGTGAGAGCTGGGTATCTCAACTGTCCTACGATTGGGACGGCGGGGATACGGTGAAAATCGAAGAGTACGCCGTGGGGCTGACCTTCTATCAGGAAACCGTAAAGTTTCCAAGCTCGGCAGAGGCGAAAGCCTACATCGTCGCCAAGATGAAGGGGCTGCGCGGGATAAACGACCGCTACAGTCTCCAGGTAGACATCCCGGAGCAGTGGAGAATTGAACAAGAAAAAACGCCCGATGCGGCGGCAACCGCACAGGGCGCAGAGTAAGTCTACACCGTGAGTATATCACGGATGAGGAGTGAATGCAATGACGGATGAAGTATGGAAATACTTCTGGGAGCGGTACAGGAAATGTGACTTCTGCGTCGTTCCTTATCACTGGCCGGATTTCAAGAGTAAAGCAGATGTGGACAAGTGGATTCAGTTCATGGAAAAGCTATCGGACTTTGAGGACGAGCCGGAGGAGGAAACGCAGTCTGAGAGCGGATACCACGTGTGCCCCGGCGGCGGTGTCATATTCATTGACCCGCCGCGTCGGCCGGACGCGGAGATGGTGCGCGGGATTGAGGAGATGGCAAAGTTCTATCTACGGAAATACGGAAAGAAAACCCATACAACGGATGAGGAGGAAAGACAATGACCTACAAGGTTGAGTTTGAAATTGAGGGAGAAATCGAGGTCGAGGCGGAGAGCAAGAAAGCAGCTGAACGTATCGTACGGCACATGGAGCGTTCTGAACTTTTTGAAGAGGGAGCAGAAATGCGCTTTTCTGCATACGCATATGTAGATGACGAGGAGGAATAGCAAATGAAGATACTGAGCCTGACGCTTGAGAACTTTCGCAGTATCAAGAACCTCACCGTCAACTTTGACGGCAAGGATGCGGATGTGCTCGGCGCAAACGGGACGGGAAAGACCACAATCGCCAATGCGATCTGCTGGCTCCTGATTGACCGTCCCGCTACAGAGGAGTCGGACTTTACGCCAAAGACGGAGGGGACGCACGGATTGAACCACAAGGCGGAAATGACCGTCGAGCTTCCGAACGGTCGGCGCATGACGCTCGCGAAAGACTTCTACGAGAAGTGGACGCGCAAGCGAGGTTCATCCACTGAGGAGTTCACGGGCAATGTCACGGACTATTACATCGACGGTGTGAAGTCCAAGAAGAAGGAGTACACGGAGGTTCTTGAGACCGCGTGCGGGATTGACCTTGAGCGTGTCAAGATGCTGATGGTTCTCGGCTACTTTGCCGACACGATGAAGACCGACGAGAAGCGCCGCATCCTCTTTGAGATGGCGGGTGAGTTCACGGACATGGATGTCATCGCGGCGAATGAGGAACTGGAAGGAATCGAGGATTTCTTTCTCATGCCGGGAACGGAGGACAAGCACTATACCGTCGAGCAGTGGAAGAAGATCGCTGCTGAACAGAAAAAGAAACTGAATAAAGACCTTGAGACACTTCCCGCCCGCATTGACGAGGCGAGCAAGAACGTCGCCGAGAATGTCGAGGATGTGGAGACCCTGAACGCGCAGCTCCGCTCATTGGAGGAAAAGAAAGCCTCCATTGAGGAAAAGAAGCGCAGCCTCTCCACTCCGGACGGAAAGCAGGAGGCAACACGCGCCGCCCTTGCGGGCCTTGAAGTTGACCTTGCGACCAAGCGTGCCGCATACATCGAGCAGGGCATGGCGGCAAATCGAGAGACCAACGCGATGATTGACTGCATGATCGCAGAAAAACGCAGCGTGCAAGACAAGCTCGACGCTCTCAATCGCAAACATCAAGACAATCTCCGAGAGATGACACGCATGCAGGAGCAGCGTAAGGCACTCATGGAGGAGTACGCGGCAGTACAGGCGCGGCAGTGGGACGCAGGGGCGGAGATTTGCCCAACCTGCCATCAGCCGCTTCCGGCCGAAAAGATCGAGGAGCTGCGTGCAGAGTTTAACGCAGAAAAATCTACGGCGAAGGAGGACATCAACCGCCGGGGGCAAGCATGCAGCAAGGACAAGATCGACGCGCTCACAGCAGAGATTGATGCACAGGTGGCGGAGATTGAGGCGAAAAAGAGCTACATCGAGGATATCGATGAGCTCATCTACGAGCGGAAGTCAGAGCTTGCTACACCGCCGCCCTTCGAGGAGACGGCGGAATACAAAGAAATCACCGCCCGCATGGAGGAACTGCGTAACCGTCAGCGTCTCGGACAGAGTACGACAGAGGGCACGATGAACGCCTATGACCGCGACATCCAGAGCGTCAAAGACGAGATCGCAGCGGTCAACCTGCGCATCGCAAAGGCACAGTCCTCCGAGGACAGCCGGATGCGCGTCGGAGAGCTCAAGCAGGAGCTCAAACATGCGGCGGAACAGATGGAATACCTCGAGCATGGGATTCACCTGTGCGAGGAGTTCGTCCGCACGAAAGCGCGGATGGTCACGGACAGCATCAACGCACATTTCCGCTACGTGCGTTTTGTCCTCTTCCGCGACCAGATCAACGGCGGGCTGCGCGAGATTTGCGAGCCGACCGTTGAGAGCAAGGACGGCACATGGGTCGAGTACCGCAGCGCGAACTACGCCGCGCAGGTCAATGCCAAGCTCGACATTGTGACGACGCTCTCCAAGCACTATGGCGTACATCTCCCGATCATCATGGATCAGGGAGAGAGCGTCACAGAGCCGCTCAATGTCGATACACAGCTGATCCGGCTGATTGTATCAGCAGAGGATCAAGCGATAAGAGTAGAGCTCAAGGATTAAGGAGGAAAAGAAAATGGAAAATGAAATGAAGATGGTTGCAACCGCTCCGATGGGCGTCACCGCAGGATTCCAGAGTGCGGAAGGGTTCGCCCTCCTGCAGCGCATGGCGAACATGTTTGTCGGCTCGACCCTTGTGCCGGAGCAGTTTCGGGGAGAGAAGAACTTCGGCAACTGCGTCATCGCACTCAACATGGCGCAAAGGCTCGGCGCAGACCCCCTCATGGTCATGCAGAACCTCTATGTGGTCTACGGCACGCCGAGCTGGTCGAGCAAGTTCATGATCGCCATGTTCAACCAGTGCGGGCGGTACGAATCCATCCACTACGAGGAGACGGGAAAGAAGGGGACGGATACGCAGGGCGTGGTCGCATGGGCAAAGGAGAAGTCCACGGGTGAAGTTATCAAAGGACCCGAGGTCACGATCAAGATTGCCAAAGACGAGGGGTGGTACGGCAAGAGCGGGAGCAAGTGGAAGACCATGCCCGATCAGATGCTCCGCTACCGTGCGGCGGCGTGGTTCATTCGTACCACCGCCCCGGAGCTGGCAATGGGACTGCAGACGGTTGACGAAGTGAAAGACACGATCGACGTCACCCCGCAGACCATCATGGAAACGCCGCTTGCCGAGGAAATCCGCCGTAATGCTAACACCGAGGAACTTGCCCCGCAGCTGGAAGTGCCGCAGAATGTGACACCGCCCGTACAGACCATCGAAGCTGCTGCGGATGTGCGAGAGGAGACGCGGGCAATCACCTCCGCACCGCGCAAAAAGGCAGCAACACCGCCCGCCGCATCCGCGCCTGTTGCCCCCGTTGAAGCCGTCGCAGCAGCTGCGTCAACAGCACCGAGCGCAGGGCTTTATGCGGGCATGAGCTTCTGATCGTGGACATCAAGATCATTGCGTCGGGGAGCAGCGGGAACGCCTACCTCATCGGGGATGGGCATACCCGCCTCCTCCTTGATGCAGGAATCCCGTTCAAACGCATCCAGATCGGATGCGGATTCCAAACGAGCAGCATTGACGCCTGCCTTGTAACACACCGGCACGGCGATCACGCAATGGCAATCCCAAAGCTCCTGCAACGCGGAATCACGGTCTACAGCAACGCTGACGTTGCAGAGCTTCACAAGGGAGTACGGGCCTTGGCACCATTACAGGAGCATACCATCGGCACATTCCGGATCCTGCCATTTGAGGTAGAGCACGACGCAGAATGCTATGGGTATCAAGCAACATCGGTGGAGACGGGCGAAAAGCTCGTCTACATCACCGATAGTGCCTACGTCAAATACACATTTTCTGGATTGACCCACATCATGATCGAAGCGAACTACGCGCAGGAGATCATCATTGACAATGCCAAGCATGAGCGGATCCCGCTTTATTTGGCAGAGCGCGTCATCCAAACGCACATGAGCATCGAGACCCTGCTCGATCTTCTGCAAGCAAATGACATGACGAAGGTGCGGCAAATTTACCTTCTGCATCTCTCGGACAACAACAGCGACGCAGAGGTGTTCAAGAAGTTGGTGCAGCAGGAGACGGGCGCAGAGGTTTATATCGCATAGAGGAGGATAATCATGGAGTACACATTCAAGAAAATCAAAATTCACGGCGGGAAACTCATCCTTGACTACCAGAAAAAGGACAAGGACGGGCATATCAGCAGCCACACGTCGAAATTTCAGGAAGAGCCGGATCCTTCATTTTGGGAGGTTCTTTCTCGTCTCAAGATCGACGTCTGCGAGATTCTCGAGCTTGACCCCGGACAGTACGCAGAGCGCATCATCCCGACGGGCGTAGCCTATTCCCATTCAGAGTGCGGTACAGATGCGGTCATCATGTGCAACTACAAGATGCCGGGTTCAGGTGCGACAACAGCCATCAACACGCCACTCTTCAGGATTCCTGGCGATAATGGATCGTCTTCCTCAAGGGCGTTTAGCCTTGTTGCCGCCAGCAATCTCAAGGATTTACAGGATGAGGCGCTGCGTTACCTGCTCGTCCACAGAGGACAGGGAAATCTTTTTGACGAGGATGAGGATGCAGATGATAAGCGCGAGCCACGCAACGTAACACCGGAGGATTCACCAACACGCCTCGTAGCAATTACGGGCGGATCAATTAAGAAGATCGCGGGGTAAGGAAATGGCAGAACGCAGAATGTTCTCTAAGAGGATCATCGGTTCTGCCCGATTCCTCCGCATGCCTGGGTCCACACAGGCGCTTTATTTCCACCTCGGTATGGCAGCGGATGATGACGGTATCGTCGAGGCATATCCGATCATGCAGATGGTCAATGCCTCGGAGGATGATCTCAGACTTCTGGCCGCAAAGGGATTCGTGAAAGTTCTCAATGAGGATCTCGTGACCTACATCCTCGACTGGCAGGAGAACAATAAGATACGGGCAGACCGAAAAGTCAACAGCATCTATAAGGATTTGCTCCTTCAGGTCATGCCCGAAACTCCGCTACTGGAGCCGCGTCAGAGGGCTGACCGAGTGCGTCCTGACATTGCAGAGGACGACCACGGGACAGAGGACGGACAACCCGTGGACGACCAGATGTCAACCACGGGACAACCACGGGACACGGATGGGACGTCCCATGGACAACCAACGGACAACCACGGGACGCAAATGGGACCGCATAGGATAGGTAAGGATAGGATAGGTAAGGATAGGATATATGCTGCTGCAGCTAACGCGCACACGCGCGATGATCCTCAAGATCAAGACGGACCGGATCATGGAGCAGTATTCCGAGCATTCTCTGACAATATCCATCCCGTCACAGGAGAGATTGAGCGAGATAAGCTCACAGACCTCACGGATGAATATGGGGCGCATTGGGTGACCTCGGCAATTGAGGAGGCAGCCCTCTCCAACGGGCGCAGTCTGCGCTATATCACGGCGATTCTCGAGCGCTGGAAGCGGGACGGTTTCAAGGCGGAGCGAAAGAAAGGCGGGACACAATATGGCATTAAGAGCGGTCAAGAGCACATGGCAGGAGATGGCGCGGAGAAATCCGCGTATGCTGCATACCTTGACGGAGATACGGTCAAGAGAGGCTCAGATGATCTGGGCAGCACGCCCCCGGAGGAAAGAGATTCTGCGGACGATTGGAGCACCGAGAGAGGCGATCCGCAGCGGACGAGCCCTCCTCCTGGCAGCAGAGGCGGAGCAGATCAAGCAAGCGCATGATGCGGCTTGTGCAGCTTGCCCGTATCGCGTGGATGATTGCCATGAGTGCAGATACAACGGGCAGGAGTTCCAGAATCTCAGATACCACAACGCATTTCTCTCCTGCGTCCCGGCTTGCCCTAAACACAAAGCGCAGCAGGAGCAGAAGCGGATCGCGAAACTCATGGGAAGCAGCGGCATTGGTGAGCGGTTCCGGTCGCGCAGCTTCGCGACGTTTCGCCAGACGCCCGAAACAAGACATGCATTCATAGCGTGCAAGCGGTTTTGTGAGAGCGTCAAGATCGATCCAAAGACGCCGGGCATTCTCCTGAAAGGGGGATGCGGAACCGGAAAGACACACCTAGCGGTGTCGATTCTGCGCGAAATCGCAGAGGCGGGGATCCCAGGAATGTTCGTGGTGGTCCCTGACCTGCTCGCTAAAATGCGGGCAAGTTTCAGCCTCCGGGATGGCAAGGCAGATGAGCTTTTGAAAGCAGCAAAAGATGCAGCGGTACTTGTCCTTGACGATCTCGGCGCTGAGGATCCAAAACCGTGGGTGCCGGAGCTGATCTACGTGCTGATCAATCACCGATACGAGCACATGCTCCCCACGGTCATCACGACCAACTGCGGAGGCAAGGAGTTAGAGGCAGTATTCGGGAGGCGCATCGTGAGCCGGCTCTCAGAGATGACAGTACCGGTCAACATTCAGGCCGCCGACTGGCGCATGAAAGGAGCGTGCTGAGATGGGGCTTGAAAGATGTGGCTGCTGCAGAAGGTATGTGCCTGAGCGGGAATTAGAGCCGAGCAGTGTATATGGGGTTGTCTGCGAAGATTGCTTTTGGGATAACAAGCGATACCAGAGGGAGGAGGGAGAGGAATACGAGCAATACGATAAGGAATACGAGGAGCACCTCGAGAAGGAACACGAGGAATGGTTGCGAGAACAAGAAAAGTGAGCGATTCGGAGAGGAGCGTGCTGAGATGGATTTGAAGTGGATAACGCAGATGGCAGAAAGGGTACATGAACTGGAAGATGAGAACAAGCGCTTGAAAGGCTTGTTGGAAGAATGCGACAACAGGAAAGAGTCCAATATGACAAAGCCGCAGCCGTGCACGAGGTTTCGGAACGCAGGTACGGTGGAGTGGATTGCGAAGCTCTCGGAGGAGACAAACGAGGCAATCCAGGAGGCGGTGATTCTCGAAGAGAATGCAGATGAAGATGGGACAGTAGACCATGATAAATATGGATTGGTGGATGTAAAGAAAAGATTGAGCATGGAGCTTACGGACGTTATCCATGTGTGTGTCTCGTGGCTGGATGCTTGGGGCTGGGATGAGGAGGCACGCGGCGAACTGCATCGGCGCGTGAACGAGAAGAATCGTGAGCGCGGGTACTTCGGCATCGACTGAGGAGGCGGCAACATGGCTTATGCGACGGAGGAACAAGCTACGGTTATACTCAAGTTCTTGCATGAACTCGGGTACGACTCTACGAAGGAGTCAATCCTGTACATGGACGGACAGGAAGCGACAGACCTTGTCGAGGAAATCAAGAAACTCAATGAACATGATACGTTGCTCTTGGTGAGGAGGGGGAAGGATGGACGAGTATACGCCCTGTAAGAAGCCCGACCCGACGGCGCGGGAGGCAATCGGGAATGTGATGCGGGAGACAAGGCACAAAATCACAGGGGCGCGGCGACGGAAAGCCCTGTCGAAGGAGATGCGGGCGCAGGTATACGCGATGTACGGCGGTCACTGCGCCTATTGCGGCAGGGAGATCGACATCACAGAAATGCAGGTCGACCATGTACAGGCGGTCTATCTCGGGGGCGAGGATGAGATCGAAAACTACCGCCCCGCGTGCCGCTCGTGTAATTTCTACAAGTCGACCATGAGCGTTGAGGGGGTGCGTGAACAGCTGGGACTTATCGTTGGACGGCTCGAAAAGCTCCTGACGTTTCGCCTCGCGTTGGCATATGGATTGATTCAGATCACGGGCAGACCTGTCAAATTCTATTTCGAGGAGCGTGAAAATAATGTTGATGCACTATCTGTCCCATCTCTTTACGGGGGACGAGGAGAAGAACCGAGCAGCGGCAGAGGCAATCCAGAGAGAGCTGCAGGAGAAACATCCGCGTGTAATCTACGTCAATCCGCTGGCAAACTTCAAGGCGCTGGCGGGGATGGAGTATGACAAGATCATGGGCTACTGCCTCGAGCTTTTGACGCGGTGTGATGGTGTCACGATGGCAGGGGACTACCGCGCCAGCAAGGGATGCGTAATCGAACTCACATGTGCGCGGCACAACGGCATCCCCGTGTTTTTCTACGACGCGCAGAAGCATGAGTATGTCGAGGAGGTGCGATCATGACGCTCGGCAGCTTGTTTGACGGAATCGGAGGGTGGTTACTGGCGGCGCGTCATGCGGGGGTTACGCCTGTATGGGCAAGCGAGATCGAGCCGTTCCCGTGCTCGGTGACCGCGCGGCATTTTCCTGACGTGCAGCAGCTCGGTGACATCACGAAGATTGACCCTGATAAGATCGAGCCTGTTGACATCATCTGCGCGGGCAGTCCGTGTCAGGACTTATCCATCGCAGGAAAAAGAAAGGGGCTATGTGGTGAACGCAGTGGCTTATTCCGAACAGCAATTAACATTGTTCGACGGATGCGAGAGTGCAGCGCAGGAGAGTATCCGAGATTCTTTGTGTGGGAGAACGTCTCCGGTGCTTTTTCATCCAACCGCGGGATGGATTTTCAAGCCGTGCTCGAAGAAATCGGAGAAAGTGAAATTCCAATGCCTCAAGGTAATCGATGGGCTCCCGCTGGATTGGTGCAATTCCCCGGAGCTGAAATCGCATGGAGGGTATTGGACGCACAATATTGGGGAGTGCCCCAACGCCGCCGTCGAATCTTCCTTGTCGCAGATTTTGCAGCCGATGCAAGATGTGCAGGAGAAATACTATTTGAGTCAGAGGGCGTGCCTTGGAATTCTGCGGAGAGCAAGGGAGCGCGGGAAGAAGCTGCCGGAGGAGCTGAGAATTGCGCTCGAATTGCAGTCTACGACATGACACATGCGGATGAAGTCATGCGTCCCGTCAAAGACGGCATTATCCAGACACTCAACGCACGCATGGGAACAGGCGGGAATCAAGTCCCCGTCGTACTCACGGAAGGAAAGGTGCGCAGACTTGCGCTGACCGAGTGCGAACGCTTGCAGGGACTGCCTGACGGATACACCGAGGGCGGGAGCGATACGGCGCGTTATAAGGCGTTAGGTAATGGGATGGCGCAGCCGTGCGCGGATTATGTGATACGTAGGATTGTGGAGGTGAGCAATGAAACAAATACTTGACGCATGCTGCGGCTCTCGAATGTTCTGGTTTGACAAGGAGCATCCTGCAACCGTGTTCATGGACAATCGCAGCTTTGCCAAAACGTTGTGTGATGGCCGACGGTTCGAGGTCAAGCCCGATCTGATCGCGGACTTCCGAGAGATTCCATTTCCCGACGAGAGTTTCCGTCTTGTCGTATTTGACCCGCCGCACCTGTGCAGAGCTGGAAAGAGTTCATGGCTCGGCATCAAGTACGGTGTGCTCGAAAGCACATGGCAGGATGATCTGCGCCGAGGATTCGAGGAGTGCATGCGCGTCCTGAAAGATTACGGTGTGTTGATCTTCAAATGGTCGGAAGATCAGATCAGCACAGCAGATGTTCTGAAACTACTTCCAGTGCAGCCGCTGTTCGGAAACCGGAGGGGTAAGACAATCTGGATGGTGTTTATGAAATTTCCGGAGGAGGGCTCCAAATGAGCGAGATCAAACACTGCTGGAAATTGTGGACAGAGTGGTGCTTTTGGCAGAAGGTGCTTTTCTTCATCGTGATTCTTCTGATATGTCCTTTATCATATTTTCTCGGTGGGATTGCTGCGTTAGGTAGGATCGCCGAATCGGCTGAAGATAGCCTCTGCTGCATGACGCGAGAATGGTTCAACAAACGATAGGAGGAATCCAAATGAACCACTTCGTAGGAATTGGACGCCTGACACGCGATCCGGAGGTGCGATACACACAGAGTGGAAAGTCGTGTGCGAGATTCACGCTGGCGATTGACCGCCGAAAGAGCTCGGACGGCAACCAGCAGGCGGACTTCATCCCCTGCGTCGCGTGGGAGAAGACCGCCGAGGTAATCAGCCAGTACACGGGGAAGGGACGTAAGATCGCCGTCGAGGGGCGCATTCAGACGCGCAGCTACGACGCCAAGGACGGGACGAAACGCTATGCGACGGAGGTCGTCGTCCAGAGCATGGAGTTCTGCGACAACAAGGGCGGCGGACAGAACGCCAGCACAAGTCCAGCAGCACCGCCCGAGCAGCAGGGCATGTTTGATGGGAGCAGAGCGGTAGCCGACTCTGATATACCATTTTGAGCACCTATACCGCTGTCGTCCTCGGTGATCCGGTCGCGCAGGGGCGCCCGCGCTTTTCCCGGCAGGGCGGATTCGTCAAGGCGTATGACCCAGCAAAGAGCCGTGACTACAAGAGCTACGTGCGGATGATCGCAGCGCAGCACGCCCCAGATTCACCCGTAGAGGGCGCAATCGAGTTCTCCCTGCGTATCTATCGCGCCATACCAAAAGGGTTGCCGAAATACAAGCGTGAGGCGGCGAAGGCAGGGACATTGCGGCCAGTAACGAAGCCCGACGTATCGAACGTCCTGAAGGGCGTGGAGGATGCACTCAAGGGCGTGTGGTACAAGGACGACAGTCAGATCGTCGGATACGGAGTGCTCGGGAAATGGTACGATGAGCGACCGAGGATCGAGATCATGATGCGGGAGCTGGATGGGTGAGCGATATGGAGATATTCATCGTGATAGCCGTTTGCTTTCTGCTTATAGGTATTGGCGGAAGCGGAGGTGGCGGTGGTCACACAACAATTGTAGACCCCGATCAACTTCAGGAAGCGCGGATTAAGGCGTTGAAAGCGAAGCAGAAGAAATAAACGATGATCTGTAGGTAAATAGAGCGCGGAGCGATTCGCGCTCTCTATCTCGTTATTGAGCGGAGGGCAGCAGGTGCACAGTTACAACGATTACGAAAAGACGGTATACGGATATCTCCGGAACTATCACCAGTTCAAGGGGCAGCTCGCCAGCCTTCGCATCGAGATCGAAGGCGTGGAAGAGCAAATTCGCAGCATTGGGGATGCGAAAATATCGAAATATGGCGATGCACCCGTCGGCGGGTACGATGAGTTATCCGAGGTCGAGCGTGCCGTCGTCCGACGCATGAAGCTCGAAGAGCGTCTGCCGATCCTGCGCGAGAACTACATCCGCATCCAGACGCTCCTGCGGCGGATTGACAATGCACTCCAGCTGATGAGCGATGCACACCGCACGATCCTCTGTAGGAAGTTCGTGGACGGGGAGCGGTGGTATCAGGTGGCACAGGCGACAGGCTACAGCGAGCGCAGCTGTCAGTACCTCGCCCGGGAGGCGATCACAGTGCTCACAAAGACGCTGTTCCCAGAAGCCGTGGAGGGTCAGCGCAGCCTTGACTTCGTGTTTCTGGAAAACTGTGGATAACTTGAAGCCTAAAATCTTTGCGCGTTTTTTGCGCATTCTTTGCGAGATTTTTGCGCACTTTCTGCGCGTTTTTCGCTGGCAAACGTGGTATGATTGTAATGTCGAAAATTGCATAGAGCGCAAGCAGTCCTCGCCGTATCGGCGGAGGGCTTTTTATTTGCAAGAAAGAGAGAGGAGGCGGAAGATTGATCGACTACAAGTCACCCGCAGAGCCACGCGGCACGACTGCTGACGGCGTGCCGGTGTTCTGTGCGTATGATGAAATCGCTGCGATTAGGGATATTCGACCGAATCCCGGCAACCCGAACAGCCACAACAAGAAGCAGGTGCGTCTGCTCGGCGACATCATCCAAGCGACAGGATGGCGCGCACCGATCACCGTCAGCAAGCGCAGCGGGCTTATTACGAAAGGGCACGGACGCAGGATGGCGGCAGAGGCAAAGGGGTGGAAGTCCGCTCCCGTGGAGTATCAAGACTACGCGAGCGAGGAGGAGGAGCACGCTGACCTCATCGCAGACAACCGCATCGCAGAGCTCGCCGACCTCGATATGGGTAAGCTGATGGACATGGTAGAGGAGATGGATACGGGCATCGTACCTGTGGAGCTGACCGGATTCACGGAGGAAGACCTGCAGAAGATCATCGCCTCGATGGAGGGCGCGGATGATTCCGTTGACGATAAGGCAGACGCAGAGCCGGGGGTAGATGATGACTACAAGCCGTTCTCCCAGCTCGGGGACCTGTGGCACCTCGGGAATCATCGCCTCGTCTGCGGTAGCGCAACAGATACGGCGACGATCGATCGACTGATGGACGGGCACAAGGCGCAGCTCGTACACACAGACCCGCCGTATGGCGTTAGCTACAAGACGCAGAGCGGAAGGTTTGACATGATCGCCAACGACGACAAGACGCACGACGATCTGATGACAGAGCTGCTCATCCCGGCATTCAAAAACTACATGCGCAGCACGGTTGATGATGCAGCTTTCTATATCTGGCATGCATCGAGTACGCGCCGCGACTTCGAGGACGCCATGATTGCAGCGGGCATCATGGAGAAGCAGTACATCATCTGGGTCAAGAACGCGCCCGTCCTCGGGCACGCTGACTATCAGTGGGCGCATGAGCCGTGCTTCTACGCCGAGAAAGCGGGGCAACAGGCAAAATGGTGCGGCGACCGTGCGCAGCGTACGACATGGAACGTCGTCCTGCGCGGTGCAGATGGCATGGCGACAACGCTCACGGGCGGTGTGGTTCTGACGGATGGCACGGGCAACAAGCTCTACCTCACGGACAAGATGCCAAAGGGCAAGAAGGTGCGCTATGTAAGGTTGAGCGAGGGGCGCAGCATTTGTCTTTATCAAGAGAGCCGTGAGAATACCGTCGGGGAGGTCTCACGCGAGAGCAAGACCGTACACCCGACGCAGAAGCCCGTAGAGCTTCCGATTCGTGCGATTACCAACAGCACGGAGGCGGGCGACCTCGTGATTGACTTCTTCGGCGGCAGCGGCTCGACGCTGATCGCAGCGGAGATGACCGGGCGCATCTGCTACAGCACGGAGCTTGATCCGCGCTACGTTGACGCCATCATCCGTCGGTACATCGAGACCAGCGGTAAGCAGACCGTTACCGTAGAGCGGGACGGCGTGACGATGACAATCGATGAGGTCATGGAGGCCGCCGCAGGAGGTGACGTTGATGCATGAGCAGGAAGATATCGAACGAGCAGGAACCATGGGAACGCCAGGCGGGTGAATCTTCGGTCGCGTACGAAGCCTTTCTGCTCTACCGAAACATGAGCCATGAGCCGGACGGAGAGAAGAAGAAACGTCGTCTGGCAAGTGTCGCGAAAAAGTTAGGAAAATCCCTTGCTTTAATGGAGCGATGGAGCTTCACATGGGACTGGGTAGAGCGGGCGCGGGCATACGATAACGAGCTGCAGCGCATCAGCATGGAGGAGACGCGCGAAGCCGTCCGCAAGATGCTCAAAGACCACATGACGATGGCACAGGCACTACAAAAGAAGGCGATGACCGCACTCCTGCGGCTGGACGATGAGAGCCTGTCCGCGAAGAATATCCTCGACTACCTCGCACAGGGCATCGAGCTCGAGCGTCAGGCTCGCCTCGAGGCGGCGGATGTCGGCAGACCCGGTGCGACGAAGGGAAGTCCCATCGCAGCACTCGAAGAGCCGGAGCAATCTACAATGGTGCAGCTTGTGCAGTCTCTAAAAAAGGCTCGTGAGAGGAGGACGCGCCCTAATGGAGTTTAAGGACTGGGGTACAAAGGCGCTGGACTTCATCGAGAAGCCCATTGAGGAGGACGCCTTCATCAATATCCTTGAGGGCAGCGTCCGCAGCGGCAAGACCGTCGCCATGATTCCGAAGTGGCTGAACTACATCATGACGGGGCCGCCCGGGCTTCTGCTCATGACTGGTGTGTCCAAGGACACGATCTATGATAACGTGCTGAACGACCTGTTCGACACCATCGGCGAGGAGAACTACCACTACAACAGACAAAGCGGATCGCTGGACGTATTCTGGCGAGACGCAGACGGCGAGCATGTGCGACGCATCAAGGTCGTCGGCGCGAAGGACGAGGGCTCGGAGAAGTTCATCCGAGGAAAGACACTCGCGGGGGCGTACTGCGATGAGTTGACGTTGATGCCCGAGCGGTTCTTCAAGCAGCTCCTCAATCGCCTCAGTGTGCCAGGGGCGAAGCTCTACAGTACCACAAACCCCGATTCCCCCATGCACTACCTCTACAAGGAGTACGTCACAAGCGAGCAGAAGCTCCGTGATGGGCTTGTGAGAGTTGTGCATTTTGAGTTGGACGACAATCCGAATCTGGACGAGGAGTTCAAGAACAACCTGAAAACATCATACTCCGGCATGTGGTTTCAGCGCATGGTACTTGGTTTGTGGGTGCTCGCTGAGGGCGTCATATACGACATGTTCAGCGACGATCTGCTCTTTGACGATACAGAATTCACGAATACACTCAAAAGCAGCTGCCGCCGCTTCATCGCGTGTGACTACGGCACGAAGAATCCGATGGTCTTTCTTGACATCTACGATGACGGAGAGACGATCTGGATCCCGAATCTCTACTACTGGAACAGCCGTAAAGAGCAACGGCAGAAAACCGACGCGCAATATGCAGACGACCTCGAGGCGATGCTCGGCGAGGAGTACCCAGACTTTATCGTCATTGACCCGTCGGCGGCGAGCTTCAAACTCGAATGCCAAGGGCGGGGCTTCCGCGTGAAGGACGCGGACAACAGCGTCAACGATGGCATCCGCGAGGTCGCAAAGCTACTGACGAAGAAGAAAATTCGCATCCACCGCAGAAACTGCCAGCCGATGATCGACGAGTTCCAGAGCTACGTCTGGGATGAGCGAGCGGCACGGATGGGCGAGGAGAAGCCCGTCAAGCAGGAAGATCACGCGATGGACGCCCTACGCTATTATGTGCATACCATGCTGCCGAAATGGAGGAGGAGAGAATGAGCAAGAAGAAAAAGACCGCCGTGCGGCAGCAGAGAACGAACGATTCGTTCCAGAATCCAATGACTCGCTCCGGTGTGTTCATGCCGAATGCGTTGGAAGCGACAGAGTATACCTTGACACGGTTCACGCGGAACTGGCAGACGATCAACGCGCTCTATCGCTCCCACTGGATCGTGCGACGCATTATCGACGTTATCCCGGAGGACATGATCAAGAACGGATACCACATCCTGACGCAGCTCTCTCCCGACCAGATCAAGAAGATCGTCCGCTGTGACCGCACGACGCGCACCAGCCGCCGCATCCTCGAAGGACTGAAATGGGGACGGCTTTACGGCGGCGCAGGGGCCCTTATCATGATTGAGGGGCACGAAAACCAGCTCGATCAACCCCTCGACTACGACATGATCATGCCGGGCTCGTACAAGGGCCTGCTCGTCCTCGATCGATGGTCGGGGGTAACGCCCGAGGATAAACTCGTCAGCGACATTTCGGATCCTGAGTTTGGAATGCCGGAGTATTACACCGTTTCTAGCGATGCGCTGACTGTTGGTATCCGTGTGCATCACAGCCGCATCATTCGATTCATGGGGCGGCCGCTTCCGTACCTTGAGCAGCTCGCAGAGACATACTGGGGAGCATCCGAGCTCGAGCACGTCATCGACGAGCTCAAGAAGCGAGACAACGTCAGCTGGAACATTGCCATGCTGACGTTCATGGCGAACCTCCGCGTGATGAAAATGGACGGGATGGGGCAGCTGCTCGCGACAGGAAACGAGCAGGCGCAGATGCAGCTCTACAACACCATCCAGGGAATGAACGCCATGATGAACAACAACAGCCTGCAGGTGCTTGGCGAGAATGACAGCTACGAGACGCACCAGTACACCTTCGGAGGAATTGGAGAGACCTACGACCGCTTTATGATGGACGTCGCAGGCGCAGCAGAGACACCCGTGACGAAGTTGTTCGGACGCAGTCCCGCAGGAATGAACGCCACGGGCGAGAGCGACATGCAGAACTACTACGACACCATCGAGGAAAAGCAGGAAGCTGACCTTCGCCCGGTGTACGATAAGATTCTGCCGATCATGTTCATCTCTACGCTCGGCGGGATTCCCGACGACTGGGACTACGAGTTCAATCCCGTTCGTCGTCCGCGTGACGATGAGATGGCAGACCTGGCCTCGAAGAACACGGACAGCGTAACAAAGGCATTCCAAGCGGGCATGGTCAGCCAGCGGACAGCACTCAAGGAGCTGCGCCAGCAGGCGGAGATGACGGGGATGTGGAGCAATATCACTGACGAAGACATAGAGAAAGCCGACGATTCGGTAATGCAGCCCGATGAAGGCATGAGCGATTTGATGAATGGAGCGTTCGGCGGTGGAGAACCGCAGCAGACGACTGATGCGAAGTGGGAGGAAGAGAAGCATCCACGGCGGGCAGATGGGCGATTCGGTGAGGGCTCGACAAACGCAGAAAAAAGTGATAGTGTAACACCGAGCCCCAGCGGGGCGAACCGCCTGCAAGTGCGCGGATTTGCCAGTCGGCAGAAGCTGATGAACCACTGGAAGAACGGCAGAACCCATCAAGACGAATACCCAGACTTTACGATGGAGCAGTACGTCCAGCGGGCAGTGAGCCTTGCGGAGATGCCGACGGGCGGGGACATCCTCGGGCACATCGACAAGGACGGAATCATTGTGCGGTATGACCGCAAGGAAAACGACTTCGTCAAGGCGAATGTCCAAAAGGGAATTCTGACAATGTTCAAGCCAACAGCAGGAGAGAAATATTACCAATCGATGAGAGAGGGGGATTTGAAAAATGGCGGAAAACAATGAAGTCCTCGTGGCGTGTCCTTGCTGCGGAGAAGGAAAGGTGGAAAGCGGACACCAGTATGATGTATGTATGGTGTGCCACTGGGAAGATGACCCTTTGCAATTTGAACACCCAGACTACAAAGGAGGGGCGAATCAGATGTCCCTCAATGAGGCACGTGAAGCCCATAAGCGTGGAGAAAAAACGAAGTAGGTAGGGCATCGAAGATCGCATGCCACTCAACGAAACTCGATAAGTATACAAAGAGGGCAGACAAATCCGATAACTGAACCGTCTCGAAAGAGGCGGTTTTTTGATACCCATTTTGAGGAGGGGTGCATGTGAACCAGCCGCTATGGATGCCGAAGCGCAGGATTGAGGTGGCATTTCGCAGAGCACTTCTCGACATGGCAAAGAGGATCGTCTCGCGTGTCGGTGAAACGAGCGACCCGCAGCTCATTGTCGCGACGCTCGAACACATCGCGCGGACGCCAGACTTTATCCGTCTCTCGGAGGCAATCGCCATGAAGATGGTGACAGGGCTATTCGACGATACGGCGCGTACGTGGCGCGAGGCGGCGCGGAATAACGGCAGGGGAAGGGAGATATACCAAGCCCTGAAAAAGGAGCTCCAGGGGGCGCGTGGGGGGCGAATACGAGCGCTTGTGCAGCAGAATGCAGACCTTATCAGCACACTGCCGAAGAACATCGCCTCTGACGTGGCGTCCTACGTTGATCGAGAGGCGATGAAGGGGCGCAGGGCGTCGGACATCGCCGATGAGATTGTCCGGATGTTTCCCGACGACACGACGGCGCGAGCGCAGCTGATCGCACGGACGCAGGTGTCCATGACGCAGACGAACATCGTACGGGCACGCGCAGAAGACCTAGGGCTCCATTGGTATGTGTGGCGGGCATGCGGAGGAAATAACGGCGATGGCAGGACGCGATCTAGCCACCGCCACATGAGTGGTGTGCTGGTGCGCTGGAGCGACCCGCCCGCGCCCGAGGATTTGTTCCCTCTGCGCCACGTCGATGGAACACCGTACAAGAACACGCTCGGGCACTACCATGCAGGGCAGTGCCCGAATTGCCGATGTTACCCAGAGCCTGTCGTTGATTTGGATTTACTGAATTTCCCGATGCGTGTGTATCGTAGTGGGAACATTGAGCGTATGTCTAGGAAGCGGCTTGAAGGAGGATTCTGATGTGGCAAACAAACTAAAGCGCATCGCTATCGGACTGATGGCACTTTCCATGCGCCTGGATGCCTACGCCATGCACAAGGGGCTGACGATGGACGCTGCGCATCCGAAAGACCCAGACCCCAAGAACTGGCGCACGATTAACGGCTCGAAGGTGCACTTGACGGAGGGAAAGATCGACGGCGGTGCTGGCGAGAAGTTCACCGGCAAGGAGTGGACGGGAAAGACAAAGCATGAGTTCACGCCGAAGGAGAAGCCTAAGCCCGCACCAAAGAAAAAGGGGACAGAGGCAGAAAAGCTGATGTCCTATATCAACGAGCAGGTGGGCGTCGATTTGTCAGAGCACCGCAATACAAAGCGTGAGAAACGCGGGGAGGTCATTGTCAAATGGGATGATCTTACGCGCAACCAGCAGAGCAGCATAAAGGCGTTGGCGAATAAACACGGGCGGTTTGAGCTTGTGGAATGCGGCGGCTGGGGAATGCAGCTGAAGCCTAAAAAGGAAAACTCTTAAATAACCCGCTCATTCTGGGCGGGTTTTCTTATGGCAATTTTGAGGGGGGATGTCCATTGAAAGCATTCTACGGGGCGCGATTCTCCGCCCACATGACCAAGACGCCCGAAGGATTCCTCGTGTGTCACAGCGTCCCGATCTGCCGCACGGGGATGCAGGAATACACACCGCAGGAACTCGGCGTTGCAGACGACGGCGGCGGATTCCTTAAGGTGTACCGCGAGGAGGATGAAGTTTTTAAGCCAGCAGCGATCGCGTCCTTCGAGGGAAAGCCTGTGACAGATGATCACCCGCCCGTCGGTGTGGATGCCTCGAACTACGCGAGCTACACCAAGGGCACAGTCCAGAACGTCCGGCGCGGCAGCGGGGCGGACAGGGACAAATTGATTTGCGATCTCGTCGTGTACGACGCCGCGCTCATTGCCAAGATTGACGCAGGAAAGCGTGAAATTTCGTGCGGGTACGAGTGCAAATACATCGAGAGGGACGACGGAACATACTGCCAGATGGATATCATCGGCAATCATGTCGCCGTTGTCGAGGAGGGGCGTGCGGGGCACGATGTGTCTATTCGCGACGCCAAGACAAAGCCAGAAGGAGGAAAAAAGATGGCAAAAAAAGGTAGTATTCTGCATCGCATGTTTGCGGCATTCGCAAAAGATGCAGAGCCGGAGGAAGTCCGCGAAGCGGCACGCGCTGTCGACGAGGCAGAGGGCGGTGATCCTGCTGAGACGCAGCAAAACACGATGGAGAAGGACGTCCAGGCAATCGTGGATGCGATGGAGGCACTCAGCGCCAAGGTGGACGCATTCCAGAAACAGAAGGCGCAGGACGACGATCCGGATGAAAAGCCGGGCGATGAGGTCGAGGAGACCGAGGCACTGGACGACCTCGAAGAGGAGCTGGAAGAGGGCGGTGATAAGCCTGCCAAAACGGAGGATGACGAATCCGAGGAGGAGAGCGTGACCGTGCCGCCCGAGCAGCTCGAAGAGGATGAGGATCCCGAGGATGTGCCGGCAGACGAAAAGAAGCCTGTGACTGCGGCAGACCGCGCACTTGCGCTGTCGGTGATCCGCACCATGCGACCGTTCATCGCCGCTATGCCGCCGCGTCAGCAGAGACGTGCGTCGGATGCACTCTCGCGCACGCTCAAGAAGGCCATGCGCACACGGGACACGCAGCCGCTCCCCGGGGGCTATGGTGTCCTCTCGCGTCGGAAAACGGCGGATGCTGCAACGCGGGAGAAAGAGATGCGTGCCTACGGCGAGAATTGCCGTAAGCGTAATCCGCACTGCAAGAAGGAGGAGAAGTAATTATGCCGGGAACTACAATCGGAATCAACATGACCTATGGATATCCGGGGCAGGCGTCCCGCCAGGGCGATGAGGTCAGCCGCACGCGCCCTGTTGCCGCAGGGGCGGCAGATATCCCGTTCGGGGCACCCGTCATCCAGAAGGAGGACGGCTCGGTCGCAATCTTCGGCGCGACGAATACCGCCGACGACTTCGCGGGCATTGCCATGCGCAAGGTCAAGGCGGCGAAGGTGTACCCCTATCAGAATTTCGGATATTACGCAGCGGGCGAGGCGTGCGACGTGCTCCAGCGCGGCGGCATCTCCGCAACGTGTGCATGGGGAACGCCAAAGGTCGGCGCGAAGGTCTACGTCCGCACGAAGGTCGTCAGCGGCACAAGCCCCGCAGGGGCGAAGGTCGGCGATCTCGGTGCGGAAAACGAGGCAGGCAACTGCGTCGAACTCAAAGGCGTTAAGTGGTCGAGCGGAGCAGATGCACGCAACGTCGCAGAGCTCACGATCATCATGCGTCAGGGCGTGTAAGAGAGGAGAACAGATATGAAGAAACAGTATAATCTTGCGATTGCACCGCAGCGCGGCGGATCGCCGCTGCTGACAATGGATGCAGCGGCCGTATCGAGCGGGCTTGCGTTCCTTGAGAGCGAGCTCGAAAAACTCGATCCGCTTCTGCGCGAGCCTCTCACAAGCACGACTTATCCGTGCGATATTGAGATCGAGAGCGGCGGCGGCTGGGTTGAGGCAACGTCCGCGTTCAACGTCGAGTACAGCGTCACGGGCGGACAGGCAGACGGCGTCGGCGGCGTCCAGAATGCCGTGCGCCGGATTCAGGCAGACCTCTCGAAGGACCTCTACAAGGTGCTCCCGTATGAGGTCTCCATGTCCATTAAGATTCAGGATCAGCTGCGCGGCGCGGTTACCGGCCGCAGCATCGAGGACATCTACAACGACGGCATCCGCCTCGACTACGACAAGTACATGGACATCAACACCTACCTCGGACAGGAGGCGTACGGCACGACGGGGCTGCTCAACGACAAGGAGATCACGGCGACGGCTGTCACAGCTGGTGCAAGCGGTCAGACGGACTGGGCGCACAAAACTCCGACCGAGATCCTCAATGACATCGACGAGGCGATCATCGCCGGATGGACAGGCGCGCAGTACGACAACAGTGCCATCCCGAACCACATCCTCATTGACCCCGCGAACTTCGCGTACATCAACCGCACGATGGTGAGCGTCAACGGATATCCAACACCCGTATCCATCATGCAGTACCTTGTCGATCACAACATTGCCAAGGCAAAGGGCGTCGACCTCGTGATCGCTGAGTGCCGGTTCTGCATCGGCGCAGGCGTCGGCAAGAAGAACCGCATGGTCGCCTACGTTAACCAGCGCCGCTTTGTCGGCATGGATGTGCCCGTACCGATGAGCCGCGTCATGACGCAGCCGAACGTCAATACGGCGTCCTACGACAGCCTCTACATGGCGAACGTCGGGCAGGTCAAGATTCACTACATCGAGCCGTTCATCTACCGCGACGGCATCTGAGAGGAGGCACAGCATGATTAAACTCGTGGCGAAACAGAAGATCGGATTCCGCAACCCGGAGACGGGCGAGATCGTGACGGCGGAGCCGTACGCGTTCGCGTCACTCCCCGACTGGGTCGAGAAAGACCCGATGTACGGATGGGCTCTTGCTGACGGCAGCATTGAGATCGGCAGCGAGCCGAAAGATGACAAGACGCCGAAGGATGGCGACGTAAAGGATGACAAGACGCCGAAGCCGCCGAAGGATGGCGACAAGAAGGAGTAAGACATGCTCTACGAAGGAGTGGACGTCTTCGGGATTATCGCCTCCGCGTCGAACATTCGCACGGGCGGCAATCCCGAATACACAGCCGAGGATTTTCTCGCCGCCTATCCGCAGTTCGGCGGCGGGACTGTTTCGGATGTTGTGCTGAAAGCATGGGTCAATATGGCTCAGGCATCCATTCACAAGGCCCGATACCATGACGCATGGGAAATCTGCATGGGCCTCTACATCGCGCACTGGCTGACGCTGTACTTGCAGACGGCGGGCAGTGCGGATGATCCTGTGCAGAAGAAAATCTCTGCGGGACTCGCCAAGGGGCTGCAGAGCTCCAAGAGCGCGGGTGACATCTCTGTGTCCTACGACTTCGGCAGCATCAACGAGGACTTCGCAGGCTGGGGGACGTACAAGCTGACCGCCTACGGGCAGCAGTTCATTACCCTCGCACGGATGCACGCAGTCGGAGGGATGGTCGTATGGTAACAGGTACAGCGACCGTCACAAAGTCAGGCAGGGGCTTTTCTGCGATGGTAGATAAGCTCCGATCTCTGACGAAAAAGGAAGTCCTCGTAGGAATCCCACAGGAGGAGGCGCAGCGTCCGGGCGGTGACATGGTGAACAACGCTGAACTGCTCTATGTCCACACGCACGGTGTACGCGCACCTGTCATGCGTGCAGAGATGAAGCAGAACATCGACGCAGGGATGCTCTACAGTGCAGCGCACAGCCTCTATGTGCAGACACATGGAAGCCCCGCCTATGCCATACCCCCGCGTCCCGTGCTCGAACCTGCCATCAGGGACAGCAAGGAGGCGATCGGGAAGCAGGTCGCAGGAGCGTATTGTGCGGCGATGCGCGGGGATATGGCAGGGGCAGAGCGCGGACTGGAGCTCGCCGGTATGGTCGCGCAGAATGCCGCGCGTGCATGGTTTGAGAATCCAAAGAACCAATGGCCGCCGAACTCGGCGCGAACAATCAAGGCAAAGGGAAGCAACAGCCCGCTCATTGACACGGGTGAGATGCGAAAGTCCATTACCTATGTAATCAGAGATAAGGGGTGATCAGATGGCAATCGACGTCTCGGAGATCGTCCATGACCCCGATTTCTGCACCACGTTCACCGTTATCAAGCAGGGAGAATCCGAATGGGTGCGAGGTGTGCTGAAGAGGAAAACGACGGAGACAACCGTCGAAGGAATCGTGCAGCCTTCATCCAGCAAGGATCTCGAACTGCTCGATACGGCGGACCGGGTAAATGGGATGAAGACCTTCATCACGGACGAGGTTAGCCTTGACGTGTCTAGCACCGAGAAGACCTCCGATGTGTGCGTGTGGAAGGGGCAGCGGTACAAGCTGATCCAGACCTTTGACTACGCCGCGAACGGATACTACAAAGCAATCGGCGCACTCATGGGAGAGGAGGACAGCGGATGACATACAGTGAGCTCCAGGATTTGTTCTGGGATGCAGCGTCAGCCATTACGTCGGACGTCATCAAGAAGCCCGACAAGTTCATCCGCTGGCGCTATCCCGAAGGTGGTGCGCCCGACTGGAAGATCAGCGACGATATTCTTTTTCTGTACCTCGCGGAGGCGGATGACGACTACGCGAAGCAGAGAGACAGCCTATATCGGGAGGCAGATGAAACCGTCTATCGTGACACTACTCGCACGCGCGTGTGGGATTTGCAGGCGACTGCCTACGGGCGCAGGTCGTACGAGATCGCGAATGCCCTGAAGGACGGCTTCTTTTACGAGCCGGTGCGCAGAAATCTCGCACAAAAGGATGTGTTCATCGTCCCGAATCTCCCGACGTGTATGCAAGCACCCGAACTTTTCGCAGGGAAGTGGTGGGACAGGTGGGATATTACCCTGCGATTCAACGAGCTCTATCGCCTTGCGCCGGAGGATGTCGGCAGAATTGCCAACATTCGACTTGGTGCACAGGCGAATCCATAAGGAGGGAACAATATGGCACTCAAAAACGTGCTGCCGCTTGACCCTGTGGTCAATATTATCGTCAATCTTGCGGCTGTCTCCGCGACGCGCAAGAAGTTCAACCTTGCCCTGCTCATGGGCGATGTCGGTTCTGTCGCAGACTTTAGTGACAAGCGGATCGTGACTTACGATAGTCTCAATTCCATGCTGCAGGCTGGATTCACGACAGAGGATCGTCTTTACAAGGCAGCAGCGCTGATCTTCGGACAGCGCAAGAAACCACCTCTCGTCGCAATCGGGAAGATCGCCAACAAGGAGGCGCCGATCAAGACGATTCAGGCATGCCGTCAGGAAGATTCTGAGTGGTACGTCGGCATCTACTGCGGTGATATGACAGACGCGCAGCTGCTCGAGGTGCAGGAGTTTGTCGAAGCATGCACACCGTCCACGATGTTTGCCTTTACAACGGGCGATAGCAAAGCCAAGGCAAGCGACGGCGGTATCTTTGGCACGATCAATGGCAAGGGCTACCGCCGCATCATCGGGCAGTATTCCACTGCACACAAGGACGCGATCTGCGCGGCGATTGGATGGGCGATGGGCGCGATGAGTGCATCGACCATCAACAGTGCATTTACACTAGCCTACAAACGGGAGGTCGGTGTACAGGCAGAGAACTACATGCAGACATTCACGTCGAATGACCTGAACAACATCAAGAAGAACTACGGGAACGTTTACGTCAACCGTGGCAATTTCTATAATGTGTTCGAGGAAGGGCGCGTCGGTGATGGCTCGTGGTTCGACGAGATCATCTACCTCGACAAGTTCAAGAACGACATGCAGCTCGGCATTATGGATTTGCTCGTCAACGCCAACAAGGTGCCGCAGACCGAGGCGGGCATGGGACGCATTAAGACGGCGATCAAAGAGGTCTGCGACGACATGAACCGCATCGGCTTCATCAAGGAGGGCGTCTGGAAGGGCGAAGAGCTTATGGCGCTTGAGTACGGGAAGGTGCTCCCGGGCGGCTATCTCATCCAGAGCGAGCCGATCAGTGAGCAGGCGCAGGCAGAGCGTGACGCACGCAACGCGCCGCCGATCTATGTGTCGCTGAAGCTCGCTGGTGCGATTCACCACGTCACCATTCAGGTGGACGTCAACCGCTAAGAAGAAGGGAGGATATAGAGTATGCCAACGGTAAGTACTTATTCGTTTACCGATGTCAACGCGACGATCAACTGTCCAGGGTATGGGTCGTTTTCCATCCAGGGGGAGGGCATCGGCGACATGACTGTCTCGAAGGCGACCGACCGCTCGGTGCATGATGTCGCATCGGACGGTGCAGTCATGGTCAGCAAGATTGCCGGCAACAACGGTACGGTGTCCATCAATGCGCAGCAGACCAGTGCCCTGCATAAGTTCCTGCAGGGACTTTTTAATTATTGCTGGCAGGCGGACACCTCGGTATGGACAACAATCTCCATGACTGTCGAAGCCCCGAAGATGGGCAAGACGTACTATTGCTCGGGCGGGTCGTTCGTCAAGGAGCCGGACGAGCCGCTGCAGAGCCAAGGTCAGCGCGTGTCGTGGCAGATTTTGTTCGCGGATATTCAGCGCATCCAGCTTTAATCGGAGGTAGATGATGAAAAGAGAAACCAAGAAGATCGTTGAGATTCAGGGGCGGAAATTTGAAATCCGCTCCTTTGATGCTTTTACGGGCAGCTACATCGCGTTCACGCTCATGGAGAAAATGCTCCCCATGGGCATGGAGGCGAGGGTCATGAATACACTCCGCGCCGAGGGGAAGGATGTCGACGCACTGCCAACGCCGAACCGCGCGCTCATGAGCAAAGGAGAGTTCATCGCATTCCAGCGGGACGTACTCTCGGTCGTCGGGGAGGTGTTGCCAGGGCGCACTGCTCCGATTATCAACGACAACGGCAGCTGGGGCGTGGAGGACGTCGCAGACAACGCGATGCTCGTCATTCTGCTGACGATCCACGCGCTGGTCTTCAACATCGCGGGTTTTTTCAGCGGAGACGGCTTGAAGGAATTGAAAGCCGGTCTCCAGAGTTTGAGCTTTGCGAATACCGCAACGTAAACGCATGGGTCTACGCGCCCGTCATCGCAGGGAAGTGGCAGCAGCACGAGCTGTGGGATGGGACGTACACGTTTAATGACCTGCTCGATGTCCATGAGATCATGCTCGTTGAGGGAGAGAACCGCCGCCGTGCGGATGTATACGCAGCAGAGCAGAGGGAGGTGAGACAATGATCGGCGAGATGATCCAGGAATACCTGGTCGGACTTGGTGTGCGCCTGGATAAGCCGGGCTTTGGGCAGGCAGAGGCGACGATTAACAGCCTTGACCGTACCGTAGAGACGGCGACGGGACACATGGCGGCGAATTTCGTCCGCGCTTCGGCGATGATCAGCACAGCGATTGCAGGCGTGACCGCCTCCGCTTTCGGGTTGATGAAGTCCGCCGCATCGCAAGACCTCGCCATGCAGAAGCTGTCCCGCCAGATGATGGTCGGCAAGGATGCCGCATGGACGATGAAGGCAGCGACAGATGCCCTCGGCGAATCCATCCAAGACATTATGCTAACGCCGGAGCTGATGGAGCGATTCAACAAGCTCACCGCAGACGGGCAGAGAATGAAGGTCGGCGGTGACTTTGAGGCGACCATGAAGGGGTTCCGCGACCTCATGTTTGAGTTCACACGGCTCAAGCAGGAGGTCAGCTATGCCATGACGTGGGTCGGGTACTATCTCATGAAGTACCTGAACCGCCCGCTTGCAGAGGCGAGGGAGAAGTTCCGCAGCTTCAACGACATGTTCGTCAAAAACATGAGCGTCTGGACGGAGAAAGCCGCGCGCATGCTCGTCTACATCATCAACATCGGAAAACATTTTCTGATGCTTGTTCTGAGCGTCGGGAAAGCCCTCTGGCGGATGTGGGAGAGCTTCCCCAAGGGGGTGAAGATAGCCACCGCTGCACTGGCGGGGCTCGCACTGGTCATGAAGGCGAACCCGCTGACGCGCATGATGCTCCTCGTGAGTACCCTGCTCCTCCTCATTGACGATTACTACGGGCACATGGAGGGCAAGCAGTCGGCGTTCGGTGAGTATTGGGACAAGCTCAACGAGTACATCGAAACGGCAAAGAAAAAGTGGGAGGAGTTCTCCGGCGCGGTGTCAGATTTCTTCGACCGCGTCCAGGGGTCGAGTGCGCTGAATGATTTCATCGCAGAGGTCAAGGATCTCGGCAGTGTCATCTGGGAGCTCGCAGAGACCTATGCTGCCGCATGGGTTGAGGAAGCAAAAGAGCTCTACGCATCCATGGAGAAACACGGCGCAGTCGACGGGTTGCGCGAAGCAATCGGAAAGCTCTGGGGGATGTTCGAATCTCTCCTGGGCACGGTGAAGGACTTCTTCCGATGGTGGAAGCGCCTTCTAGGTGAGGTGCGCCGAACGAAGGAGTACCACGACCTCATCGACGCGGTGGGTGAACTTGCAGGTGCGCTGACGGAGACGTTCAACGTCATTCTTGATCTTATCAACATCGCGTTCAGCGGGCTCTTTGGCGAGATAGGCAAGACCGATCACGTCTACAGCTTCCGCGACGCTATCCGCGCGGTGTTCAGCATATTCACCGCCCTTCTGCGCGTAGTGACAGGGGCGGTCAAGGTATTCAACGAGCTCCTCACGATGATGCGCGACAGCAGTCCGTTCAGGCGGTTCTGGGAAGAGCTCGGGCGGATGATTGACCGCGCGATTGAGAAGGCCGGCAAGTTCGGCAGGGCGCTCATCGCGCTGAAGAATGGAGACTTTAAGGGCGCGTGGGAGATAATCAGCGGCGATGGAGATGGTTCTCCTGCGGGCAAAGGCGACCGCGACTGGAACCGCAAGGTCGCCTATCAGCGATTCAAAGCGGCGGGATACTCAGACGAGGCAATCGCGGGCATTCTTGGTCGAATGCAGCAAGAGAACAACTTTGATACTAGCGATGTCCCAGAGCATTATGTGCCCGGAATTGGCACCGTCGGCGGATATGGCATGTTTCAATGGAATGGAGGACGGACAAAGGCATTTCTCGCATGGGCGGAAGAACATGGGCTCGACCCACAGGATCCAGGCGTGCAGACGGACTACGCCATCATCGAAGCTCGAGAGCGTGGACTTGGCCCCGAATATATGAATCAGCTGTCTCCATCGGAGTCAACAACCGTGTGGACAGACAAATGGGAAGTCGGTAAACACGGAGATGAGCAGGCGTACACCGCAGAACAATACGCAGACATTCAATCGGGCAGGATTCTTGAAGCCCAGCCGACACAGCCTGTATCCGCCCCAGCAGACGCCAGCTCCGCTGCAGGGAATATGACGTACAAGCTGGAACGCCCACATTACAGGGCGACACCTGTGTCGACGTTTGCCGCACCGTCCTACAGCATCGACCCGCTCCTCTACACAGGGCTGATGACAGGGGCGCGGCAGACGGGATACGGCGGATACCAGCCGACAGGATCCGGCAACGGAAGCGTTGTCTATCAGGTCAACGTCGGCGGTGTGACCGTCAACGGCACGAACCAGAACGCAGCAGAGATCGGGCGAAGCGTCGGGCGTGAGACCATGACACAGCTCGAGCAAAAGGGGGCACATATCCTGCGCAGTCGGACAATGACCGGCGCGCCCGTGCTGGTATAGGGAGGTGATACGTTGGGCATCAAAAAGGGGCTGTCGATTGACGGCCTGAATTATTTCTCCGATCTCGTATCGACCAAGAAAAAGCCCGACTGGATGAAGGTCGGCGTTGAGATCGGCAAGATGACGGGGCACTATGAGATCGTCAATTTCCTCAGCGGCTACAAGGACATGGAGCAGTTTCTGTTCCGCGCACCGAAGTGGCCGATCGGAGGCATGTATTTCGACGGCATCATGCGCACGGAGCATATCAGCCGCGTTCGCCCGACGAACTACCCCGTGCAGACGGGCGTGACGATGACCGACCACGCCATCATCGAGCCGGCAGAAGTCACCGTCGAGATCATGATGACGGATGCAAAGGCAGACAGCTACCTGCAGACGCCGCCTGCTATCGGGAATATCCTCAAAACCGTCGGGACGATGTACAGCAATTTTGCCGACCTTCCCTGCATGCCAACGATGGTGACCACGCCGGGGGAGGGACGCTCCATCGACGCGTGGAAAAGCCTGCGTGCTCTGCAGATGGCGCGTGTTCCGATTACGGTCGAGACACGCCTGCAGACCTATCACAACATGCTGATTGAGGAGCTCTCTGCACCGGATGATGTCAACACACTCCATGCGCTGCGGTGCACGGTGCGCATGCGGGAGATCATTTTCGCAACGGTAGCAGAGACAGCGGTCAGCGCAAGGGCATCAGCGTCCGCCGGGGAATCTGCATCAGGACAGACCCCTGTGCAGACGGGCGATGACGTAAATAAGACTGCCGCTCGTGTCATAAAAGATGCAGGCGGCAGTATCTTTACATAGAGGAGGTGCGGCGGTGTTTTCGATCATCCCATTCCAAGGGATCCCAAATCATAAATTCAGCGCGAAGGTGCCAATCGACGGAGGCAACACGCTCCTCAAATTCCACATGAAATACAACGAGCTCGCGCAGTACTGGCTCGTCGACATCTACAAGAATGATACGATGGTATACGCAGGGCTGCCGCTCGTGCCGGGGCAGAACATTCTCGAGCAGGTCGGCTACCTTGGCATCGGCAGCGCGTGGATCGCACCGCGCAGCCGTGTGCAGGAGCAGTGGCCGAGCTCGGCAACACTCACATCGGACTGGTACGTGATCTGGGGTGACAGCAATGGCGGAGACAAATGACGGCGCAGAGGCGCAGGGGAATGAGCAGGCGCAGCCAGAGCAGCAGACACGCAAAGGACGCCTCTATGGACGGAAATGGAAGATCACCATTTATAAACCCGCCTACAAGACGGGTGAGGATGGGAATCCTACTGATGAGCGAGATCCAGAACACGACACAGAGATGGATGTATCTCTCCTCAAATGTGAGTTCCAGACTAAGGCAACGACCGAGACGGCCGTTCAGATCGGCACGCTTGTCGTCTACAACATGAACGCCAAGACAGAGAAGGAGGTCATCGAGGAGGGCTTTCAGATCTCCGTTTTCGGCGGGTACGAGGAGGGACAGTACGGAGAGATTTTCACGGGGGACATCGTCCAGATTTTCCGCAATCGCGAGAATGGCACGGACTACCGCCTCGAGATTATCGCACTCAAGGGGATGCAGAGCCTCTTCATGAATCACGTCCGCAGCACCATCGCCGCCGGCAGTACGCCGCGCGATGTGGTGGATGCTGTGGCTGGGCAGGCGGATAAAAAAGTCGGCGTCGGCGAGGTGAGCGAGGATCTGCCCGACCAGCCGCTCCCGCGCGGCAAAGTGCTATTTGGTACGCCCGCGAAGTACCTGCGCGACCTGTGCACGTGGAATGATGCCGTCTACTGGGAGGGTGAAGACGGCAAACTCACCGTGGAGACGGTCGAGCAGGAAATACCCGCCGACCGTGTGCTTGTGCTCACGCCAAATACGGGGCTTGTCGGCACGCCTGTCTACACCGACCAGGGCATCCAGATCAAGATGCTCCTCGATGCACGTGTAAAGCTTCGCTCCATGATCAAGATCGACAACGAGATCATTCAGCGGCAGGCACTGCAGATCGACCCCAGCAGCGGACAGCAAAAGAGCGACCAGCTCCCACAGACGGCACAGTTCGACCAAGACGGCGAGTATCAGGTATTCTCCGTCGAGCATCATGGCGACACGTGGGGCGATGAGTGGACGACGTCGGTCGTCGGCGTCAGCCGCAACGGCCGCATGGGGCTCTTGACAGCGGTACAAGGCAAAGGACAGACGATGAAATGAGGTGACAGAATGCTGAAAGTATCAGAGCGGCTCGCCGAGGAGGTCGAGCAGAGCAAGCGCGAGCTGGACGGATTCGGGCTGGACTTGCGCGTTGCCGCTCCGGGCATCATCCGCTCGGTCGATTACGCCAGACAGACGTGTACCGTGCAGCTGGCGATCCGCGAGCGGATGAATCGCGGCGGTGTGCTCACATGGGCGGAGATTCCAATTCTGCCCGATGTGCCGTTCTTCGTGTATTCGGGCGGCGGCTACTGCCTGACCCTTCCTATTCAGCCGGGCGACGATTGCCTCGTGGTCTTTGGAGATAACTGTATGGATGCGTGGTGGCAGAGCGGCGGCGTGCAGAACCAGGTCGAAAAACGCAGACACGATCTCTCGGATGGATTCGCCCTGGTTGGATTCCGCAGCCAGCCCCATGTGGTCAGCGGATACTCCGGCGGCGCAGCGCAGATGCGCAACGCGGCAGGGGATGCCTGCATCGAGATCAGCGGATCCAGCATCAATATCCGCGCAGCAGGCGGTGTCCACATTGACGGAGGGACGACCATCGACGGGCGCAGCTTCCTCGGACATACGCACGGAGGCGTTCAGCCAGGTGGAGGAACAACGGGAGGTGTCTCGTGAGATACCGCGCACTGGACGAAAATGGAGATTTTACCCTCGGGAATGCACACGCCTACATTGACGGGGTGGATGCCGTGCGGCAGGCTGTCATAACAAGGCTGCGGCTTCTCGTCTACGAGTGGTGGGAGGACATCAACGACGGCGTGCCATACTGGCAGAAGATCATTGCCAGCAGGGACGTCGCAGCAGCAGAGCAGATCATCCGCGAACGGATTCAGCAGACGCCGCACGTACTGTCGATTCTGTCCTTTGACCCCGTCTGGGACAATGAGAACCGCACGCTGATGATACGTGTGGCGATCCAGAGTGAGTACGGTGCATTCAGCATCGATGAGGAGGTGGGATAATGGCATACTTCGCTCCGTACATTGACGACGCAGGGCTTCACGTCCCGACCTACGCCGACATACGAGATGATTTGGTTGATGATTTTAAGAAAATCTACGGGGACGACCTCTACCTCGGCAACGATTCTCAGGATTATCAGATGATCTCCGCGTTTGCGCTCAAGACATACGACACAATACAGCTCCTGCAGATCGTCTACAATAACCAGAGCGTCAAGACAGCGGTCGGGACGGGGCTGTCCTCGCGTGTGAAGCTCAACGGACTGCGCCGCAAGACAGCAAGCTACTCCACCTGCGTTCTGACGCTGACAGGCGTGCCGGGAACGACCATCGCCGCCGGAATTGTCGAGGATACGCAGGGAAAGCGGTGGAATTTGCCCGAAAACGTCAATTTTGACCGCGAAATCGTCGAAATTACGGCGCAGTGCCAGGATATCGGCGCAGTCGAAGCACCTGTCGGCACGATCACGAAGATCAGCAACCCTCAATATGGGTGGCTGTCGGTTACAAACAAGGTGCCCGCCGTAAAGGGACGCCCCATCGAGACAGATGAGGAGCTGCGCCGCCGTCAGGCATTTTCGGTGGCAATTCCAAGCCAAAATATGGTAAACAGTACACTCGCGGGCATTGGAAGCGTCGCTGGAGTATCGCGGTACAAAGTGTACGAGAATGACACGAACAAGGCCGATGAGAACGGCGTCCCAGGGCACAGCATCGCCGCTGTCGTCGAGGGCGGACTGGATGAGGCGGTCGCCGAGCAGATTTATCTGCGCAAAGGGCCGGGTTGCGGGACCCATGGGACAACAACGACGATCTACACCAATTCTGACGGGCTGAAAAATGAAATTCGATTCTTCCGCCCCACATACATGGAAATCGCTGTGAAAGTCACAGTAAGGAGGTGCGCAGGGTATACGACGCTGGTGGAAGAGAACATCAAGCGCAATATTGCGTCGTACATAGGACGCCTCGGCATAGGGGCAAATGTTACCACGACAGGGGTTCTGACCGCAATCGCTGTCGCCGTTGATGACGCGCTGCAGCCCTCTTTTGCTTTGCAGAGCGTGCAGATCGGACGGACAGATGGCGCACTTGGTGTGGCTGATGTAGATATCCCGTACAATGCCATAGCAAAGAGCGGAACCGTTACGGTGGAGGTGGTCTGATGGCACTCATGGATGAATACCTCGGTCTCGTGACATCGCAGCACCGTGTGCATGAGAAGTTCATGCGTACAGTTACGGCACTGCTTACACCGTCGGATGATATTTTTGCGCTGGCGATCGAGCTGGATGATGAATTTGATATCGACCATGCCACAGGTGTGCAGGAGGATGTTCTCGGCGAGTTCGTGGGGGCAGAGCGAACGCTTCCGTACCAGCCGAGAAAAGGAATTTCTCCTGAACTGGACAACGCCGCATATCGAAAACTCCTGTTGGCAAAGATCGCGAAGAACCAGTGGAAGGGCGGCATTTACGACATCAAAGAACTCTGGAATGCGCTCTTTGGGAAAGGAATCATCATCCAGGATAACCAAGACATGAGCATCGATGTGCTCGCCATTGGCATCAACGATCAGATCACCAAAGAGATGGTGCAGCAGGGATTGATCGTCCCGAAGCCGCAGGGCGTGCACGTTAATTATTATTTTGCTGATCGTGCGGTGTTCGGCTACGACATCGAGACAGACACGATCAAGGGATACGATCACGCTGACTGGACTAACGCGCTGCCTGATGTGTCCTTTTCCTACGATGTCGAGGATCCTGCGGGCGGCATGAGTGGATACGACGGCAGCTACTGGACGTAAGGAGGAACAGAATAATGGCAAAAACAAACTTCCAGATTTTCAACGAAGAAAACACGCCCGAGCGGACGTACAACGACTCTGAGTACAAGGAGGCGACGCAGCGCGTCGGCGGGGTTATTCCCGGCATGGCACTCTCTCGGATGCACAACAAGATGTACTACCAATGGTCGGCAATGTGCAAGGCAATTGCTAACCTGATCGTTAATCGCGGGCGCGACTGCATGGACAGTGACGTCGAGGGGATCACAAGGAACCTCGAGGAGGCCATTCAGAGCGGCGGCACGGCAGGAATAACCACCCACCGCACCGCTGCCGAACTCGATCATCCTGATGGGAGCGTCACCACGCCAAAACTGCGTGATGCGGCTGTCACAGGGGCAAAGATCGCCAACAAAGCAATCGGAAAAGAGCACCTGAAGGACGGGGTAGTCGACGACAAAGCCCCAATCGCATCGCCTGCACTCACGGGCACACCGACGGTACCGACAGCGAGCAAGGGGACGAGCACCGATCAGATTGCAAGCACGGCATTCGTGGCACAGGCGGTCGCGGCACTTAACGGACTGGACTCTATAGAGGGGCTTGCTAAAGCGATTGAGGGCAAGATCGAGAAACAGGGCATCGTTGCAGGGAACCTCGCGCAGAATGGATGGGTCAAGTTTGCCAACGGGTTAATTGTGCAGTGGGGGACTATTATCAACCGAAATAGGGAATGGATTGTTGAACCATATCCTATTGCTTTTCCGACAGCTGTATTCATTCTTAATGCATCGCGTAACGGGGTGGATACCATGGGCGCTGCCGCGAGGGCTGACAGTATGATAGCCCGGAAAATCGACGTGCATGGTTTCAAGATTTTTTGCGAGGTCACAGATATCTACCCGGTCGACTATATCGCTATCGGCATTTAAGGAGTGATGATTATGGAATATCTTGCAAAATTTGACGATGCTGGACGTCGTAAGAGCACAGTTATCCGTGGCGTGCATTACACAACGGACACGGAGCGCAAAAAATATATTGGTGACGGATACATCCCCATCTCCGATGAGGACTATCAGACCTATATCGGCAATCGTGGCACGGGTGACAACGGCACGGGCTACATTCGCGACGCTAAGACAGGCAAGCCCGTCTCTGCGCCGCCAACGGAGACGGAGCCGCAGGAAATGGACGTGCAGCCCATCCCCGAAACGGAGCTTGCCGTCATGGAGGGAATGGTCAATATACAGACGCGCCTCGCCGCGCTCGAAGCAAAGCTGAAAGGAGGTGAATAACATGGCAGCAGTCATCTACAGCTGGATGATCGTCGCATACGGCGTCCTTGTCAAAGGCGGGAAGTACGCGCTCACGCCGGAAGATAACGAGAAAAACTTGCCAGTCGTACTAGAGCCCTACCGTGAAAAGGTCGCGGAATGGGTTGTCACACACACCGCAGGATAAGACAGCGCGCACAATAGCCGTCATGAGGGCATGGCGGCTTTTTCAATGCTTAGAAAGGAGTGGTGCCTATGCAGAGTGTGCTGACATGGCTCGCAGATTGCGTGCCGACAGGAACGGAGGTGGAGACAGGGAGCATGGTAGCAGTAGCTGGTGGGCTAATAGCCTACCTTTGCGGATGGGACAAAGCGATGGAAGCTCTTCTTGTACTCATGGGGATGGATTATGTGACCGGCTTGCTTGCCGCAAAAGTCAACCCCAAACTTGGTGGATGGAGCAGCAAGGTCGGCTTTCGGGGGATTTGCAAGAAAGTGCTCATCCTCTCCATCGTCGCCCTCGCACATTTTATCTCCGATCTCACGGGCGGTGAGGCGGCGCGGGTGCTTGTGATCTGGTTCTTCGTCGGCAATGAGGGACTTTCGATTGTTGAGAACGCCGCGAACTCTGGTGTACCTGTCCCAAAGAAACTGCGTGACACACTGGAACAGCTGAAAAATGAGAAGAAAGGAGAGCAGAAATAATGGCACACGTATTGAGTAAGTCCGCGATGCGGCGGGTGACGCCGGCAGAACTTGAGGCACTCGCGGGAGAGTACCGGGAGAACATTCAAGCGGCCGCCGAATATATTGGCCGCGAGATCAAAGTGTACCTGCATTGGTCGGCGGGGCACTACGGTCAATACTGGGACGACTACCATGTCCAGATTGACAAGGACGGTGAGATCTACGTCATCGGTGACGGTGAGTTGGATGACGTGCTAGCCGCGACGTGGAAACGCAACAGTGGGAGCGTCAGCATCAGTATCCTCGGATGCGTTGGAGCAACGGCCGACGATCTCGGGCAGGAGTCTCCGACGTCTCTACAGATCGACGGCATGGCGCAGGCAATCGCCGCACTCTGTAACGGCCTCTGGCTGACCATCGACAAGCAGCGCGTCCTGACACATGGTGAGGCGGCGGACAACGAGGACGGCGTATATGCACACGAGCCCTACGGGCCGAAAAACGGTTGCGAGCGCTGGGACCTCGAGTATCTCGGTACAGAGGAGAGCCCGACGTATAATCCGTGGGCAGAAGACGGTACGCGCGGCGGCGACGTGCTGCGTGGCAAGGCAAACTGGTATAGGCAGTATTGGAAGGACAACGGCGGAACGCCGTGAAAGGAGAATCTATCATGAGTAAGTGGACAGACATCAGAGACACAATCGTTAAGGAGATCAACGTCGATCAGGTGACCGAGGAGGTCAAGCAGCGCGTGACGCGCACGATCCTCTCTGAGTGCATCCCCGCCATCGAGCAGGCGGTCGATAAGTTCGTGACGCAGATCAAGGAGCAGGCGAAGGATGAGCACGGCTGGTGCTACTGGCGCGATGCCGTCGTCCTCCCTGCGGTGATGCAGGGCGGCGTGTGGCTTGTGCACCTCGTGCTCGACAAGTCGCTGACGCCGACGGTCAAGGCATAACTGCATAAGGAGAACTGAATAAGTGAACAGAGGGGACAGCGTATCGTGCGCCGCTCCCTCTGTTTTTTTTCGTGGTGGAGTTTGACATCATTTTGACATCATATACGGTGATTAGATGATGTTATATCGAGCCATACGCAAAAGCTGTTTCCTTTATATATCAGCAACCGCACAAAATACCTGCGTTTTAAAAATCCGAATAACAAACTCGAAATCAAGTGTGGTGATGAGCCACCGTGGGTTCGAATCCCACCCTCTCTGCCAGTAAAATCAAGGCCTCCGAGGTTTTGCCTCGGAGGCCTTTTCTGTTCTATTTTTATTTTTGACATCATTTTTGACATCATGGCGTTTATCGGCCATATTTCTCTTCACACTTGACTACTTTTTCGGTGACGCCCTCCTGCATCTGCTCCGTGTTGTGCACATATCTATCCATTGTGAAGGAGGCTGATGCGTGACCGAGACGCACCTGTATCTTCTTCGCGCTGATCTCCTGCTCTGCAAGGAGCGTCGCGTGGGTATGGCGGAACGAGTGAAAGCGCAGATCCGCGGGGAGCTGCAGCCGCTGTTTGAGGTCGGCGAAGAGATGCGTCACCGCCGTCAGCGTGATTGGCTGTGTCTCGTCACGCAGAGAGCGGAAAAGATAGCTGTCCTTTGTGAGAGGGACACCCTGCCGCAGGAGGATCGCCGTGAGCGTCTTCCTCCATGCGAGGAGATTCTGCACGGCAGCAGGGGAGAGCGTGACCGTGCGGGCACTGTATGCCGTCTTTGTTGTACCCTCGTACTCATCGGCTGCACGTTTGCGTGCCTTTGAGACGCGGATCGTCGCTGCTTTTGCGTCAAAATCCGACCAGCGCAGCGCGACAATCTCACCCCGGCGCAGGCCTGTATCCCATGCGAACTTAAAGAGATGCTCGGTCTGTGATCCGCGGATCACGTCAAGGAGAGCGTGATAGATCTCCGGCGTGACAATGCCCGCAGCCGTCGCCTTGTGCTTGGGTTTACGGATGAACTCCATCGGATTGTTCTCGACCAGTTGTTCAAATTTTGCCGCCTTGAATATGGAGTGAAGGAGCGTATAGACTGCCTGTCTTGTCCGATCACCGTCGATCTGTGCAAGGACATGCTTCAGCAGGGCGGGCTTTACATCGGCGATCTTCATGGTCGGTGGGATCCGCGGAAGGATATGTCGTGTGAGAAAGCCCTGATAGGTGGAGAGCGTCGAAGCCTCGAGTTTATCCACGTCGCGCTTCATGGCGAGGAACTCGTCGGCGAAACGGTGGAACGTCTCAACCAGCAGAAAGTCCGAGATATTCGCATTCATAATGCGCCGCCGCTCAGCCTCAAGTTCCTGCAGCGTGTAGGCGTAGAAATAACGCCGCACCTTCTCGCCCGTGATCGGGTTCTCAAGGATGACACTTGACTGATAGCGTCCATCTTTGCGTTTGCTGAGCATTTTATTTCACCGTACGATCACTTACTTCTTCGAAGTGCTCGTGTACATATTTTGCTACCGCATTAAACAGGACTTCATGATGCGATCCAGGGATAATGCGACGTACCGTCTCATCCGAGCCCTGATAAATAACGTCTCCGTTCTCGTCGTAGGCAATTATGTCTAGACTTTTGCTCATCGCTTTCTCAAGGTTCAGTTTGTCGTAGGTAACGACCTTTTTCAGAGTTCTTCCCATGAATGGATGGCTTTGAGCATAGGCATCGTCGTATAACATATACCACCATACGTAAACGACATCTCCGTTGATTAAGGTGCCCTTATGCTCGAATTCTATGCTTTCTGGCTTGAAAAATATACCTACCTTGTCATCCGATCCAGCCCATATCCACGATGCAGAAGCTGTTGATACCATGGACAGCGATAAAAAGGCAGCCAACAGGAACGATAGAAACAACTTTTTCATGGCAATAACCTCCTTACAAATCTCCCAGCTTCACGCCGCCCGCTGTCTTCCATAGGAGGCGTCCGTTGCTGCTGTTTCCAAGGACGACGGACGCTGCGGCAGACGGTGAGCTAAATCCATGGTCACGCTGGAACACACCGCCCTTGATGACGCCATCCTGCTCCAGCGCATCGCGGATGATGGCGTAGTTTGAAGTCGTGAAGGCAGGGGCGACAGTTGAAGCGATGCGAGATCCCTTCTGTACTGTGAACCCCTCGTTTGATTTGAAGCCGGTCGCATCGGCGTCCTTTGCCTTGCAGAAAAAGGATTCCCCTTTCTTCTCCACAGTACGCAGAGCATTATAGCCGAACGCACTGAGAAAGAGGCTGATCTCATCCATGAATTCCTCTGCGAATAAAGCGTCACCGGCACTAATCATGATGTTCTGATTCGACTGCTTCGTCTTTACCGTGTGCCCGTTGTTCGTGATCGTTTGGCAGAGTGCATGCTCCGCGAAGTGCAGAATGGACTTGTTCAGATCGGCGGAGCAGAAGGCGACCGCCGTGATCCAATCCTCCTTATTCTTCGCATGATTCAGCAGGCGGTTGTATAGGTTGGAGGATTCGCCGATGTATAGCGTCTCCACGCCCAGCAGCTCTCTCTCGTAGAAGAGAAAGTACACGCCGATGTTGCATTGCTGGATATCTCCGGCAGCATCTGCCAGATGATCGCGCGGAAATTTCAGAGCCCTCGTATTCGAGCCTTTCCGCGATGCGAGAACAATTCCATCCATTGAGCCGTCGAAGAGAAGGAATTCGACGGCTTTTTTCTTTGTGTGCATAAGAAATCCTCCGCATCAACGATCTATTCGCTTGAGATCGACAAACTCCTGCGGAACGCCAATCGATGCCGACAGCTGATAGATTGAGCAGCCTTCATACTCGCGAAGCAATTCATCCGGCAGGAGCAGTTCAACAGCAAAAGTATTTGCCTGCACCTCGAACTTGTCTCGCGAGAAGAGCGTATAGCGTGTGAGTTTTGGCACGTTGAGATCGGCATGCAGAATCGAGTGCGCAAGTTCGTGAGCGCAGACAAATCGCTGCAGCTCCTCGAGTGCATTATCCAAGATGATATTTTGAAATCTGCGATACCGAACATAAAACCCGTAGGTCGTTTTCATCGGCTCATACAGGATCCCGATGTTGCGCTCACGAGCGATATCAAATGGATTGTTTGTGTTGTAACGTTCCGCTATCCCTATAGCAACCTGTCGCGGACTCATGGTTCAATCCTCGTGACGATACTTTTTAGGCGTGAACTTTTTCTTTGCCATGCGTTTTGAAAGTGTCATGGCGTGCAGAAGAGCAGCTCTCAACATCTCGCGATCCTCTTCATCCTCCGGATCGTCGCTCATCGCTGCAGCGCCGTTGAGCGAATCGACCATGTTTTCTAAATCACGTGTGATTTGGCGCTCATCTTTTGGTGTGAGTGGAGGAAGTGAAGCAGGAGGAGCAGGAGGAGTAGCTACATCGTCACCATCTACCAAAGCAGATAAAGCTACCCCGGTCGCTTTTGCAATTAAATCCAGTGTTGAAAGGCTTGGATTGTACCGATCTTTTTCAATATCTCCGATGTAGGAGCGAGACAAGCTTGTTTTTTGAGCAAGCTCCACCTGTGTTAATCCCGCCACTTTTCGCGCCTCTCGGATTTTAGCTCCAATACTCATAAAGAAGATCCTTTCGCTGTGCGGTTATTCCGTCTTTTTTGATTATATAACATTTTTGACGGAAATACTATTGACAAAATGACGGAAATACTGTAGTCTAAAAAAGACGACGGAAATGCAAGGAATCGAGGGGGTGATATTGATGGGAAGAATTGAAGCCGTCATTAAGGAAGCACGAGATCGGTCTGGAATGACACAGTACCAGATCGCTGATGCTGTTGGTGTGTCTAGGGCTTATTATGCAGACGTAGAACGGGGGCGGTACACCCCCAGCCTTAAGCTGCTCTCGCGACTTGCAGTGCTTCTGAACATTGACCTTAATTTTTTGAAGGAGAATGACGGAAATACCTGTATTTAATTTGTGAGGATGTAGATCATTCAAGAATAGCCTACTCCAAGGAGGTGAAGCAGACTATGACCAAAGTAGCCCCGTCAACTGCATCCAGCAGGTACTATTTATCCCGCATGGCGGCAGCCGGGAAGAACGAACGCCTGAGCAGCCGCGAGGGCGCGAG
>ERZ772766.130-NODE-130-length-43372-cov-8.400651_pt1 | contig 43372 bp, 33 predicted proteins | sample MGYA00511379_ERZ772766 | MGnify/ENA primary metagenome ERZ772766 (study PRJEB29015, sample SAMEA2737895) | human oral metagenome | biome: human oral; feature: human-associated habitat; material: dental | place: China | collected 2116 ... | reverse complement strand
GTGCCTGGTCTTTAAGACTACGTGCATAGATAGAAGAATACCACTACGTGAAGGCGCTTTTTTTTCACGAGAACGATGCTTTTCCCTCCGCTGAATAAGAGGAATACTCGCGACAAGGCGAAAGGCTTACTTGGAGACTTCGGAGAGATATCTCGGGGAGCTGGGCGTGCGATGCCTTAGCACTCTAAATAGAGAGCAGGGCTCTAAGGCAACAGTCTCTATATGGGTTCATGCCTCTCCCCTCAAGCAGGAGGGCTGTGTCTGTTTGTATACCATATATTATCGTACCTTTACCCAGAGCAAAATACATAGTTATGAAACGCAGATACACTACATTCATCTTTGGGCTAATCGCCCTTGTTGTCGTTGGCTTCCTCACGGGATGCGTAACGCTACGCCCTGCTACTGTCCATGTGAATAAGGATCTTCGGGCATATACCCATGTCTATGTCTCAGAGACACAGGCGATATATAGCACCTCGGTGAGTCACAGAGGTGATAGCCCCACGTCTTATTCTGTGTCAGTCAATCCCCGCGATGTGCTAGTCGGGTTCTTCGCTAAGAACGGTTTTATCGTCTTACCCCGCTTGGATGAGCGATTGAAATCCAAGACCCTTTTGGTGAGCTATGGCAAAAGCGGACGCCGCCGTGTCTTGTTAGGAGCCTATGCGAAAGAGATAACTATCCAGTTGGTGTCGGCTGAGACGGGCGAGCTGGTGGCTACTGCGACGGCTGAGGGGCGTGATAGCACGGAGGCTGAAGAGATTGAGCAGGCCATCACGAGAGCTTTGGATGCACTATTCAAATAGCTCAGCTGTAATAAGGCCTTCGGGCCTCTTGGCCTAATAAAAAAGCGAATCGCTGTAGGAGCATCTCCTGCAGCGATTCGCTTTTTGTGGGGTGGGGCGTCGTGGCTACTTGAGGCGGGCGGCGATCTTATCGCCGAGAATGCTCGCCGTATTAAAGATGAAGTAGCGCAGGCCGATCTCGTGAGGAAGCCCGGTCTTCGTCCGATAGGTCTGGAAGATGTGTCGGCTGATCTCCTTGCCGAATGCCTTCTCCGGAACTAATTCCTGATAATTGATGCTCATCGCTCCTGTTTAACTTTATCGCCGCCAGCCAAATCACTGCTCATCGGCAACTCTGCAAAGGGAGTGAAAAGGGGAGGGAGTGCGGGGAAAGCCTCAGGGAGGGTGTCACGCTCCCTGAGTAGACTCTCTGCCCTATGATGACTTTGATGACAGAAGCATCCTGCACAGATAGCTGAGTAATCCTACCTACCTCTGATGTGCAGGCCATCCTGTCTCATTGATCGTGTGGGGGGGCTCCTTTGGCTTGGAGGAAACTTGACTACCTTTGGAGCGGTGACGTTTTTGCATCTCCATAGATTTACTAAAGGTTTTACATCTCAATTCGCTCAAATGACAAAGCTTTATTATACCCTGCTGGTACTCCTCCTCTCTGTGACCACGCTCCTCGCACAGCAAGGGACGGTCGAGGGGAGAGTCTATAGTATGAAGAGCAATAACCCATTAGAGCTCGCTACCGTACGAGTGCAGGGGAGCAACCTTAGCGCACGGACCGATAGCGTAGGGCGCTTTGTGATCTCTGGCGTGAATCCTGGCTTCATTCGCCTCATCGTCACGATGCTCGGCTATGAGACGACTACCTCTGCCGAAGTGCAAGTGGTGGGCAATCAGGCGAGCTTCATCGACATCGCTCTTGAGGAAGAATCCACGAACTTAGCAGAGGTCGTTGTCCGCCCCAGAGTTCGATTCAAACGTGCCGAGAGCCCGCTCTCCATACAGACCCTGGGCCTCAAGCAGATCGAGAAGAGTGCCGGAGCGAATAGAGATATCTCCAAGCTCGTACAGCGGCTGCCAGGTGTAGGAGCGACAGACCCCAATCGCAATGACCTCATCGTGCGTGGTGGGGGCCCCTCGGAGAATGTCTTCTATCTCGATGGCATAGAGATCCCCGTGATCAATCACTTCGCGACCCAAGGTGCTTCGGGGGGGAGCGTGGGGATGATCAATCCCGACTTTGTCCGAGAGATAGATTTCTACACTGGTGCTTTCCCCGCAAGCCGAAGCAATGCTCTCAGCTCCGTCATGGAGATCAAGCAGCGTGACGGCGATGCTGATCGTATGCACGTCAAGGCTTCCGTGGGAGCTTCGGATGCCGCGCTGACCATAGAGGGGCCTCTGGGGGGGAAGTCCACGTTCATCGCCTCGGCCCGCCAGTCGTATCTGCAGTGGCTCTTCAAGGCGATCAAGCTCCCCTTCCTCCCCACCTACAATGACTTCCAAGTGAAGTATAAGTACCGCTTCGATGCGCACAACGAGCTCTCTATCGTAGGCATTGGGGCGATAGACAATATGCGTCTGAATACCCAGCTACAGAGCACGGGCACGGAAGCGCAGCGCTACATCCTGGGCTATCTCCCCGAGTACAAGCAGTGGAACTACACCATAGGTGCCGTCTACAAGCACTACGGAGAGGGACACATAGACAACTGGATCCTGAGTCGCAACATGCTGCGCAATAGCAGCGTGAAGCATCAAAGCAATGACCCCACCCTCCCCAAGCTCTCCGAATATGAGTCCGATGAGACGGAGAATAAACTGCGCTATGAGCGCGTGTATACGACGCTTCCCATCAAGCTCAGCTTCGGTGCAGGTCTACGCTATGCGAGCTATACTAATCGTAGCGAGCGACTCGCCTATCAGTCGGGGCAAGTAGTCTCACTCTCCTACGACGCACAGATCAAGCAACTAGCCTACTCAGCCTTCGCTCAGGCTTCAGACGAATACCTAGATAGGAGGTTCAAGCTCTCCCTCGGACTCAATCTCGTGGGTAATACGCTCAACTCAACCATGAGCAACCCCTTCCCCCAGATATCGCCGAGACTTTCGGCTTCGTTTGCTCTCTCGGACGACATCGATCTGAACGCTAACGTCGGGCGCTATGCTATGCAACCCTCCTACACAAGCATGGGCTACCGAGCCTCAGATGGGAGCTATGCTAATAAGGAGCGCCTACGCTACATCATGTCGAACCAAGCTGTACTCGGCGCGGAGTACCACCCTGGGGATCATCTACGCTTCTCGGCCGAAGGCTTCTACAAGTCCTACAGCGCCTATCCTGTCTCTGAGGCCGAAGGTGTAAGCCTTGCGAGTAAGGGGACGGAGTATGGTCAGGTAGGTGCCGAGGCGGTGCTATCCACAGGTCTGGGTCGTGCCTATGGGGTCGAAGTGGTCGCTCGCCTCTTGCCGTGGAATGAGTTCTCTGCGACAGCCACCTACACGCTATTTAAGAGCGAGTTCACCGACAAGTCGGGTGTCTACCGCCCTTCGTCTTGGGATACGGGCCAGATGATCAACCTGCTCGCCAGCTATCGCCTGGGCAAGAGCTGGTATCTCTCCGCCTCTTGGCGCTATATCGGCGGAGCACCCTACACACCTATAGATATGGAGCTCTCGTCGAATAAGGCTGCTTGGGCGGTCACCAATCGAGCCTACCTCGACTACGCACGCTTCAATACGCTGAGACTTCCTGCTAAACACCAGCTCGACTTGCGCTTAGATAAGGAGTTTTACTTCAAGCACTGGATGCTGAACCTCTACATAGATGTACAGAATGCCTATCTGAGTAGCTCTGTCAATGCCCCGATCTACACGAACCGAGATGCCTCGGGGCAGATCATGGATGATCCTACCGATCCCCAGCGTCAGCAGCTACGCCAGCTCGACTACTACAGCAAGCTCATCCTCCCGACGCTCGGACTGATCGTCAAGCTCTAGCTAAGAATCTGCCTCTTTCCTCAGCAGAACATGCTCCCTCTAGAGCTGTGGGAAGGGGGGGGTACTCAGATCACCTCAGGTATTGCTATATTGAGTAAGAGTTAGAGAGCTATGAGGAGGGCTATCAGGATCGTTGTCGTAAAGGCTCTTATTAGTTTGAAGGGAATGATGATGAATGATAGAAGAGCTTCTTTGGGTAGTAAGGTTGGTTAGAATGATATTCTCCGCTGGGGGGATATAGCAAAAGGGTGCAAATCACTAGTGATTTGCACCCTTTCTTTTTCAGCGGAGAGATCGTGAGAGTCTTTGAAGGTGGGCATCGTTGGCTACTTGAGGCGGGCGGCTATCTTGTCGCTGAGGATACAGATAGTGTATGCCAGAGGAAGAAATATTCTCTGTTTAATTATTGTACCTTTATTCAGAGAAAAACTTATCGTTTATGAAGAGCAGATACAATAGATTCTTTATCGGGGCAATCGTCCTCGTTGTCGTTGGCTTCCTCACGGGCTGTGCGATGCCACGTGTCCCGACTGTCCAGATGAATAAGGACCTTCGGGCCTACCGCTACGTCTACATCCCAGCGACTCAACCAGTACAGGAGACTTCGGAGCAAAAGATCGAGTCGGTCAATCCCCGGGATCTGATCGCTGGCGCCTTTGCCAAGAAAGGCTTCATTATCCTGCCCAGCGTGGATGAGCGCTTTAGAGCCAAGACCCTGATGGTGGGCTATGGTCAAGGTCGAGGGCGCAGCGTCACGTTGAGAGAGGTGACCATTCAGTTGGTGTCGGCTGAGACGGGTGAATTGGTAGCGACTGTGACCTCTGAGGGGTTGGGTGTTACGGAGGTCGACAAGGTCGAAGCTGCCATCACGAGGGCCTTGAAGGCGCTGCTCAAATAGTCCAGCTGTAATAAGGCCTTTGAGGCCTCCCGACCAAATAAAAAGCGAATCGCTGTAGGAGCATCTCCTGCAGCGATTCGCTTTTTGTGGGATGGGTCGTCGTGGCTACTTGAGGCGGGCGGTGATCTTATCGCCGGGGACGCTCGCCGTATTAAAGATGAAGCAGCGCAGACCGATCTCGTGAGGTAGCCCGGTCTTCGCCCGATAGCTCTGGAAGATGTGTCGGCTGATCTCCTTGCCCAATGCCTTCTCCGGAACTAATTCCTGATAATTGATGCTCATCGCTCCTGTTTAACTTTATCGCCGCCAGCCAAATCGCAGCTCATCGGCGACTCTGCAAAGGTCGTGAAAAGGGGAGGGAATGCGGGGGAAGGGCTTTCCGGCTCTCGAGATACTCTCTTATGAAGGCATGCCGATCCAGCGGTGATACAGAGACCTTGGTCTTATCGTTGGTGAAAGGCTCTTTGGGCGATGTAGTGTAGCTCCTTGGAGAGGCTAGGGGCCTCCTGAGTCCAAACAGCTTCATCATACACCCACGCGAAGGGTGCGCTGTAGCTGTCCCATATTAGGCTAGCTTGCTGATCTACGGCCTCGATGAGAGGACGAATGCCGAGTACTTCGCCAGCACGATCCATCATGAGGTGCCAGTTCTCCCCAGTGGATCCGTTGGTCTCGGGAGATCCTGCGCCGGAGAGGAAGCATACGAAGTCACTGGTGTCAAAGGGGAATAGCGTATAGCAGGTGGCTAGATTGTAAATGTCGTGAGCCAATACGTCTGGTAACTGTTCGTTGCTGTAGCCGAAGGTGGATATATATAAGGCTCTACGTAAGATGCCGGCTAGGTTTCTGCAGACCGGTGCAAAGGCATACTTCGAGACCGGCTTAGTTAAGGCTGCATTCAGGATGAAACTAATGGCGCTGTCGATCTCTCTGTGTCTAGCCTTGACATAGGTGATCTGCTTCGATCGCCAGCCGGACAGTAGGGTCATGGATTGCTCTATAGCTCTCAGGTGCTTGTCCCTACGGTCTGTCGGTGTGCCCGTCAGCTCTGCGATTCGGATCACCTCCTGCCTCCAAAATGAGATGAGGGTACTTACCCAAGCATGATGTAGCTTAAATAGCTCCTGGGGATCTCCTTTCTGGAGAGCATCTCTTACTTCTGTAATCGTCATTGTATTTGCCTTGGGATCTTGATCTTGCGGTACAAAGATAGGGCAGGGAGATCAAGGTGTGTGCTAACCTAGAGCCAAGGCATGGAGGGCTCGGTGTGCGCCTTGGATCTGGTCGGTGGATGTCGGAGTATGGGATCAGCGAGCTCGTATCTCAAGACTGATGGTCGGTTGTCGCTCCAGGGAGCTGAGGTTGATGAGGTACTGCTATATTGCTGCTTGCAGGGGGGGGGGCATGTGTATGGATAAGAGATTTGTGTCGTTGTTTGGTTGGTTTGTTTATTTTTCTTAACTTTGCATCCGAAAAGAAGCAAATCCGATACCTCTAGTCTTATGTAGATGTAGATAGGCTGGGAGGTGTTTCTGCACCTGCTTCAATGGAGAATAGGGCTTGTCTTGTGATGGGTCTGTCTACTCGCTGGTTTACTCCTTCTGTCTAGTCATATATAGACTTGGGAGTCCTGGGAGGTTTGGAGAGGATGCTGGGTTTGCAAAGTGTTTATCAGTAATAATTAATTTTAGAGAATGAAAAAGCTGTTTATGCTGTTGGCTGTTGCGGGGATCTTCGCCTCCTGCTCGAAGGAGACGCCCGTTGTGTCAACTGGACCCAAGGCGCAGGATCAAGAAGCGCCTGTCACCCTGCCTGACGGAGGTGCCGACGGAGAGGAAGGTATTCGTCTAAGTCTCCGCTTGGATGTTGAGAATTTTGAAGAAGTGGCTGGTGGCTTTGATGCTACTCAGCAGGCGAGAGCCGTTTTCCCTACCATCAATACTGGTGCTGCGGATAGGAAGCTGATCGACCTTCGTGCCTATGCCGATGGAGTGGGCCCGGCTAAGGATCGCCTTATGGGTATGATTTACATCTTTGATAGAGACAGTAATAAGCATGTTCCCTTCAATGCCCCCTTCCGTGTCTATAACGATGGCAAAAGCATCGGTTACGATGGCCTAGTATCTGGCTTTGATGCAAACGGGGACTTTAAGAAATACTTCGCTTCAATGGTGAAGAGGAAGATGAAAAACTGCTATGTCTCGGTTATCATCGGTAATGATCCTTGGAGCCTAAACTTCACCAACAAGGGTCCTTACATCATTTCGAGTTGGGACGATGGCGTGACGCTCCCTGGGAACTTCGTGATGCTTAGAAGTGAGGCTAACCCACTTGGGTGGCGCGATAATAAGAACGGGAAGGTTCATGAGATCAGCACTCAGAACAATGTCCGCATGAAGCTTAGGATGATGGGCTATCTCATGATGCTTCGTATCCGCAATACCTTCCCTCAGTATGTCGAGAAGACTGTAAATGGGCAGCGCTATCGTGCTACTCGTCCGTCTATGTGGACCCGCTTAGATCTGTCGCCTACGCTCTCTGCGGCTCAGGAACAGCAGCTCACCTACGATAACAATAGTGGGACCAGATTCTATATGGCGCCCAAGGTTGTCGATCAAACTAACTTCGAAGGGAAGAATAGGAAGTCGTATATTGGTCAGCCTGATAAATTCGGCTACATGGAGTATAAGCAGAGGCTTATGGTTCCTGTTTCGACTACTCCTCGAGGTGACCTGCCTGCTAAGGGCGATTACGTAGTAGCTATGTACTTCCCTCAAGCCGAAGACTATGGTTCGGTCGCTATCAGACGTGAGTTTCCCTTCTTCTATGAAGGATCTGTACACTCGCTGGATCCTACTAGCGGTAGGTATCAGACGCTCGGAGATTTTAATAATAAGCTTCAGAAGTACAAGCCTAAGACTGGATCTAGGGAACAGTATAAGAAGGCCCGCAATAACAAGGTCTACTATCCAGTCATTGAAATAAGTCCTAAGCCTGTGGGTAGTCCAGTATCAGTAACTAATCCTTGGGAGATTTCCCAGTACGACTACTTTCTTAATAGGGATCCGGCGATTAAGTGGGAGCCTATTCCTTAATGATCACAACGAAAGACTAGAAACTAAGATGAATAAGATATATAAGGAATCCTATCAGGCTCCTGAAGCTAAGACCTTCGTGCTTCCACAGTCTCTCCACCTGCTCGTAGGGTTCTCTTTCGACGGAGATATCCAGGATCCAGAATTCGATGAGTACTGGGGTGAGCCTGGTAAGCGTATTGGGACTAGTGACCTCTAGTAGCTTCTACGCGAAGTCACTATACCCCTAACTCTAGGGGAATACAACAAGCGCCTCACGCTCCATGCAAGTCTTAGGCTTGTCAGAGCGTGAGGCGCTCTCCTTTTATCTCTATAGTATTAGAAGCCGAGACCCTCACACTACGGAGGGTCTCGGCTCTGCTCTTTCTTGAGGGGAGGAAGTAGCGTTTCCCTTCCCTTGCCTTGGTGGGCGGAAAAAGAACCCTACGGTGAGTTCTTTGGCAATCCACTGTCAGTCTCAAAATGGGGCTTCCGAGATGCCCTCTACAAGTAGGCTGGAGAGGAGTGAGAAAATGCTCAGGGAGGTGTGTCGGGAATTGGCGTGGAGGACAGAGGATTTCCTTGGCGAATGGGGTGGGGAGGTGTTTAGGCGGCTGCGTCGGAAATTGGTGTGGAGGACGATGGTACCCGTCAGCTCGGTATAGAGTAGCTCGTACTCACGACTGCCGTCGAAGTCATCGTGGAGCTCGTACCCTGAGAAGACCGCTTGGATGGACTTGTTGCCCAGGAGGATGGGGGCGAGCTCCGATGAAGGCGCTGTTGGCCACTAGCTCGGGATGATGGTCTCTGAGGTAGCCTTCCAGCTTGAGTCGGAAGTAGGAAAGCTCTTTCTTCGTCTGGTTCATACACACAGAGCCACTGTCGTGAGGTATAGCTCGAAGTCCTGGATGATGGCAGGCGTGAACTCCATCAGTCCGATGTCCTTACGCTTATACCTGTGTACTAGAAACTCGAAGAAGTGCTTACGCAAGACGCTGTACTTCTGCAAGCTCTCCTTGCTGATGGTGTGCCCCACGCGCTGACGGATGTCATCGATGAACTTGTCAAAGACAGGGAGAAAGGTGCTGAACTCTTGGATTTGTCCGAGGTAGGCGGAGCGGAGCTTGTCCAGCGAGATCGTTTGGTCGTCTTGGTACTTGTGGTAGAGGGAGTGGAGGCTGGTGGAGATGGCATCTAGGCTGGGATTAACAGCGAGGGCTTCGGAGGAGCGCCCCTTCTGCCGGCTGGTTCTGCTATTCCACTGAGCCTTGTCTACGAAGATCTTCGTGGAGCCAAGATTGCTCATCGCTCCTCCGAGGAAAATCCGTAGCATGACGGGCGACTTGCCTTCTTTGTTCTCATAGTTAGAGCGTAGGTAGAAGGACACCCTGGACGATTGTCTCATAATGCATCATTCCTTAGTGTAGCGGGTGCTACAGAGTTACTTACACATTGGATGAGAGTACGTTGCTACCTTCAATTAGCCCTTCATTTAGCCGTCACTGCTACACTAATTGCTACGCCCTGATTTGTGTAGCAGTTTCTGTAGCAGAATTTGACCGATTGATGACTATTAGACCCTAGGGGTAAGCCGTCAGGTCTATGGACTGCATACAAAGAAAAATCGTTGTAAGACCATGTCCTACAACGATTTCCTCTTGTTTTGAAGGCTTCTGTGACGACCATTTTGCAGTCACTTTGAAGCCTCTTTGCGGAGAGAGAGGGATTCGAACCCCCGGAACCTCTCAGTTCAACGGTTTTCAAGACCGCCGCAATCGACCACTCTGCCATCTCTCCATGGTCAATTTTACCCCGTTTGAAGCCCATCCGCAAGGGAGGGTAGGGGGGCTTAACCGATGCAAAGATAGTCTATTTCGGTGAATTTGCAAGAGCAGACCTGTCGGAGAGGGCAATGTCTCCCTCGTGAGGCGGGGAGAGAAGGGCGAGTCGTGGGACCTGCTGCCATACCTGCTCGCTGGGGAAGTTGTACCTTTGTGAGAAGGCCGCGGGACTGCGGTCACAGCACATCGCCTAATACATTACATTATATATATGAATAAGTTCAAGGGCTTCCTCTACGGGATGACTGCATCTGCGACCTTCGGGCTGCTGCCCCTCTTCACGCTGCCGACGATGGCCGAGGGCATGACGACGGATAGTATCCTCTGCTATCGTATGCTCTTTGCCTCTCTGCTGGTAGCTGTGCTGATGATGGTGCGTCGGGTGAACTTCTCCGTGGGCTTGCGCGAGCTGAGTTGGCTCGTCCTCTTGGGCTTCTTCTACTATGGGTCGGCTACTCTGCTCTTCCAGGCCTATGGAAGTATGTCGAGCGGGATGGCCACGACGCTGCACTTCCTCTATCCGGTGGGCGTGACGCTCATTATGGCGGTACTCTTCAAGCAGCGTCCTTCGCCCTTCACGATTATCGCTATTGTCCTGGCGCTCTCGGGCGTGGCACTGCTCTCGTTGCGTGGCAGTGGGGGAGAGGACGGGAACGCTTCGCTGGTAGGCATCCTGTTGGTTCTGCTCTCGGGGCTCAGCTATGCGATCTATCTTGTGACGGTGAATAATGTCCGTCGCATCCGCGAGATGGACAATCTGAAGCTGACGCTCTACGTCCTCCTATCGAGTGCGGGCTTCTTCCTCATCAATGCGTCCTTCAATGGCGGGGTGCAAGCCATCCCCAGCGGGTCGGCGCTGGTCAACCTCCTGCTGCTGGCCTTCCTCCCTACACTGGTGTCAAATCTTGCGCTCGTGCGGGCGATCAAGAGTATTGGCTCGACTCTGACCTCGGTCCTCGGGGCTATGGAGCCGCTGACGGCTATTGTCATCGGGGTGGTAGTCTTCGGCGAAACGATTTCGGGGACGATGGCTCTGGGGATTCTCCTCATCATCGTAGCGGTGACGATCATCGTACTTTCGCCCCTCCTTGATAAGAATATCGCCGAGCGCCTGCGCCGTTTTGCCCAGCGACCCATTGGGCGGAGGTAGGTCGACCGACGGGACTTCTTCCCTACTTCATCTCTCCTATTATACGGTCCTCCTTGCGGTGAAGGGCTCTCCTAAGGGAGGGCCCTTTGTCTTTTGCGTGGGAGCAGGGAAAAATGAACCAGTACTGGTCGCTGAGTGGACCAGTACTGGTTGCCAATAGTGACCAGTACTCCTTCGCATCGTGACCAGTACTCCTCCGAACGATGACCAGTACTGGTTGATTTTTCCTCTTCCGAGGAGGGCAATTTGCTCCAGCTGAAGAGGTGCGGAGAAGAGGTGAAATAGGGGGTGCCGATGTAACCGACTTTATGGTCTATTCGTATTGTCTAAGGCGGGAGATTTGGTGAATTCAAAACATATCTCTTAATTTGTAGTCGAGAGATGTAGCAAAAAACGCTCATCTCCACGCACAAATTTCATTCATTACGTAGCAATAAATAGTCGCCTATCGAGCAAGCTTTACATATCTGAAAGTAATTAAGTCTATCGCTGGTCCGTGCCAGAGTCTGCCCCGATGTCTTGTGGGCGCGCCCTGTGGATCCAGCCCTAAACTGAGACGACAATGAGACGATATGAAAGCATGAGCGATGATCAGCTGGTGCACCTTTATTCCGCTGGGACTAACGAAGCCTTTGATACGCTTCTCCTTCGCTACGATGCCTATGTCCATACGACGATCCGCTACTGGGTCACTGACGAAGATCTCGTGGAAGATATCTTCCAGGATACCTTCATCAAGGTCATGATGACCATTCGCCAAGGCCGCTACACGGCTGAGGGGAAGTTCCGCAGCTGGATCGGGCGCATCGCGCACAACCTGATCATGGACCACTTCCGCCGTCAGCGCACGCGTGGTCAAGAGCAGACGATCGAGGGGACTTCGACCGAAGATCTCCTGCAGACGATCCAGATCCCCTCTCCCGAAGCTATCGCTGAGGAGCGCCTGATCCACGACGAATATGTCGATGAGCTGGGCTATGGCCTGAGCCAGCTCTCTGCCGAGCAGCAGGAGGTCGTGCGCCTTCGCTACTGGGAAGAGAAGAGCTTCAAGGAGATCGCCGAAGAGACCGGCGTCAGCATCAATACAGCCCTTGGGCGTATGCGCTACGCTCTGCAGCATCTGCGCTGCTACGTGCGTCAGTAAGCCTCCCGCCCCCTTGTGCGGTGGGACGATACCATATAAATATATGTCCCTTCGCAGCCTTACACTTGCCTTCGCGCTCCTGCTCCCCGTCCTTTGCCCCGCCGCTCTGTGGGCGCAAGAGGGAGCCGTCGAGCGTCAGCCCTATCTCGACTTACGCCGCTACTATATTGGCTTCCGCCTCGGGCTTCACTTGCCCGATGTGCGGATCACCAATAGCGGGGCGGTCAATAGTCTGGGAGGACAACTCTGGGCCGATAGCCCTGTGTGGCATCCTGGCTTCAGTATTGGTGTCATCGGCGGCGTGACCCTCGTGCCTCAGCTGGAGCTACGCCTTCTTCCGACGCTTCATCTCGGGGATGTGCCAGTGGCCTACACCGATGGGAGCCAAGAGGTAGAGCACCTCTCTCTGCGCACGAGTAGCCTGCAGCTACCACTGGAGCTGAAGTGGGCAGCCGTGCGCTGGGGCAATTACCGCCCCTTCGTCGCTGCTGGTGGCTATGCAGCCCTGCAGCTCGGGACGCGATCGAGCGAACTCCTGCACCTCCGCCCTATAGACTACGGGCTGAGTATCGGCGCTGGGTGCGACCTCTACTTCTCCTTCTTCAAGCTCTCGCCTCAGCTGACCTTCCACTACGGCTTGGCGAACCTTCTCCAAACGCATCGTCCCGATCTGCAGGGCGATCCACGGATACGCTTCACCGAGGCCGTTCGTGGGATGGCGACACGTGCGCTTCTCTTCACGCTGTCCTTCGAGTAAAATGGCTTTTTAAATAGTTTTAACTATCTTTGCAGCAAATAGCCTCTTCTCAGAGGGATCATATTAAACGATTTAGGACATTATGAAAAGATTTGCTCTTATATTCTCAGCACTCCTTCTCTGCGTGGGCTTTGTCGTCGCACAGAGTGGTAAGGGTGCCGTCATCTCTTCCGCTGCGCCAGAGTTTGACTTCGGCATCATCAAGGAAGCTAATGGTAAGGTCTCACATACCTTTGTTATCAAGAATACGGGGGACGCTCCTCTGGTGATCACGCGTGTTGCTACGCCTTGCGCTTGCACGACGCCTGAGTACAGCCAGGAGCCTATCGCTCCAGGCCGCGAAGGGAAGATCACTGTCTCCTTCAACCCCGCAGGCCGTCCCGGTCCCTTCTTCAAGAATGTCGCCGTCTATAGCAACGGCCGCGATGGGGCCTTCACCCTGCGTATCAAGGGTAAGGTCGAGTAACTTCGCCCGACCCGATCACGACTAAGACGAAGCCGCTACAGCATCTCAGCTGTAGCGGCTTCGCTCTTTTATAGACCTGCTCTATGGGTAGATGTGCCGAATTTTATGGGGGAAATAGGCACAGATATGGGTAAATGGTTGTACCTTTGTATCATAAATTCTTTTAGGAAATGAGTAGTATCCCCTTTGATCTGTCGAAGATCCGCGCCTTCGTCCTGGATATGGACGGGGTAGTGAGTGCTACGGTGAGCCCCATTGGCCCCGATGGTATGCCCATGCGTACGGTCAATGTCAAGGACGGCTATGCGATGCAGTACGCTGTCAAGCAGGGCTATACGCTGGCAGTCATCTCCGGTGGTGCGAGCGAAGCGATGACGCAGCGCTTCCACCAGCTCGGTGCTAAGCACGTCTATATGCGGGTCTCAGACAAGGCTGCTCAGCTTGATATCCTCTGCCAAGAAGCGGGTATTACACCCGACCAGATCGCCTATATCGGCGATGATATCCCCGACATCCCCATCATGAAGCTCGTGGCTCTGCCCTGCGCTCCTGCGGATGCCGCTCCCGAAGTCAAGTCCATCGCTACCTACATCTCCCTCTGTGATGGGGGCTATGGTGTGGTGCGTGACGTCATCGAGCAGACCCTGCGTGCCAATGGTCAGTGGTCGCTCTCAGCAGGCTTTGGCTGGTAAGGAGCCTATAAACTATGTGGAAGCACCTCGACGACTACCAGATTATCTTAGGCTCACAGTCTCCACGCCGTGTGGAGCTCCTGCGTGGGCTGGATCTTCCCTTTGAGCAAATACGCCTGGAGGGTGTCGATGAGTCTTACCCTACTGACCTGCCTCTCGAGGAGATCCCCCTCTATATCGCTCGCGTGAAGGCGGAGGCTTATCGCCCACTTCTCGGTGAGCGCACGCTCCTCATCACGGCTGATACGCTGGTCTTCATCGGGGATAAAGTCCTCGGTAAGCCCCGTGATGCTGCAGAGGCGAAGGCGATGCTTCGCGAGCTAAGTGGGCAGAAGCATACTGTCACCACGGGTGTCGTACTGATGACGTCCGAGCGCTCGGTGGCATTCTCCGACACAGCGACGGTGGAGTTCCTCCCCCTGACGGATGAGGAGATCGACTACTACGTCACTCGCTACCAGCCCCTGGACAAGGCTGGCGCCTACGGTATACAAGAGTGGATCGGCTACCGTGCCATCCGCCGTATCGAAGGCTCTTTCTACACGGTAATGGGCTTGCCAGTGCATCTGGTGGGCGAACAATTGATGAGCATATTTCAAACAAATACATCCAATTAGATAATGTATATACAGATCGTAGGCGGGCGCATTTACACGCCCACAGGCTGGATCGATGGTGGCAGTGTCCTCGTCGAAGGCAAGAAGATCAAAGCGATTCTTAATACCGACCTCCCTATCGAGGGCGCACGTCAGCTGGATGCTCGGGGCTCGTACATCATCCCTGGTGGGATCGAGATGCACGTGCACGGCGCTGCCGGAGCAGACTACATGGACGGGACGGTAGAGGCCTTCCGCACGGCATCAGACTACCACCTCCAGCAGGGTACGACGACGATCTTCCCCACACTCTCCACCTCGAGCTATGAGACGATCATGAAGGGTATCGAGTGCACGGAGGTCCTGATGAAGGACGATGAGTCCACCGTCGAAGGTCTCCACCTCGAAGGTCCTTACTTCTCTGTAAAGATGGCTGGTGCTCAGCTCCCCGAGCTGATCCGCCCCGCTCGTCCCGAGGAATACACGAAGATCATGGAGCGCGGTGACGGTGTCATCAAGCGCTGGGACGCTGCTCCCGAGATCGAGGGTGCACTGGACTTCGGTAGCTACATCCGTGAGCGCGGTGTCGTCGTCGCACTGGCACATACCGAGGCCAACGACAAGCATGTCCGTGCAGCTTGGGAACATGGCTACACGCTCGGTACGCACTTCTACAATGCGATGAAGGTCGCACACAAGGTCGGTGTCTACAAGGAGCCCGGTGCCGTAGAGACCATCCTCGATATGCCCGACTTCGATATCGAGGTGATCTGCGATGGTATCCACGTGCCTCCCGTGATGGTCCACCTGGCTTATGCTGTGAAGGGCCGCGAACGTATGGCTCTCACTACCGATGCCCTCCTCTATACGGGTACGGTGAACTTCAAGGACCCCACGGGTCATGCTATCGTCGAGGACGGCGTCTGCAAGCTCAGCGACCGCTCTGCTCTCGCTGGTAGTATCGCTACGATGGACCTCCTCATCCGCACCGCTGTGCAGAAGGCTAATATCCCGCTCATCGATGCTATCTACATGTGCTCCTACACGCCTGCCCGCATCATGGGTATTCAGGATACGAAGGGCGCTCTCGAGGCAGACCACGACGCAGATATCCTCTTCCTCGACGAAGACCTCCAGCTGCGCTTCGTCATGCACCGTGGTCGTACGGTCCGTGGCGAAGAATACTGGGCTTAGTCTAAGCTTACCCCTAAGATAAGGATGCCTCATGCTCTAGGAGCATGGGGCATCTTCGTTTATCCCCACGAGGGTGGGTTTGAGGGGTGAGAATCAGCATTTCTAGGTATTGAGTGGGCTGGGGAGAAGTGCTAGTTTTGTTCCGAATATATGTAAGGCTTCGGCCAAGAAACTGAATAAACCATGGGACAAATCAATTTAGAAGGGCTTGGAGCAGTCCAAGAGACCCTGATCATTCCGCTAGCGATGCGTGCGCTGGACCTCAAGAGCAAGCGTCCGATCCTCGGCGATGAGCGTGCAGCGAGACTCTACGAAGAGATTACTTATAGCGATAAGAAGTTCGCCCCTAAGAAGAGCCCTAGTTATTACGGCTGTCTCAAGCGGGCAGGCTATATGGACAGTGAGCTCATCCGCTACGCTCGAGAGCTGCATGCCCAAGGCAAGCCCTTCGTCACCGTCAATGCTGGCTGCGGGCTAGACACCCGAGGAGAGCGCATAGCTGGAGCGACCTACGGCGCTGCCCACTACGATGTGGACTTCCCCAATGTCATCGAGCTACGTCAGAGGCTCCTCGGGGAGAGCGCTACGGCTCTAGGCTCGGACTTGCTGGAGGGAGATTGGCTCGCTCGGCTCGCAAGTGAGATCACGCCCGAGACGCAGGTCCTCATCACGATCGAAGGGGTCTTCGCCTACTTCACCCTAGATCAGATCCAGCTTTTGCTTGAGCATCTGCACCACTACTTCGCAGGGCGCTGTGTGCTGGTCTTCGATGCACTCAGTAGCTTCTGGGCAGGGCGCTCCAAGATGCACGACACGCTCAAGCACATGGAGGCGACCTTTGTTGGGGGTATTGACTCGGAGGCGGATATTCTGCGTCTCTTGCCTCAGGCGCAGTTTGAGCGGAAGAAGGCAGTCGTCGATCTGATGGCAGAGGTCTGGTGGGTCGCTCACCTAATGCAACTGACTAAGAAGATGCGGGAGAGTACGCAGATCTTCACCTTCCGTCTTTGATGTAGCGGGTACTTATTCCGCCTTTTAGCTAATCGCCCCGCTTGTATCCTCTGGGTACAAGCGGGGCGATTTGATTTGTAGGGAGCGTTGCGCGCTCTTCTACGAGACTCTCCCTTCGACCGAAGAGAGGCATTGGCTTGACGACACGGAGACCTTAGCCCAAGAGGCGGGCGGGAAGGAAGGCTTGTCTTCTGCTTTTTGGTGAAACCCCTTTGCCTCGGATAGCTTCAAGGGATAACTTCTATGCAGATGTTGCCTTTAGACGAGAAGCAGGGTCAGCAGATAGCCTCCGAAGACGAGCCAGACATACAGCCCGAGGGCGAGGAGGAAGGCCTTAGCGCCCGACTGGCGGAACTTGGCAAAGGTCGCATCCAAGCCGATCGCTGTCATCGCCATCGCCAGCATGAAGCCGTCAATGACCTCGATGATATGCGTCAGCTGGTGATATGCTGCGACTCGGCCGATGTGCTCAGCTCCCATGCCCAGCAGCGTATTGATCCCGATAGCGATGAGGAAGTAGAAGGCAAACCAAGGTACTTGTATCTTCCCCGAAGTAGCGTTGTCAGCACTTCCTCGGCGCATGATGCAGCCGAGGATCATCAGGACGGGTGCGAGCATGAGGACACGGAGCATCTTCGTCATCGTCGCGATGCCCGCGATGTCTACGCTGGAGCTCTGGATGTCGGGTGTCATCGCAGCTCCCGCACCGACGACGTGTGCGACCTCGTGTATGGTAGAGCCCGTGTAGACCCCGACAGCTTGTGGGGAAAGGGCATCTAAGAGCCCTGCACGGTAAAGGAGCGGGTAGCCAAACATCGACAGCGTACCGAAGAGTACTACCGTCGCTACGGCGACGACCGTCTTGTGTGGCTTCGCTCCTACGACGGGCTCAGTGGCGAGTACAGCCGCTGCTCCACAGATAGCCGAGCCCGAGGAGATGAGTAAGCGTTCGTCTTTGTCTAAGCCAAGCGCTCGCCCGAGGTAATTCCCGAGGATAAGTGTCCCAGCGACGATGATCACGTCGATGAGGATGGCGCCACCACCTACGGCGAGGAGCGTATCGAAGCTCAAGCGAAAGCCATAGAGTACGATCCCCGCACGAAGGATTTGCTTGCTGGCGATCTTTAGCCCGACATCCCAGCTCTCGGGGAACTGGGAGCGAACGGTGTTGGCCAAGATCATCCCCACGATGACGCCGAGCACCATCGGGCTGAGGCGCAGATCGTGGAGGAAGGGCACGAGCGAAAGGGCATGGACAAGGAGGGTCAGGACGATGAGGAAGAGGAGACCGTGGATGGTACCTCGAGGGAGCGCTTTCATTGAATTGCTGTCGTGAGTAATAGATCTTTTGTCCTGCAAAGATACGGCACTCCTCGCTACCTTATACAGATGGGTCGTATGAACCGTATTGGTCGCTGGGCGAACCTATATAGCTTCACCCGCTGACCAACATGAGACTGTTGCGTCGTGTATGGCTAAAAGTTGTGGACGAGTGGCAGATAAGTTTGGACTACGCACGTGGCTCTAATATCTCCGTACGTGGATATTTGGATTTACGTACCTGGTCTTTAAGACTACGTGCATAGATAGAAGAATACCACTATGGGAAGGCGCTTTTTTCTTCACGAGAAGGACACTTTCCCCTCCGCTGGATAAGGAGAAATACTCGCGACAAGGCGAAGGGCTTGTATATCGCTTCGGAGAGGTATATCGGGGAGCTGGGCGTGCGATGCCTTAGCACTCTAAATAGAGGCAGGACTCTCGGCAACAGTCTCCATGTAGGTTCGCTCACCCCTCTCTAATGCTTTGGGTGGATGTGAATATAGGCAGGGGGACGAACCAATATAAGTTCGTCCCCCTGCCTATATGATTTCTTGCCTTATATGGCTGGCGGTACTGATATGCTTACCTCCGTCTACCCTTCGCTGGGGCATCAGCCCACTCCCTCAGGTAGAGGCGTGCGCACATCTCGGCGTCATCGCCAGCGCGGTGGTGCCTGCCACGAGTGATCTGGAGCTGGTCGCAGAGGGATGCGAGCGAATTGCTCTCGAAGTCGTAGATCTGCCGTGCACGCTTCAGCGAGCAGTCCCACTTTAGTTCTCCAAGCTCGATCTCATAGAGCTCGGCCGTGCGCTCCAGACAGCTGCGATCGAAGGGGGCATTGTGGGCGACGAACGTATCGAACTCCTCCAGATACTCGCGGGCAATCTCCTCCCACACGTCGGGGAAGGAGGGCGCCGTGGCGGTATCCTCGGGGCGTATGCCGTGTACTTGGATATTCCAATAGGCATAGGCATTGTCCTCGGGCTGTACGAGCCACGAGCGCGTCTCGACGATCTTGCTATCACGGACGACGCAGATACCCACCTCGCAGATGGAGCTGCGCTTCTGCGTAGCCGTCTCGAAGTCAATGGCGATGAAGTTGAGCTTGCTCATTCCGTAGGGTGATGGGGGAGCTTAGTGCGTGCGGGTCATGTCCTCGGGGACGATGAGGATGAAGTCTGCCATACCGCGGTAGGCTTCTTCGAGGGCCTGGACATCCTCTTGCAGGACGGTCGTGATCGTCACGATGCGCGTCTTGGGAGCATAGCGACGTAGGTAGGGGATGATACCGCCATTCTGCAGGGAGTGGTACGAGCCGTTGAGGTGGAGGAAGGTATGCTGAGGGCGGAGGTGCTGGCTGATGCGGTAGCCCATGGTGGCATCCTTGATAGCTTGAGCTTCCTCGAGGTAGCGCTTTTCCTTCTTCTTATCCCCGTGGACGAGAGCGCCCATAGCGGCGAACATCGCTGCGCTCTGCTCTGTGGACTGGAAGGCAATGGGTAGAGGGGGCAGATAGCGCTTGGCCTCGGCACTAAGCGAGTCGAGAGCTGGAAGGCCCTTGCGATTCACCAGGTCGGCATAGCGACGGGGTACGTTCGTCGCGATGACTCTGAGACCATGGTCCTTGGCGAAGTAGACGACGGGGTCGTAGTCCGTCTCATAGTTCGGCCACAGGCGTGCCTCGTCGCCGTAGCTCTTGGGGCTGATGGTCTTGGCGAGGTACTCATCGAGGATCAGCTGGATATCCGCCTCGAGCATCTCAAGCCCGAGGGTGAGGTTCTTCCCCTTACGCTGCTGCAGGGCCTCGAGGACACGGAGCTGCATCCAGTGGCTGATGGGATTGTTGTGCAGCTCCCCGAAGAAGACGACATCGGCACCAGCGGCACGTGTGATGAGCTTGTCGAAGGTGACGGGGCGCCCGACGGAGTCTACGAGACGGTAGGCGATGGGCTCGGTGGTCTTCTGCGCTGATGCGGAGAGGGAGAAGAGAAGCCCCGTGAGGAGCAGGGTGAGGGTACGGAGGAGTTTCATTGCTTGGGTACAATCGAATAGATGAGGTGGCGCTGGGGGCTGAGGATCGTGCGGAAGGCGGTGCGGAGCTCCTCGGGTGTGATGGAGCGAAGGATCTGCTCGTACTGAGCGAAGTCCTCGAGGCGCTCACCGCTACGCACGAGGCCAAGGAGCATATCTTGCCAAGGAGCCAGATCGCTCTCAGTGAGGGCTTCGCGCTTATTGATGAGGAAGGTGCGGGCGATATCGGCTATTTCGCTGGGGCTGGCGAGCTTCGTCTGGAGATCTTCGACCAGCTCCTCAATGAGCTTGCAGGCCAGGGGAGCATTGCTACTCTTTACAAGCGTCTCGAGGCGGAACCATACGAAGGGCTCGGGCTTCGGGCGGTACTCCATATAGAGGTAGGGCGAATAGATGATGCCCGCCTCGGAGCGTAGGCGATCGATGAGACGACTGCGCAGGAGCTCACGCATGAGCTTGAGACGTAGACTACCACGTAGGGTGGGCTCGTAGGTGCCGTAGTAGACGTTGTGCAGCGCCGTCTCGTCGCCAGCATCGATATCTTCGAGGGTATAGTTTTCTGCCGTGAGCTGGCCCTGAGATGGGAGGGTGGGCTTAGCGGGGCGCTGGGGAAGGTCAGCGAAGACGCCCGAGATTTCCTTGAGGAGAGCTTCGCTGTCGAAGCGCCCGACGACTACGATCGTCATCCCCTCGGTGCGCGTCCACAGGTCGGTGTGGAAGTCGATCATGTAGGGAAGGCTGAGGGCACGTGCTTCGGCTTCGGTCTCGGGTTCGCGCTGGGGGATGTAGGTGCCGAGGATGCTATCCAGACGGCGCTGTAGCTTGCGCTCGGGGTCACGAGCAAGCATTTGCTCCAGACGACTGGGGCGTCCGAGGGCGGAGATAAGTGATTCGCGTGACTCCTCGAAGTCTGCTGTCGCAGCTTCGGGGTGTAGCATCTTCTCCTTCATCAGGCGCAGAAGGCTGTACGTCTTGCCCGTGGGAGCGGTGCCGAGGAGTGCACCCCAGTCCATAGCTTCGGTGAGGGTGAGTGCTACGCCGTGGTCGAAGAGGAAGCTATCGAGCTGCTCACGGGGTAGGGTAGCGATACCGCCCAGCTCTATGTAGGCAGCGAGCGAAGCCACGCGGGGCTGCTCGTCAAGCGGGATGTTACGTAGGCCCGAGGGGTGGTTGATAGCGATCTTCACGACAGAGTCCGCCTCGGGGAGTGGGCGCAGGATGATGCGGATGCCATTGGGAAGATAGGCCTCCTGCACGCCGAGGTCGGGGTGTAGCTTCGACGAACGGAGCTGTGCCGTGGAGAGCTTCTGTGGGGGAGTGAGGAGCTGTGGGATGGCGCTCTTCTTCTCTTCGGTAGCCTCATCCGAAGGCGGAGTGAAGGTAAGGCGGGTGCGCTGGGCGGAGAGTCCGCGCTGGATAGCTCGCTCGATGGCGCCACGCTGTGGGCGCGCTGTCTTGGGGAGCTGCGCATTGTGTGTGAAGCTCGCCAGCTTGCTTGGCCCCATGAGGTAGCGGTAGAGGCGGTCAAAGGCGGGATGGAGATCGCTGGCTCGTAGGCCGTCGATGCGGCGCTCAAGCTCCTTCTTCTCTGCCTCCTCGGTGAGGAAGTGATCGCCGTGGAGGATCTCATCGGTGTAGTAGTCGCACCAGCCAGCCGAGGGGGTGTCGCCTGTGACGAGGTATAGGGCGGACTTCGCACGCTCCTTGAGGAGGGTGAGTTCGCGCTCCGATATGGTTCCTCTGCGTAGTACGCTCAGTGCCGAGATAGCTTCGCGGAGGTCACGGAGGATCTCAGCCGTGCGACTGCCTTCGAGGGTGAGGGAGAGGTGGCTCGTACGGCCCAGATACCAGCTGTCGGCGAGCTTAGCGCCACGGATCTTGTCTAGGCGGTGGCTCCATGCTGCGAGTGCCATGCGGTGGACCTTCTCCGTAAAGAGCTCGGAGAGCGTCCGTGTGGGGAGGGTCTTGTGGGGGAAGATGAGGTCGAGGGTCGCTGTGCGAATGAGGGTGTCGCTATGGCTCTCGAGATGTAGGCCACGCGGGTAGTGCAGCTCTGGCTCGATATAGGTACGGGCTGGGGTGGTGGGGGCGGCGGTGAAGGTCGCGCGTAGTCTCTTCTCCGCGGCATCGAGGTCGAAGTCCCCGACGAGGACGATGGTCGCAAGGGATGGACGATACCAGCGATGGTAGAAGCCACGTAGGCCGCTCGCCGTCGCACGGTCGATGTCTTGTGCTGTGCCTACGGGGAGGCTACGGCTGTGGATGCCTGTGCCGACCTTCAGCGCGTAGAAGGGGTCGGTCTGTACGTAGGCGCGTATCTCCTCCTTGATGATACTGCGCTCCTGCTCCACCTCGAGGCTGTCGAGCTGTAGCCCCGTGAGCCAATCGCTGAGGATGAGCGCCGTGCTATCGAGGACGTGCGGCTCATCGGTGGGGAGGGAGATCATATAGACGGTGCGGTCGTGACCTGTCATAGCATTCAGCCCGACGCCGTAGCGTGTGCCGAGACGCTCTGCGTAGCGCTTGATACCGCCCGAGGCAAAGTGCTTCGTTCGGCCGAACGCCAGATGCTCGATGAAGTGTGCATAGCCTGCTTCGTCGGGACGCTGAGTGCAGGAGCCCACACGCATGACGAGGCGTGCCTCCATCTTCTTGCGTGGCTGAGTATTGTGTCTGAGGATGTAGCTCATCCCATTGGATAGCGTCCCTCGTCGCTCTTGGGCGAGAGCGGGGCAGGCGAAGGAGAGGAAGAAAAGGGTAAAGAGGAGGGTGAGCCCTATGGAGTGGAATCCCTTCCTCTCCACACGGCTGGTCGGTGTGTACACGTATCTGTCTATTGCCATCAGATGCTACTTTTCGCTAATAGATAGAACGCCGTAGGTATGCCCTCCGGTTGTCAATCCGCCCAATATCCCTATTTCTTGGTAGCTCTACGCCCTGCCGTGGTACGAGAATGGAGCCGCAGACCTTGGTCTACGGCTCCATATTTATATCGTGCGTCTGCAGAAGATAGCATCGGGATCAGAAGAGGAGAGGCGCATCGCCCAGCCGGGCGCTCAGCTCTTCGGGCGAAGCTGTGCTGGGGCACTCCTCATAGGAGAGGCGGAAGGTGCAGCCCTCACGGAAGGCGGAGCAGCCGAAGGCCGCACGACCTCTCAGAAGGGTCCCCTGCTGACACTGGGGGCAGGGAACGCCTGTATCAACGGGAAGGGTGGGGGCAGCTGGCTGAGGTGCAGGCGCTGGCTGTGGAGCAAGGACAGACTGCACGAGCTGGTAGAGCATCGCCTTGAGATCGTCGATGAAGACCTGCGTCTCCAGCTCACGACGCTCGATCTGACGGAGCTTGTACTCCCATTCGCCCGTGAGCGCGGCGCTCTTCAAGAGATCGTAGTTGATGAGCTTGATTAGCTGTCGGCCCGTCTCGGTGGCGTGGATCTGGCTGCGCTTCTCCTTGACGATGTAGCCGCGCTTGAAGAGCGTCTCGATGATGTTGGCTCGTGTCGAGGGGCGTCCGATACCATTCTCCTTCATCGCCTCACGGAGCTCTTCCTGCTCGACGAACTTGCCCGCGGTCTCCATAGCACGCAGGAGCGTCGCTTCGGTGTAGTACTTCGGGGGCTGGGTCTGCTTCTCGCGTAGCTCGGGGATGTGCTCGCCCGTCTCGCCTTCGGTGAAGGTCGGTAGGAGTGCTTCGGATGCTTCTCCGCCCTCTTCGCCTTCCTTGGCTTCGCTCGCCTCGGTGGGTGTCTCGGTCTCGAAGACCACACGCCACCCTGGCTCGAGGATTTCCTTCCCCGAGGTCTTGAACTTCACCTTGCCTGCTGTGCCCTCGACGCTCGTCGTGCTGACGAGGCAGTCGGGGTAGAAGGCAGCGACGAAGTGGCGGGCGATGAGGTCGAAGACCTTCGTCTCCGTCTCGGAGAGCCCCGAGGGTGACTGCCCTGTGGGGATGATAGCGTGGTGGTCGGTGACCTTCTTATTGTCGAAGACCTTCTTGCTCTTTCGGATAGGGGCGCCACTGAGGAGCGGGCTCACCAGATTGAGATAGGGTGGAATGACGAGGCCGCGCAGGATGCCTGCGACCTTGGGATATAGGTCTTCGCTGAGGTAAGTGGTGTCGACACGAGGATAGGTCGTCACCTTCTTCTCATAGAGTGACTGTACGGTGGCAAGCGTCTCTTCGGCGCTCATACCGAACTTACGGTTGCACGCTACCTGCAGGCTCGTCAGGTCGAAGAGCTTCGGAGCGGACTCCTTGCCGTCCTTCTTCTTGACACTGGTGATGGTGAAGGGCTCACCCGTGATGCTCTTGAGGGCAGCGTCGGCCTTGGCTTTGTCGCTGTACTTGCCCTTGTCAGCGCTGAAGATGACCTCACGGTAGTGGGTCTTCAGCTCCCAGTAGGTCTCGCTCTTGAAGTTCTCGATAGCCTCTTGGCGCTCGACGATGAGGGCGAGGGTGGGGGTCTGTACGCGTCCGATGGAGAGGGGCTGCTTGCGGTCGCTGCCGCCATAGCGGAGGGTATAGAGTCGGGTGGCATTCATCCCGAGGAGCCAATCGCCGATGGCACGCGCTAAGCCCGCCTCATAGAGGGACTGGTAGTCGGAGCCGTCGCGGAGCTTATCGAAGCCCTCGCGGATCGCTTCGTCAGTGAGGGAGGAGATCCATAGACGGCGCACGGGCACCTTACAGCCGACCTTCTGGAGTACCCAGCGCTGGATGAGCTCCCCCTCTTGCCCAGCATCACCGCAGTTGATGACCATCTCGGCTCCTGCTACGAGCTTCTCGATGACGGCGAGCTGCCGCTCATAGTGCTCGATGGGTATGGCCTTGATGCCGAAGCGCTCGGGGATCATAGGCAGGGATGCCAGACTCCACGCCTTCCACCCCGGCGTATAGTCGTGGGGCTCTTTCAGCGTGCAGAGGTGTCCGAAGGTCCAGGTCACAGCATACCCGTTGCCTTCGTAGTGGCCGATACCTTTGTCGGTCCTACGGACAGTGGCTCCGAGGATGTTCGCTATGTCACGTGCCACGCTGGGCTTCTCGGCGATGCAGACGATCAAGATAGTATGGAGTGAGGGGTGAGACGGGCTGGGGCGATGGTCGATGTGAGTAGGTGCAGCGCAGATGATGTGCCGCAGAGGAGTGCCCTTTCAGTGGGCTGATCTCCGAATGCAATAGGCATAAAAGAGAGAAACATCCCAAGATCACTTAAGTGAATCTTAGAATGCCTCATCAAACAAATACACATCAAAACTATGGAAACCTATTGGAGCGGAAGACGGGACTCGAACCCGCGACCCTAACCTTGGCAAGGTTATGCTCTACCAACTGAGCTACTTCCGCATTTCAAATTTGCTCTGGGAGGTTTGCCTTTCCCTTTTGCACTGCAAAGGTACGACGAAGTTTTGAATTGACCAAATGTTCGGCGAAATTTCTTGTAATTTCTCATCTCGCCTCTCGCCCAAGGTGAGATGATCTGCCTCTTTTCCAGATGTAGATGCAGATCACAAGGCAGAATAAAATGGCTTCATTTTGAGGGAATTGGAGCATAGACCTGCAGGAGGGTGGTGTGAACCTATATTGGTCGACGGGCGAACCTATATAGCTTCACTCAGCGACCTATATTGCTCCGCATCTCGACCAATATAGGTTCACCCGCTGACCAATATAGGTTCGCACCGCATACTGGTAGTGCTGGATGTAAGATTACTATTCCTTCTTGGTGTCGACGGCTTGTGCTTGAGGGAGCTTCTGCGCGTCTTGTCCAAGCGCCTTTTCCTCTCGGGCAACCCTACGCTCCAGCTTTTTGATGTCATCAGCGGGTGGTAACTCTTCGGGCTTTATTCCTCGTTCACCAAGCATGCTACGCACACTCTCATTATTCAGTACATGCTCTTGCGTTATAGGTAGCTCGCCATGGAGATCTTTACTCTCGACATTATAGTTGGTCATTTCGGTTGCCAGGTTCTTTGCTGCTATGGTGAGGGTCGGAAGGAAGTCTGCGAGTGGTCTATTGGCCTTAACCCCCAACTTTTTCTTCATAGCATCCGTTGTGAAGCCTCCGAATAGAGCCTTGTCGCCCATCGAGCGTATGCGTCCAAACCCTCTCTCGTCGACACCACGCTCGTAAATGTTCTGAGACAGTTGCTTCTCCGAGATCCTTAGTCGATCCCGTGTCTCCAGGCGGGAGATGAGGTTAAGGCGCTCTTCGATGAGCTCCGCTTTTCTTGTCTGTAGCGCAAAGTAGCTTTGAGCAAAGGCTATCTCTTCTTTCTTGGGGTCACCATTCTGTGCGATGAGGTAGCATGCGTAGCGAGTGAGCATAAAGTCGGAGACACTACGTCTCCCTCCTTTCCCGACTTCGATCATTTTCGTGACCTCACGAAAATGGTCAAGGTCGTTGCCCCCATTGGAATTGCATGAGGTGATCGCTCTTTGGATAGCGACTGCAAAGTTCTCCCACCGAGCGTAGCCTAATAGCTTTTGAAGTTCACGAGCATACCATACTTCGATATGCGTTTGCTCCCCTTCGATCTCTATGCGCTGAGCGATAGCATCAAAGTTGGATTGGTATTGGATGATGCGGGCCTTATCCATGTCCTTCTTGTCGATTGGTTTGTATCCAGTGCGTCATGCCTGTTTGTGACGGAGCCTATATGATAATGCTCCCCCCTACTACAATAGTAGTGCTATGTACTTGATGTAGGGTGCTGACGTATTTTGATGCGGTATTGATTAGACGTCCGTGTCACGACAGACAAACAAAGGTAGTGATAATCTAACCAAAGAGAGTCTGCGGTAAAGAGGAATGGATTAAGGTTTTAGCTTCGGATTACTCTCTGAGGTGATGGGGATATTACCTTGACTGCACGCACCAGTAGAGTGTATGTTCTTGGGAGAAAAGGAGGGCTTTTTAGGGTGAAGCAAACATCCTTATTATTATACGATTAGTGCGGGGTTGTAGAGGAGATAAAATGAACCAGTACTGGTCGCTGAGTGGACCAGTACTGGTAAGCAATAGTGACCAGTACTACTTCGCGTCGTGACCAGTAGTGGTCTGATCGCCGACCAGTACTGGTCGCTTTGAGAAGGAATAGTGGAGTGAATTGCCTCCCCCCACGATTGGGCGGTAGGGATATAAGCGTCACGCCCCACCATCCGCTGTGGGATGGTGGGGCGTGGCGATAGTGGGTGTGCCCCCGAGCAGAATCGAACTGCTATCTAAAATTTAGGAAATTCTTGTTCTATCCGTTGAACTACGAGGGCTCATCTCCTCTTGCGCAGAGCTCTTGTCGCGCTGAGATGCGGGGCAAAGATAGTCATTTTATACTTGCATCCTCGGTGGACAGACGCGAGGTCAGAGGCGGAAGAAGTAGTTCAGCGTCGCCCCGAAGTACATCTCCGACGATTGTACATAGGTTGAGCCACGCTTGCTGCTCCAGAGGTTGCCCAGCCCGTAGACGAAGCGCCCTTCGAGCTCGACACGCTGGCGCTTGCCGATGGGGATGCTTATCCCCGGTCCGCCACCGAGCCCCCAGAAGAAGCGATCGCGCACAGCCATACCGTGGCGGGTGGAGTCCAGGGCGGACATATTCGCCTCGCCCGAGCTGGTGGCTGATTCACCGAGCTGATAGCCGAAGAATGGCCCCGCATTGATGAAGATGCGGATATCTCCCGAGCGGAAGTAGAGGTGCGTGAGCAGGGGAAGCTCGAGATAGTCGAGCGTGCGGCTGTAGCTCGTGGCGAGCGAATCATAGCGCTCCTGCCAGCCACCACGGCGGTAGTTCAGCTCTGCCTGCAGGGATGCCCCGCGCTCGACGTCGTAGCGCACGGCGATACCCGCGATGGGCCCCGTGTGCAAGCGCTGACGTACCGAGGGGACGAAGGTGAAGCGACTGGCAGTCATCCCACCATGCACCCCGACGGATACCGACTGGGCGAAGGGCTCCTTCGTCGTCTGCGCACGAAGATGCGCTCCTGCTACTACGAGCAGGAGGCATATCAAGACGAGGCTGTGGCGGAGGGAACTAATGAGCTTCACGCGTGATAGCACCTGAGCTGGGGTAGTGGACGAAGAAGAAGCGGGTATTCGTGTACACATTCGCCTCGTCGCTACGCTGGAGGTAAAAGTCAAGCTGGAGGCCGTCCGAAGGGATGGACGACATGCTGTTGATGAAGTTGCGGCCGTACATCGAGTAGGCGCGGATGAAGTAGCGTGCCAGGTCATAGCCGAGGACGCTGTACTTCGGATAGGAGTTGCTGACCTTGTGGCTGAACCATCCAGTGAACTGACTCAGGAACTCCTTCGACTCGGCAAGCGTAGGATCGAAGAAGAACGTCGAGTAGATGGTCGTGTTGTAGCGGCGCAGGCTCTGCTGGAACTGCGATCCGTAGGCCTGCCACTGAGGGTGGCCGAAGAGCGTGACGCCACTCGTGCGCGTACCGATAGCTGCCATGGTAGCCATCGCAAGGTTGCGGTCGGGGGAGACGGGGACGACGACAGCGTCAGAGCTGATACCTCCGACGGCACCACTACCTACCTGTATGGAGCGGAAGGGCAGACCTGCGTGGCTGAGTGCCGAGCGGAGCTGGCTGACGAAGCCGTCTTCCGTGTCGCCAGGGCGTGAGGCAAAGATGACTTCACGGCCCTTGTACTTCTGCAGGAAGGCAGGGATGACGCGGTCGATGATGGTGGAGGTGTGAGCGTTGGTCAGGATGACACGGCCTTCACCCGTCTCGAGGTGGCTGGCCTTGCTGAAGGGGATGATATAGTAGTTGTATCCTGCAGCTGCGGAGATAGCACGGATCTGCCCCTCAGTGACACCACCGATGACGAGGTCCTTACCACGGAGCTTGCCAGCATCGATGTAGGCATTCAGCGCTTCATCGTTGGGTACATCCAGCGTGGTGAGCTGCATCGAGATCCCAGCTTTCTTGAGCTGATACATACCGAGGAGGAAGCCTTCGTAGAACTCGACGAAGTGCTTGTCCTTCTTCAGCGGCAGGAGCATAAGGATGCGTGTCTGCGAAGCAGCCACCTGTGAGGGTAGGCTGCTCTCGCCTTCATCGCTCTTAGGCGCAGTGGTCGTAGCGCTGTCACCCTTAGCACCAGGGATGACGAGCTCCATACCGACCTTAACGGTGGAGGAGGTTACCCCAGGATTGGCGCGCAGGAGGTCCGCCAGGTCAATGCCGTAGCTACGGCTGATGCCATAGAGCGTCTCGCCCGTCTCTACGCGGTGCTTCTTGGGGCTCCGCGAAGAGGACGAAGCTGCGGAGGTGGTGGCAGGTGTAGCGGGAGTAGAGGGGATGAGGAGCTTGTCGCCGACCTTGATCTGCTGGCGGGCCCATGGGTTGAGCTCGTAGACCTTATCGATGGCGACACCATAGCGACGTGCGATGCTATACACCGTCTCTTCGCGCTGGACCTCGTGCTCACGGATGCGTCGCCCGCCCTGGGCGCTGGCACCTATATATATAAGGAGTGCGGTCGATAGCAGGAGGAGTGCGCGGCGGCAAGTGTCGGAGAGGGTCATCTGTCTATACTTAGTCTTGTGATGAATATGGGGCAAAGGTACTTAATCGTGTGCAAATGAGCTCGGAGCTACTCGGAAGAGCTGACGTAGTCGGTGACTCCAGAGGTGGTGAAGGAGGCCATCTCACGGAGCATTCGCGCAGCCGAATCGAGGATAGGGAAGGCGCAGATAGCCCCCGTCCCTTCGCCAAGACGCATGCCTAAGCGCAGGATGGGATCAGCCCCGAGGTAGCGTAGGAGACGAGCGTGCCCCGCCTCATCCCCTGCATGTCCATAGAACGCATAATCAGTGACTGCTGGGTATAATGCCCGTGCCATAAGTAGGCAGGCCGTCATGATGAAGCCATCGACGAGGAAGGCTACGCGGCGCTCTGCTGCACGGAGCATCGCCCCGACGGTGACCACCATCTCGTAGCCACCGAAGTAGCGGAGTATAGCTTCGGCATCCACAGGACCGCGATAGTTGTCCACAGCCTGACGAAGGATAGCGAGCTTGTGCTGTACGCCGTCGTAGTCAAGTCCGCTCCCACGACCCACACATTCCTCGAGAGGAAGGTCGGTGAGGTAGTACATCCAGAGTGCCGAGGTAGAGGTGTTGGCGATGCCCATCTCACCGAAGGAGAGGAGCTTACACCCGCGGTCGATGGCCTCGTCTACTGAGACGACGCCGATAGAGATAGCACGGTCGACCTCCTCCTCAGTCATCGCAGACTCGTGGAGGAAGGAGCGGGTACCTCGGCGGATCTTGCGGTGGATAAGTGCTGTTCCTTCGAGGGGGAACTCGTGATCTACCCCGACGTCGACGATGTGCAGAGCGAAGTCATGCTGTCGGCAAAGGAAGCATATCCCCGCTCCACCACGTAGCATGCTGTAGACGACCTGATGGGTGACCTCGCGCGGGCTCTTGCTCACGCCCTCGGTCTCGATGCCGTGGTCGGCAGCGAAGACGAAGTGCTCACGTGGAGAGAGGCTGGGCTGTAGGGTGTCTTGGAGTGCGGCGAGGCGTGCGGCGAGTGTCTCGAGCTTGCCCATGGCGCCCAGAGGCTTGGCGATCTGGTCGATGTAGCATTGGGCACGGTAGATCTCTTCCTCGGGGATGGGACGGATATCGAAGTCTTGCATTGTGATAGGGAGTAATTCGGGTGAGGTCAGCCCTTGACGGTGAGGGGAAGGCCACTGACCATCAGGGTGACGCGGTCTGCGCGGGCGGCTACATACTGGTTCATCCACCCTTGTAGTTGGGTGAAGAGGCGCTGTGTGCGGGACTCGGACATGCCGCCCATGCCCAGCTCATTGGTGACGAAGATGAAGGTGGCGTCCTGCTGGACGAGCGTGTCGAACTCCTTCTTGAGGGCTTCGAGCGCTTGATCGACGTCCTGCTGCATATCGAAGAAATAGTTCGTCGCCCACAGCGTGATGCAGTCGATGAGGACGACGCGCCCCGTGAAGTCATGCTTGGAGGGGCGGATGTCCTCCTCGATGTTCGTCCACTCGGGGCCGCGACGCTCCTGGTGACGCAGGATGCGCTGGCGGAACTCTTCGTCCCAGATGCGGGCGGTGGCCAGATAGACAGGGCTCTCGCTGAGGCGCAGCGCTTCGCTCTCGGCATAGGTGCTCTTGCCAGAGCGCTCGCCGCCGGTGATGAGATGAATGTAGCTCATAGGTAGTCAGGTGATGGTAGTGGCAGTGTGGTTAGGCTCGTGTCCCCTCGATGCGGCGCTGGAGGATGTGCTGCATCACGGTGATAGCTGCGGCGACGGAGGGGATATGATGCACGCGGATGATGTGGCGACCCGATCGCTGGATGAACTCGCACTGACGGCTGTTGCGTGCCACGTACTCAAGGAGTCGGCCGAAGGTCTCCGAGGCGTAGTACGGGCTGGAGGTGTCGGCGATGAGGTGGAGACTCATAGAGCCACCCTTGAGTACGACCTTCTCGATGCCGAGGTGATGGCCGAGACGGCGTAGGCGAGGGATGAGGATAAGCTCTTCGGTCTCTGGGGGAAGGGCACCGAAGCGGTCGCGCAGGCGGGCGGCGAAGTCCTCGAGTTCCTTGTCTTCGCTGAGGCTGTCCAGCTCACGGTAGAGGAGGATGCGCTCGCTATCCGAGGGTACGTACTCGTCGGGAAGGGCAAGCTCGAGGTCACTCTCCACCTGCGTCTCGACGACGAAGCGGTCTGCGAGCTCGCTACCGTCACTCTGCTTATCGTCGTCGGCATAGACGTGTGCGAACTCATTGGCCTTGAGCTCTCGGATAGCTTCGGAGAAGACCTTCTGATAGGTCTCGTAGCCCATATCGGTGATGAAGCCACTCTGCTCGGCGCCGAGGACGTTGCCCGCACCACGCTGGTCGAGATCCTGCAGGGCAATGCGTATGCCACTGCCCAGATCGCTGAAGCTCTCGATAGCACGCAGACGGCGCTTGGAGTCTTCGCTGAGGCCCTCGAGCGGAGGTGTGAGGAGGTAGCAGAAGGCTTTGCGGTCGCTACGCCCTACACGGCCACGGAGCTGATGCAGTTCGCTCAGGCCGTAGTGGTGCGCGTCGTGGATCATGATGGTATTGGCGTTCGGCACGTCGATGCCATTCTCGATGATCTTCGTCGCCACGAGGACGTCGTACTCGTGGTTGCCGAAGTCGATGAGGATCTGCTCCATCTCCTTCGGTGCCAGCTGCCCGTGGGCGACGGCGATGCGTGCGTCGGGGACCTCGCGCTGGATGAGGGCGGCGAGGTTCTCAATGTTGCTGATGCGGCTATTGACGAAGTACACCTGCCCATTGCGACTCATCTCGAAGCCCACGGCCTCGCGGATGATCTGCGGGGTGGTCTGCGTTAGGAGGGTCTCTACGGGACGGCGGTTGGCAGGCGGGGTGTTGAGGTTCGAGAGGTCACGCGCACCCATCAGGGAGAACTGCAGGGTACGGGGGATAGGCGTGGCGCTCATCGTGAGCGTGTCGACATTGACCTGAAGCTGACGGAGCTTCTCCTTCGTGGCGACGCCGAACTTCTGCTCTTCGTCGATGATCAGGAGGCCAAGATCGTGGAACGCTACGTCCTTACTCGTCAGGCGGTGCGTGCCGATGATGATGTCGATCTTCCCCTCACGGAGGTCTGCGAGGATGGCACGAAGCTCCTTCGGCGTGCGAGCACGGGAGATGTAGTCGACACGGACGGGGAAGTCCTTCAGTCGCTTAGAGAAGGTGCGGTAGTGCTGGTACGCTAAGACCGTCGTGGGGACGAGGACGGCGACCTGCTTGCCGTCAGTGGCAGCCTTGAAGGCGGCACGCACGGCTACCTCCGTCTTCCCGAAGCCGACATCCCCGCAGAGCAGACGGTCCATCGGATAGGGGCGCTCCATATCCGCCTTCACAGCGGTGACGGCAGCGGCTTGGTCGGGGGTGTCCTCGAAGGCGAACGATGCCTCAAGCTCGTGCTGGAGGTAGGTGTCGGGGCTGAAGGCAAAGCCCTCCGTCTCACGGCGCTTGGCGTAGAGGCGTATCAGATCACGGGCGATATCCTTGATGCGCTTCTTCGTGCGCTCCTTGATACGCTGCCATGCCCCCGAGCCGACTGCACTGAGCGTGACTTCTTTCCCCCCTTCGCCCGAGCGGTAGTGGGAGAGCTTGTGCAGGCTATGCAGGTTGACATAGATGGTGTCATTGTTGCGGTAGACGAGCTTGACGAACTCCTGCATGTGGTCGCCCTGAGGCATACTCACCAGGCCGTCGAAGCGCCCGATACCGTGGTCGGCGTGGACGATGAGGTCGCCACGGCTGAAGCTCTGGATCTCCTTCAGCGAGAGTGTGACCTTCCCCGAGCTGGCCTTGTCGCTGCGCAGGGTGTACTTGTGGTAGCGGTCGAAGAGCTCGTGCTCGGTGAGCAGTACCCAGCGGTGGTCTTCGTCGACGAAGCCCTCATGCAGGCCGAGGGTTACCTCTGTGGGTAGCTCGGCTTCGCTGAGGCGTGGTGTGAGGATGTCGCGGGCACGCTCGTGACCCTCACGGCTCGCAGCACATATATATATGGTATAGCCGTCGGCACGCCAAGAGCGGATCTGGGCGGCCAGACCATCATAGTCCTTGTGGAAGAGGGGCTGGCGTGTGGTGTGGAAGTGCAGGCCATTCGGTGTAGCCTCGTCCGTCAGCTCGTAGCCCGAGAGTCCCTGGATCTCGGCGAAGAGCTGGCTGGGCTCGATGAGCATGCGTCGCAGCGCCTCCAGGTCTTCGAAGCCTTCGCCGTCTTGCAGCAGTGGGGCTTCGGTCCAAGTCATCTCAAGTCGGGTACTCAGCGATCCGCCACCCGAGAGGAGGAGTTGAGTGCCTGCAGGGAGCAGGCTGATGAGCGAAGTGAGGTTGCCTGAGCCCTGAGAGAGGTCGGGACTCAGCGTGATCTCTGTGAGCTGACGTACGGAGAGCTGGCTATCGACCTCGAAGCAGCGCACGCTCTCGACTTCGTCATCGAAGAAGTCCAGACGGTAGGGGAGCTCGGAGGCAAAGGAATAGATGTCTACAATGCTCCCACGCAGGGCGAACTGCCCCGGCTCATAGACGTAGTCCACGCGCTCGAAGCCCCAGGCGAGGAGCTGGTCACGCAGGTGGTCACGCTCGATGACGTCCCCCCGATGGATGATGAGAGGCTCTTCCTTCGTGCTACTCTCCTGGGGGATACCCTCCATGAGGGCCTCGGGATAGGTGACGAGGATGGGTAGGGGAGTGCCGCCTGGTGCTGCCGCACTTATCAGGGCGCTGAGCACCATGGAGCGCAGGAGGGCGCTCGACTCATCGCGGTGCCCATAGCGGATCGCACGGCGATAGGCTGAGGGGAAGAAGAGTACGCCATCCTCACCCAAGAGCTGGGCTAAGTCCGAATAGAAGTAGCTGGCCTCCTCTTCGTCACGTAGGAGTGCCACGAGCGGTGCCGCCTCTCGGATGCGCGGAGCGACGAAGGCACGGGCAGAACCCATAAGCCCCGAGAGGGAGCGACGGCTGTGAGGCGCAAGGGGCTGGGAGAGGGAGACGCCTTGCTCAGAAAGCCCCGTCATGAGGGGCGGCTGGAAGGTAGGGCGGGATGGATTTGTATCGACCTGTTTCACACTGCGAAGATACGGCTTCTCCCCCACGTATGGAGCCTGCCGTCATGGACTTCGCATCGAAGGCCTATCCTCCTATGGGAGTGGCTTTGAGACCGCATAGCTTTGCAAACAACTATTGGTCTTGGTACGAACGACTATAACTTTAGGGGTCAAACCACTATTCGTTCGGATCTCAAACCACTACTGGTCTGAGCGCAAACGACTATTGCTTTAGTCCTGCCCCCCCCCCTATCACGACTTCACACGCCGTCTGATTGCCAAGCAATACCCAGTCAGGAAGATAGAAGCGGTTTACACGATTATGCCCCTCCGACGTGATACGCACGCCCTTCGCCTTATCGCGAGTATTCCTCTTATCCAGCGGAGGGAAAAGCATCGTTCTCATGAAGAAAAAAGCGCCATCACGTAGTAGTTTTCCTCTGTCTATGTACGTAGTCTTAAAGACCAGGCACGTAAATCCAAACATCCACGTACGTAGATATTAGAGCCACGTACGTAGCAAAAACTTATCAGCCACGCGTCCACAACTTTTATCCCTACGCGGAGCAACAACCTGATATAGGTTGATAGCTCTTCCTTATACTCCTTCCCCCCTTATCGGTGAGGAAAGAGGTGGCATTGGGGGCTCTATAAATGGGTTTGTAAAGGAATTGAAGAACAGTACATCTGTGCCTTCTGAATGGAGAATGTACTTGTGATAAGGGCTCTCGGCCTACCCTCGGGTGGTGGAGTCTTGCTTGTGAGAGAAATAATATATTGGGGGTGAACGGATCGCGTGATCCTAATTGCAATCATTAATACCCCAAGCGTATGAAAAAGACGATACTACGTGTGGCGATGGGTGGCCTCTTTCTTGGCTTCGCTGCTCTGAGTGTAGCTTTCCTCTCCTCGTGTGATAAGGAGAAGGAGAGACCAGAACCGATATCTGGCTCTTTCCCCTCGAAGCACCCCATCTCAGGCTTCTTCCGAGTGATTAAGGCTGAGGCAACCCTTACACCTGTGGAGAAAACCCCACAGAAAGATCGATCAGATTACCTCTGCTGGGAGATTATCCCTGGATCAGAGGTTCGCTATTCGCTCATACGTGATAAGGAGAAGGTCTTGCAAATATATAAGGAGCGTAAGATGCGTGAGGATGTCACCTTCTACAGTGTGATTGGGCCGTTCGATACATTTGGTGTCTATGGGCTGCAGGCCATGACACTGAGCTTTACTCGTGACGCAGATCAAGTGGTGACGGATCTCTCCTCGCAGGCGCTACTCAGCTACGAGCACCTGTATAAGACGTATTATGAGCGTGTACCACTCGCTCCAGGTGCTAAGACTTCGTATTATAGGTTTTTAGCTCATGAAGTTGGGCCTAAGACTATTCGAGAAGAAGTGAGCTTGGCAAGTCTTACTCCAAAGGACCTTTGGTGGACCTTCTGGGGGTACTACACAAGGCTGCCTATGGGAGAACATATCCTTGCTCCTCGTGAAGGCTCTGCCTATCTCTATCTGAAGAAGGATGCTGTCGACTTGACGGCGGGTAAGCTCGTCCTCACATTTGTCCGTGACGAAGGAAATCCTGTGAAGGTAGAGCTTCCCACGAAGTAGCCTCTTTGCCCGTCATAGATGCTCCCGACCAGTACCTCCTGAAGGCACTGGTCGGGAGCATCTGCATAAAGGAGTGTCGGGTGGGGGAGCTTATGTCGGTGATTTTTATTACCTTTGTAGCAAAGAGATGATCGAGAGAGGAGGCGACAGAGCTTCCTCTCTTTGCATTCATCCCCTATTATCCTACGAGACGCGTCATGATCGATAAGAGCTACATTGAGGGAATTGCTTCCCAGTACTGTGCCACCGAGCACCCCGATTATTATATTGTAGAAGTCGCTGTCCACCCAGGCAATCGTATTATCGTCGAGCTGGGTGCCCGTGGGGGCATCAGCATCGATGCATGCGTAGCCCTCTCGAAGCATATCGAGGGGCAGCTGGATCGTGAGGCAGAGGACTTCGAGCTCGAGGTCGGCTCTGCAGGCCTCACCGCACCCTTCAAGGTCCTCCGTCAGTACACCGACGCTATCGGTGAGGAGGTCGAGGTGCTCCGTAAGGGAGGCATCAAGGAGAAGGGCGTCCTCTCCGACGCTACTGCCGAAGCGATCACCCTCACCGTCGTGCGCAAGGTGCGCCCCGAGGGCCAGAAGCGCAAGATCGAGGTTGAGGAAGCCCTCCCCATCCCTATGGACGAGGTGCTACAGACCAAGCGCGTCTTGAAGTTCTAAACTCACCACCCTATCCAAGTAGAAGAATAAACCTATATAATAGCCCCATGGCAAAGAAGAAAGAGACTACCAGCTTGATCGAAGCGCTCCTCGAGTATCAGGAGCTCAAGAGTATCGACCGCAATACGCTGATCGCGGTCATGGAGGATTCCCTCCGCAATGTCCTGTCGAAGATGTTTGGCTCGGACGATACCTTTGACGTCATCATCAACGTCGAGAAGAAGGGTGACTTCGAGATCTGGCGCACGCGTCACGTCGTCGCCGATGAGGACTTCGTCGATGAGGTGCGTGAGGTGCCCCTGAGCGAAGCCCAGCGCTTCGACTCAGAGATCTCCGTCGGCGAGGACTTCGTCGATGCAGTCGACTTCAACTCCTTCGGTCGCCGCGCAGTCATCAACCTGCGTCAGGCCCTGGCAAGTAAGATCCTCGAGCTGCAGAAGGAGCACTTCTACCACAGCTTCGTAGGCCGTGTGGGCGAGCTGATCTCCGCCGAAGTCTATCAGGTATGGAAGCGTGAAGCCCTGCTCATCGACGATGAGGGCAACGAGCTCCTTATGCCCAAGACTGAGCAGATCCCTGGCGACTTCTTCCGCAAGGGTGAGACGGTACGCGCTGTCATCGAGCGTGTAGAGAACGAGAACAGCAATCCTAAGGTCATCCTTTCGCGCGTAAGCCCAGAGTTCCTCAAGCGTCTCTTGGAGCTCAATGTGCCTGAGATCGCCGATGGCCTGATCACGATCCGTGCCGCAGCCCGTATCCCTGGTGAGCGCGCTAAGATCGCCGTAGAGTCGTATGACGACCGCATCGACCCCGTAGGGGCTTGCGTCGGGGTCAACGGTTCGCGTATCCGCAGCATCGTCCGCGAGCTGAAGGGTGAGAACATCGACGTGACGACCTACACCACGAACCCCATGCTCTTCATCCAGCGCGCACTCAGCCCTGGGAAGGCCGTGGCCATCGCCCTCAGCGACGAGGACGAAGAAATCAAGCAGGCCGAGGTCTACATGCGCCCCGATCAGGTGCCCTTGGCTATCGGTAAGAACGCTGCCAACCTCAAGCTGGCTTCGCTCCTGACCGGCTACCGTATCGAGATCTTCCGTGACGAAGAGGGTGCTACGGGTGAGGAGGATATCTACCTCGACGAGTTCTCTGACGAGATCGACGAGCAGATGATCCAGGCCCTCAAGGAGGAAGGCTACACTACGGCTAAGTCCGTACTGCGTGAGGATCGTGCTACGCTCCTTGCGAAGACTGAGCTGGAGGAAGACGTCCTCGACCGTATCCTCGAGGTCCTCAGCGCCGAGTTCTCCGAAGAAGAGCCCTACGAAGCTGACGAGCCCGCCGCTGAGCTCGCCACCGAAGAGGGAGAAGAAGACTAATCCGTCCCGCCCGCCCGCTGCCCAGCTGTCGCTCCCTGTAGTGTAGATACCCATTAGCGAGAAGCCCGAGCAAGCCAGCAGCGAGCCCGTGAAGAGGCGGACATAAACCATTCAAAAGAGAAGATACATGCCAAAGGACATCAAGCTCTTTACCTTGGCCAAGGAACTCAACGTAGGGATTGGCTCATTCAAGGATTCGTTAGAGAAGAAGAACGTTTTAGACGTCAATACTATCACCCCCAACACTCGCGTACCCCGCGAGGTGGCCGAGCAGCTCATCGCTGAGCACGGCAAGGGCATGGGCAAGGCCGAGATCGCCGCGCTCCTCGACACCCTCAGTGGTGCCGCTGCTAAGCCTGCGCCTGCTAAGCCCGAGGCCCCTGCTGCTGAGCCCGCTCCTGCGAAGGTGAAGCACATCGAGACGGTCGTCCCCGAGGATCGCCGCCCTAGCCTCAATATCAAGGGCTCCATCGCCACGGAGAAGAAGGCTGAAGCTAAGCCCGCCGCCAAGGCGAAGGCCGAGCCTAAGCCCAAGCCTGCTCCTGCCCCTAAGGCGGAGGCTCCTGCACCAGCAGCTAAGCCCGAGCCCAAGGTAGAGGTCAAGCCTGAACCCAAGCCCGAACCTGCTCCTGCTCCTAAGGTCGAAGCTCCCGCCCCTAAGGCTGAGCCTAAGCCCGAACCGAAGCCAGCTCCTGCTCCCGATCCTGCACCCGCAGCGAAGCTCGAGCCCAAGGCTGCTCCCGCTGCAGAGGAGCCCACGGTGCGTGAGCCCGAGATCTATCGCCCTTCGACTCCAAGTGCGGGGATCAGCTTCAACGTAGTAGGTAAGATCGACCTCTCTTCGATCAACGATAATACCCGCCCCGCTAAGAAGTCCGCTGCCGACAAGGGTCGTAAGCGCACCCGTATCGGTAAGGGCCCCGTCGATGTCAAGGCTGAAGCCGCTAAGGTGACGGACAATGGCACGAAGAAGCCCGGACAGCGCAACGGCAATGCCGGCGCAGGCCGCTCCGCAGATCCCAACAACCGTGGTGGTCGTGGCAATGCCCAGCAGGGTGCTGCCGAGCAGAAGACCGGTCGTAAGGCTAAGCGCCAGAGCCAGCAGCCTCAGAAGGCTGTCGTCACGGACGAAGATGTACAGCGTCAGGTCAAGGAGACACTTGCTCGTCTGACGGGTAAGAACCAGCAGGGTGCGAAGTCCGCTAAGTACCGTAAGGACAAGCGTGACGCTGCTCGCTCTGCAGCTCTCGACGCTCAGGAGCGTAGCGAAGCCGAAAGCCGTACGCTGAAGCTCACTGAGTTCGTCACCGTCAGTGACCTCGCGAGCCTCATGGACGTCCCCGTGACGCAGGTCATCGCTACCTGTATGAGCATCGGTCTGATGGTGTCTATCAACATGCGCCTCGACGCTGAGACCATCGAGATGGTAGCAGAAGAATTCGGCTACAAGACCGACTTCGTCAGCGCTGAGGTCGTCGAAGCCATCACGCAGGAAGAAGAGGTCGATGATGAAGCTGACCTCATCAGCCGTCCTCCTATCGTCACCGTCATGGGTCACGTCGACCACGGTAAGACGTCGCTCCTCGACCGCCTGCGCAATACCAACGTCATCGCTGGCGAAGCAGGGGGTATCACCCAGCATATCGGTGCCTACAGCATCCGCTTCAAGGGTGGTAAGCGTATTACCTTCCTCGATACGCCAGGTCACGAAGCCTTCACCGCTATGCGTGCTCGTGGTGCGAAGGTCACCGACATCGCTATCATCATCGTCGCCGCTGACGACGACGTGATGCCTCAGACGAAGGAAGCTATCAACCATGCCGCCGCCGCTGGTGTGCCCATGGTCTTCGCGATCAATAAGATCGATAAGCCCGCCGCTAACCCCGACCGTATTCGTGAGCAGCTCGCTGCCATGAACTACCTCGTCGAGGAATGGGGTGGTAAGTACCAGTGCCAGGAGATCTCCGCTAAGCAGGGCATCAATATCGATGAACTGCTGGAGAAGGTTCTCCTCGAAGCTGAACTTCTCGAGCTCAAGGCTAACCCCAAGCGCCGTGCTGTCGGCTCCGTCATCGAGTCTTCACTCGATAAGGGGCGTGGCTATGTGGCTACCGTCCTCGTGCAGAACGGTACCCTCTCGCAGGGTGACGTCGTCCTCTCAGGTACGCACTATGGCCGTGTGAAGGCTATGTTCAACGAGCGTAACCAGAAGGTCGAGCATGCAGGCCCCAGCGAACCCGTTCTGATCCTTGGTTTGGATGGTGCGCCTACTGCAGGTGAGACCTTCAATGTCATGGAGACTGAGCAGGAAGCGCGTAGCATCGCCAGCAAGCGTGAGCAGCTCAAGCGTGAGCAGGATAACCGCACGAAGAAGGGTCTTACCCTCGACGAACTCGCTCGTCGCCGTGCTCTGGGCAACTTCCAGGAGCTCAATGTCATCATCAAGGGTGACGTGGACGGCTCTATCGAAGCGCTCTCCGACTCGCTCATCCGCCTCTCCACGGAGGAAATTCAGGTCAACGTCATCCACAAGGGCGTCGGTCAGATCTCCGAGAGCGATGTCGTGCTCGCCTCTGCTTCTTCGGCAATTATCCTGGGCTTCCAGGTGCGTCCCAGCCAGGCCGCTCGTCGTCTGGCAGACCGTGAGGGCGTAGAGATCCGTACTTACTCGATCATCTACGACACCATCGAAGACATCAAGTCCGCTATGGAAGGGATGCTTTCGCCCGAAATAAAGGAGAATGTCGTGGCCAACCTCGAGGTCCAGCAGACCTTCAAGATCACCAAGGTCGGTACCATCGCCGGCTGTATGGTCGTCGAAGGGAAGATCAAGCGCAACAACAAGATCCGCCTCATCCGCGATGGTATCGTCAAGTACCAGGGCGAGCTCGGCTCTCTCAAGCGCTACAAGGACGATGCTAAGGAAGTCGTCATGGGTCAGGACTGCGGTCTGAACATCGATGGCTACAACGACATCATGGTCGGTGACATCATCGAGGCCTACGAAGAAATCGAGATCAAGAAGACCCTCGACTAAGTCGCGGTCGACTTCACTCACGATATACCAATAGACATTACGCCCCAGGCTGCCTCGGTGGCCTGGGGCGTAATGCGTTTCTGCACTATCTGTGCGGTGGCTTTTGCGACCACTACTGGTCAGATGAGTAACCAGTACTGGTCACCGTGACGCTTAATATAGGCTCACACCGCTTGCTGTATGGTGTCGTATTACGATGGACTTCGGGGAGCGCTGCTTGGGAGGAAGGAGATGTTGCCTTGTGTGGGGTAGGGTCGCTCTACTTACCCTACTTGACGCCCAATTCCTCTATGATCTCGTTAAGTTTGTTGATGATCTCTTGGGCGACGCTTGTCTTCATCGCGGGGAAGTTCTCGGCTGAGTACCAGTTTGGTGTCGTGAGGTACTCCCATCCCATAGGATATTCAGGACTTTGCTTTTCTAAGCAAGCAAGTTTTTTCGCTCCAGTCACCTTTGAGTCTATCCCTATCCAGAGGTTAATCCACCAGCCATAGTTCGATTTTTTATCTTCGCTATCTGCCGATATGATGATAGAGCCATCCCAGCCCTCTTTACGGAGGCTGATCTTGTTGTCCCCTTTGGAATTAACTATTTCCGTGTCATCAAATAGCCAACCCTTTTGATCGGCGTACTTCCTCAGTTTGGTAAAGATGTACTTCTCTCTAATCCCCTGAGCGATTGCATCGAGTTTGCTTGATAGCGTAGCTACTACTTCGGGGTGATCAATTGCGAGATCAATGATTTTCTGGATATTCTCTTGATTCATATCTTGATAGGTGAGTTGCTTGATGGTTTGGATATACTGATTGAGTGACTCTCGGACGAGGGGCTTATCGTAGGCCAGTCGCGCGCATTGCTCCAGCCAGCGAAGGATATCTTCTGCGTACGATAGGCGCAAGTAGCCTACTTCCTCAGCGCTTTTCGTGGCTGTGCTCTCTTTGCTGGCGTCGTATCCATATAGCGTGAGATAAACCAAGAGATATCCGTCTGCCCCAAAAATCTCCTTCCCATAGTTGTCGTAGCGAGTCAGTTGCTTGTCTTGATCTCCAGCGTAAATCTTGTTCTCTATGATGAGTCCGTATTGGCTACTTTTCACGAGAATGTCAATGCGCCCGCCGGTATCGCCTGCTATGGGGCCTGTATAATACTCTGTATCGCTATCCGGGAGTGTACAGCCCTCGAAAGGGTAGGCTCGCTCCTTCAGTGCGATCTCAAAGAAAGCTCTTAGGAAGGCATCGCCGCATCCGTGGCTTCCCTTGGGGTCAAGTAGATTAGCGATTAGGGCGGAGTGCTTTAATTCGTAGCGCTCTATGCTAAGGATGCTAAAGAGATTGTAGTTTTCGCCTTTGCGATTTCGCTCTTCTTGCTGCGCTTGTTCTAAGGCGCAGATGCTCGCTACCTCTTGAAAGAATCGCTGTATATCCAGCTTTGTATCCATACTTATTTTGTGTTGTGATGATTGTCTAAGGCTGATATCCTTGCTCAGCCAGGGGGGGATGCGGGGTGCAGACTCCTACTCGGTGGATTCACTTACCTGTATTTGCAATACCCTCTGGCTACAAATGTACGAGTTTCGATAGGATAGGGCGCGGGATCTTGTGCGCTGCGTGTGACTTCATCTGGGTGAGGCTGTCGAAGGTATAGAGGTCGCTTGGTTTCTGGAATGACAAAAGTGTTTGGATGGCATTTCTAAGTGTTTCGTAAATGGCTTGCCCTTATGATGTTATGTTGTTTTGGAGTGAAGTGCTTTTGCGATCTATATTGGTCGTCGGGTGGATCTATATAGGAGACTGTTGCACATAGTCCTACCCTCTATTGAGAGTGCTAAGGCATCGCACGCCCAGCTCCTCCCGATATACCTCTCCGAAGTGATACGCAAGTCCTTCGCCTTATCGCGAGTATTCCTCTTGTCCAGCAGAGGGGAAAGTGTCATTCTCGTGAAGGGAAAAGCGCCTTCCCGTAGTGGTATTCTTCTATCTATGCACGTAGTCTTAAAGACCAGGCACGTAAATCCAAATATCCACGCACGGAGATATTAGAGCCACGTACGTAGCCCAAACTTATCTGCCACTCGTCCACAACTTT
>ERZ772766.128-NODE-128-length-44152-cov-8.258929_pt1 | contig 44152 bp, 58 predicted proteins | sample MGYA00511379_ERZ772766 | MGnify/ENA primary metagenome ERZ772766 (study PRJEB29015, sample SAMEA2737895) | human oral metagenome | biome: human oral; feature: human-associated habitat; material: dental | place: China | collected 2116 ... | reverse complement strand
TTGCACAACCGAAAGGTCGGGTTTGCACAACCGAAAGGTCGGGTTTGCACAACCGAAAGGTCGGGTTTGCATTTTTTCAAATAAAGGGCATTTTTTCTATTTGCACAACCGAAAGGTCGGGTTTTGTTGGTATTATACAACTTGAACAATAATTAGTTATATAATAACAAAAAGAAAAAAACACATAAAATATTACAAATATATGCCATTATAGACGAAAAAAGTATAAAAAATAAAAATAATTAACAACTGACACAAAAAATAGTTGTGTTTTGTAAAATAATATTATATACTAGATACATAAATAAAAGGAAAGATGATTATTATGAGTGAATCGACAGAAAAAACAAATGAGTTAGTGGAGAATAAATCCGTTACAGACTTAATTGATAAGCAGAGAAATATTCTTGCTAAAAGTAAAGTTTTAAAATTATCTAATCTGGCAAACAGAATGACACCAATCCAAAATGCGATTTTTTCTTTAGCTCTAAGAAATGTTAAGATTGAAGGAAATCAGGCGATTACAGAGGTTCGTGTATCTGAATTACTTGAATTGATTGATGTTTCACAGTATAGAAGTTTTAAAAAGGTGGCAGTTGCTAGAGATAAAAAGGCGTTACAAGAAAATCATATCAATCTAATTGATGAAAAATTCTTTAATAACGATCCAAATGGGAAGTCAATTTCAATAGGAATTTTTAGTTATTTTGAATATGAACGTGGGAAATTTATTGGGGTGTTCAATACAACTCCTGACCGTCAAGGTAAGACACCCATTCTTGATATTTTAAAATCTCAGGAAGTAAACCCTTTAATGTATAACCTTAATACATTTTCAAAATTATCTCCGTCAGGACAGTTTTTGTATGAAGATTTGTTGATTCTTAGTAGTCAAGGGGAACGTTCAGTTACTTACGATATTGAAGGGTTGAAACAGTTGTTTAAGTCTAATGGCGATTCTATGAATCGTTACTATACTATCAATCAAAAGCACCTCAAAGGAGCGATTGAAGATATTAACAAATATACAGATATGGACTTAGTTGTTAAACCTGTAAAAGAAGGGCGTGCTGTTATTGGGATTGAATTAGTCTGGTCTATTGATAAGATTAAGTTGCAGGCTACTCCTGAACAACGTAAGACGCTAAATGAATTGTATGTTCAACTTAAAAAACTAGAACCTACCACGAAAGAAGATTTATCTATATTACGCAGACTTGAAAATCCTCACTTGGTAAGTAAACAGGAAGCTCAGGGGCTTATTCATACAGCTATTGGACGAGTTGGAAGTTTAGCTATGGAAAAACAACCTACACTACCGACTGTTCCAGAAAAAGAGGTGGTTGTTGATGTAGATAAAGTTAAAGAACTGTTTCCAAGAGTGTCAAAGCAAGCGCAAAAGTTACTAGAAAATGCTATGCAAGAGTTTCCAAAAGAAGAACAAGAAGGGATTTTAGACCTTGCTTTGGATATTTGTAAGCAGAATAAAGCAAAAAATCCTAATTATCTTATCACTATCCTAAACAACTGGGTTATTGAAGGAGTGCAATCAAAAGTAGAAGCTCTTGGGCTTCACGACCAGAACTACGGAGAACTCCTAGAAGATGTTTCTGACGCAGAAATTTCAGATGACTTTAGAAACGCTATGGACTTATGGAAGGACTAAGCAATGAAAATTCTAGCTATTGATCCATCTTCAAATTTTTACGAAACGTCCACTACAGGTATTATCCTGCTAGACAACGAGGTTGAAATAGACCATTGGCTAGTAGGATATGGGCGTGACAATTTCAAGGCTTGGTATGATGAAATAGGCAAGAACCTTGACTATGACGTAGTTGTAACAGAAAAGTTCACGGTCAGAGAGAATGACAGGGCAAGGGATAATACTCCTATCCAGACAATCGAAATGATACAAAAATGTTTCCCTGATACGAAGCTGATTAGTAACAACGAATATAAAACTACTGTTCCTGATGAACTCCTTAAACTCTTGAACCTATGGAAGTTCCCTGAAAATGGCAACCACAATGACTTGCGAGCGTCTGCAAGAATTGGCTTGCATTGGGCGATTATGACCGAACAAAGAGAGGTTATACAGGCTATCGGCAAGAGGGTAATTCCTGAACAAAAATAAAAAGTTAGAGAAAACTCTAGCTTTTTTTCTTTTCTGTGATATAATTCATTTATGAGAACAAAGTCCTTTCATGGACTAAAATTATCAAAAAGGAGAATACATGGAAGTAAAAGCACTACCACTAAGGGCATGGTTAGCATGGAAAAAGATTAGTCATAAAGAATTGGCTGAGATTGTTGACGTTACCCCTCGGTCAGTCACTAAGTGGGCGACAGAGGGATTGATTCCACTACCAAAGCACCAACGAAGAATTGCAGAAGCTCTAGGAGTTGAACTAGAGCAGATTGATTTTAAAAATTAGAAAGACAGAGGACTAAAACATGGCAAAGAAAACAAATGAACCATTTGATCCAAGCGCTTGGCTAAATGAAGCGCCTGCAACCAAGGAAGAAAAGAGAGAAAAGCGCAAGGCAGAGCGTGAAGAAAAGAAAAAAGAGAGCAACAAGAAAGCTAAAATCCCTAAGAAGAAAAAAGAAAAAGAGAATGACAACAAATTTAATCTAAAATATGGTATCTTTGTAGGAGCTTGTGTTGTGGCATTGGCAGGCTCAGGAGCTTGGGCTTTTGTTTCTCACAATGGAAACGCTAAATATAATGCTGAATTGATTGCTACAGCTAAATCAGAGGTTGAAAAAGCTAAAGAGGAAGCAGAGCAAGAAGAAGAAAAGAAATACAGCCTTACCAAAGAGGAGTATGAGAAGAACGTTGACACCATCACTAAGAATATCAAGACACTTACTAAGAAAGACAATGGCGACCTAAAAGGTTACTTTACATCTAATAACAAGTTCTATAAAGTCATCACTTATGACCGTGAAACAGGTCAAATGTACGTTGAAGAAACAGACGACAAGAACAAGGACAAAGACAACAGCAATGGTAAGCCTTTGACACTTGGTAAAGATTGGATCAACACGCTTGTTGTACGCCTAGAAGCACAAAAAAATTAAAGGTAGGTAGGATATATGATGGAGTATTTTAAAAATCTTTCTAATCGTGCTAAGATTATATGGTCTCTTTCAGTTGTGGGAGTGATTGCTGTTGGGGTAACAGCCTTTATCTGGCTATCTCCTAAACAAAATGCAGGAGCAGACTTTCAACTAAAAGAAAGTGCAGGAGTTGTCACTACTACTGAACAATCAACAACTATTGAAAGTTCAGAGAAACCTGCTTCTTACTACAATGACACTCACGCTAGAGCAGTTGAGAAGTTAGAGAAGCCAACAGAAGAAATCTCAGGCGAAAAGAAAGAAAAGGTCAAGGCAGGTATTGAAAAAGCGATTGCAGGATTGAAGAAAAATCCTAAGAATGTGGGTAGTGTTCAAGGTGGCTATAGCCCTACTACAAACGATATGGTACAGGTAATGCACCAAGCCCTTGAAGCAGAATATGAAGTTAAGATAGATACGCTCACGGTGACTAAAAGCGAAAGCGATAATATCTATCAATTTGCAGTTGATATGGTTAGAAAAAAGGATAATAATTCTGTAACAGTTGCAGGAAACTACAGCGAAGAATTGAACCAAATTCAATTTTCTATCCTTGTAGGAGATATTCAGATTCAAAACTAACCAACGATTATACAAGCGACAACACAAAAAAATAATCGGAAGGCGAAAATTTAATGACAAAGCAAAAAAATGTAAATGTTAATTATCATTATGAAAGAAAGAGGTCTAGGTTTAGGAGCAAGTCTGCTCTAGTATTGGCTCTTTTTGTAGCAAATGCAGTCCATACGTCAGGAGTGATACCAGTTATTAGTGATGGTATCGTGGCTTATGCTGATGTTCACTACTCTTATTCTCCTGATGATGATTGTGGAGTGAACCAAGATAGCCAGACTAAAAATAATTCAAGCAAAAATAAAGATAGTTCAAGCTCAAACAAGGTATCTAGAGAAACGTTAAAAGATACAGAGTGGACGAAAAAAGGAACGAAGGCTTACCAAAACGCCATAGACACGATCAACTTTTGGAAAGAGCAAGGTCTTTCAGGGGTTGAAATTGCAGGTATCATTGGTAATATCGGTGGCGCTGAAAACACAACCTTTACCCTAGACTTACGAGAAGAAGGTGGGGGAAGTGGTGGACTATATCGGTTTAACCCTTCTAGCAAATATACTAGTTGGAGTGGTTTTGATGGTAAATGGTCTGCTCAAAACCAAGGGGAGTTTGTCCTTTACTCAGAACCTCAATCTGTACTAGCGTATATTAACAAAAAGAACACTAGTCCGTCTCAATCTGCTGAGGATTGGGCGAACCTATACGAACGACCAGACGCAGGGGAGTTGGCAGATAGCCTACAAGCTAGAAAAGACGCTTCTGAAAAAGCCTACAAGGTCTTTGAACTAGATAAAATCGAAGGCGATTCTAAGAAGGTATCTTCTTGGGGTGGCTCAAACGTTTCCCAAGATAAAAAGGTCAAAATCTCGGCAGAAGATGGCAATAAAAAGGGAACGGAAATTGACCTTAAAGTTGCGATTAAGTGGTTTGAGGAGCGAGAAGGCAAAACAACATATAGTCAGGACGCAGGTAGTAGGAAAGGACCTCTACAATATGACTGTTCTTCCTCAATCTACATGGCTTTAGTGGCAGGTGGAGCAGGTAAGACAGCAGGCGATTATCCAGTCTCAACAGAAACAGAGCATGAATGGCTTATACAAAATGGCTTTAATAAAGTCTATGAAGGCAAGTGGGGAGACAAGGGAGACGTAAAAGAGGTCAAAAAAGGCGACATTATTATCTGGGGAACTAAAGGTTCTTCTGGTGGCGACTTAGGGCATACTATGATTATGTATGACAATGAGACTATTATCCATAGCTCGGCAGGGCATAACGGTATAGCTCGTGACACTTACTCTAAGTACCGTGATGAAGCAACGGATCATCAGACAGTATATGTTTACCGTTACTCAGGCTCAACAAACTTTAGCGAAGATGACGTTGAGAAAGTCGAAACAAAATGTAAACCTAAATGTGCTTACAATGACAGTTCAGAACGTGTGAAAGGCACAAATAGCTCAACAGACAGCAGTACCTCTACTTCTGGTAGTAAAGATACAGCAACAATGTTGAATGAGTTTGCTAAAAAGCACGAACAAGCCTATGTTGAAAGTTGGCGTGTAGGTGGGTTCTTACCTTCTGCGTCAATCATTCAAACTATGATTGAGACTAGCTTTAACGAGAGCGTACCTTCATTCGGACAAGCTCATAATATGGGTGGGGTTAAAACCTCTAAACTGGAGGATTTTGCAGAAACAATGAAACTCTACGGTAAAGACGCTGTTGCCTTCTCAGGAGCAGGAACAACCGTTGGAGACAATACAGGTGGTACTTATACCTACTTCAAGAGCTTTGACGCAGGTATCGTAGGTAAAGCTGAGTTCATGGCACGTCAAACGCTCTATGACGGAGCGATTAACAACACGGACGCAAAAGCAGTCTTTAAGGCTATTGCTGATGGTGGTTGGGCGACAGATTCAAGCTATCAAGTCTCACTAAATAAGATGTACGACCAGTACGGAGAACAGCTCAAATGGTTGGACGAAAAAGCGATTGCTAAATACGGTAAGACACCATTTAAGAAAGGCTCTATTGCTGAAAGTAAAGATAAGGCAGTTGGGGCTAAGATGGGCGCTCATAGGGGTACAGCAGTTTGCGACACTAACAGCAGTTCTGGTGGTGGAGACGGTTGGCAAAAAGCAGGTGGTTCTACAAGCTACACTTCTAATATGTGGTGGAAAAAAGATGACCTACCCCCTGAAATGCAACAATATGCTCTTGATCCAGAAAGTATTGGATTGAAATGGCGTTCTAAACAGGGTTGGGAAGGAGCTTCTGCTTATATTGCTAGTGGCTATACCGACCAATGTACTACTCTAGCAAGTGCTTGCTTTGGTGCGTTATGGGAAAAAGACGGAAAACCTATGGGCGATTCTCACGGTATGACAGGTAACGGTGTGGAAATGGCGAAACAGGTTGCTTCTAAATTCGGTAAGAGTACAACCAGTACACCGACAAGTGGAGATATTGTTTCTCTACAACCTAATCACGTTGCTATTGTCAGTCACGTTTTCGATAATGGAGATATTCTCATTGTGGAGCAGAATGTACCGAATTACTCAGGTAACGGAGATAGCTTCACTTGGAACTACTCTTATATCACTAAGGCTACTCAAAAAGCAAAAAACTATGAATTTTGGAATCCATCATCAGAGGGCTACAAAGTAACAAGCAAAGCTAAGTCAGTAGGCTAATAAGAAATAGAGGGTTTACCCCTCTTTTCTTTTTGCTATTAGGTCAAAAAAATAATCAAACAACACAAAAAAATAATAAAAATACTTGACAAAATAATATTTTTGTGATTTAATGATGGCGTAAAGTTAAGAAAGAGTTTTTTAAAAGAAAGAGGACTATTATGTTAAGGAAATTTATTGATTCTGCTATTGCAGGCTTCCTAGTTGTAAGCGCAAAGCGTTCAGGAGACAACTATAAGAAATCACGTCACAGCTCTATTGTGGCTAACAAACCGATTAAGAAAGATTGGAGTAAATGATATGAGAGAGTTATTATCTAGGATTTGGTACTATGGAACATTGCCTATTTGGTGGTTCTTTACCATTATCACGTCAGACGTACTGACTAAGATTTTTTGGGGTGGAGCTATCATTAGTGGGTTTGTGTTCTTGCTAACCTATAAAACAACTTATGAATGGTTGATATTTTCGTTTATGTGTGTCTGTTGCGCAGGCGCTATGTGGTTCGCAGGTATCTTCTATGGATTCTTGGGAGAAATCATTCTACGATTGATCCGTATCGTTCAAGGGTGGATTGACGGTGTAGATTATTCAGAGTATGACGCTTAGTAAGTGCAGGAAAGAAAGTCACTCAGATTTTGAGTGGCTTTTTTGTTGCTCAAAGCTATAAAATCAAGACAAATTGCAAATTTGACACAATAAATACTAGTAAAATAAAAAAACTATGGTATAATTAAGTAATAATAATTGTTTGTTTTTAAGGAGGTTATTTTGGAACAAAAATCAAAGATAACGATAGCTCAAAGGTGGATATTGTCAGAGATTACAAAGAATAAAGAAATGACTTTAAAAGACCTGATGAAGATAACTGAGATTAAAGAAACAACGTTGAAGATATATCTTAGTCGTCTAGTTCAGTTAGGGCTGATAGTCTCTATTCGTGTAAGTGGGCAAGAAACCATCTACGCTATCAAGAAAGGAAAGAAATCTAATGGCAAAAAAGAAAGTTAAACGCAACAAAGAACAGTACGCAAAAATTGTAAAGAAAGAGAACTTAGTTGAATTAGAGAATGTGGCAGAGCAAGTCGAAGCAAAGCATGGATTTTTATATAAATGTCGCTCTTATCTAGGACAGGCGTTTAGTTTAAAAACGAAGCGTGGCAAGATTATTGCTTTTGGACTAACAGCTTGGTTATCAATGGCAGTTGGGTTCGCTTTATCTAACTATGTTTTGTCAGGGAACACGGTAGGGGGAACAGTTGCAACCTACAAAGGGGGCTATATCCAAGGACGGAAGCTGTATGAATACTACAAGAACTCCCTAGAAGGCTCAAACCTAGTCAAGACTACACTCTTGTATCAGACTTTCGGTGCGCTTTATGGCGATAAAATCACAGATGAAGAAATCGAATCTGCAATCCCTAACTACCGTAATGCAGGACTAAAGACTTTATTTGAAAAGGGAGACAGTACAGAGAGTATCAAAACTCTAGTACGTCAACAACTAGCCTTGCAGTATGGATTGAAAGACAAGATGGACGTGAGCCAAGAAGAAATGGCTGAACGTTGGGAGACTTTCCACCCTAAGATGAAAGTCCAGATGATTATGGTTGCAGATGAAGCGCAAGCGAATGATATTGCTACGCAACTTTCTCAGGGAGTTAAGATTGACAATTTCCTTAAAATGGATCAATCAGGATTGAACGGTCAAACAGCAACTATCAAGTCTAACACAGAGCAACTTTCAAGCGAGGAGCTAACAAAACTCCAAAGCACCAAAGAAGGGGAAGCTACAGTCATTGCAAAAGATAACCTAGCACCAGATGGCTCAATCGTCAAAACATACTATGTTTTTAAAGTGCTAGAAAATCCTGCAAAGGGCGAAAACATGGAAAGTTGGACTGATGAAGTAAAAGAGCTGATTCAGGAAGATAAAGTCCGTATTGGTTTAGGTCAAAAGCAAGCGTCAGAAGAAGAAGTAACAAAGAATACTAACGCAGTCAAGGAAGCTATCAAGTCAGTATTTAAAGAACAGGACGTAAGAGTAACTGATCCATACATGAAGAAAGCACTAGCTGATTATCTAGGAGAGTAATAAATGGGTATTTTTAACAAGACAAAGAAGAAGATAGAGGGTACGTTTGACGAAGATACATTGAAAAATGATGTATCTAGTGGGGCGTTAGAAAAAGGTTCTATCCTTTGGGGCGTAAGAGCTACGGTAATTGGAACAAAGAGTGTCCTGAACGAAGTTATCGGACGGACAGTATCAGTTGCGAACAATGAGCGTGATAAGATTATCAACAAGCAAGAACCTCAGAAACCTCAGAAGCAGGAAGAAGTCCAACCGATTGAAACCCCTCAACCTCAAACCTCAGAAAAGTCTGAACTAGACGAGTTCGAGGAGTGGAAGAGATTCCAAGCAATGAAGCGTGGAAGGAGTAAATAATGGCAAACGAAGTGCAAGAATACCAACAACCCCAAAATGATGAATTTGAGGTCATTCAGATTCCGAAAGGGGATTGGACTGGCGAAAGTTTGAAGCATGGACTTGTCAACTCTTATTTCTACTTTGATATTTTCAAGAATTTAACCAACGGTAAGCCTATTAAAATCTTGTGGGCTGGGTTCTCATTGATGTTAGTCTTTGCTTCAATATTTATGGCAACTCTAGCTTTTCAATGGACTTCTACTATATCAGTATTTACAGGTGTTATTTCTGCATTTTTGGTAGTCATGTCAATGCTTTGGTTGGCGTGGTTGAATATCAAGCCTTCTAGCGATACAACCTTATTGGTTGATAGCTTCCGTACCTTCTTTTACTTGATAAAATCAAAACCAAGCCTTAACAACCTACGTTTTAAAGCGCAGGTCAAGGGCAATCAGATTATTTTTGATAACGGTAAAATGTATGGAGAGGTTTATATTGTGGAAGGTGTAGTCAATAAGTCAATGCTATCCAGAGACTTAGTTGCTATCTACACAGACCTAGAAAACCTACTACCAAACTTGGGAGAAGTCACAATGATCCAATCAAGTCAGATTGAGCGTGTTGAATTTACTGGTTTGAAGGAACACTACAGAGAAATCAGACGAAATCCTAACAGTACAAAGCTACAGAAGAAATTGGCTCAGATTAAGAATAGGCGTGTAGTTGATGTCTTGAAGAACGAGCTGACGCAGAAAGAAGTAGTATTCTTTATTGCAAAGAAAGAAGAAGAATTAGAGAGAGGACGACAGTTCTTGAAGAATGGTTCTGAAAAGGGAGTTGTTGCAAGCTATACGCCTATCTCCCAAAGAAACTTAGAAAGGTTATTAGATAGACTATGAAATCTATTGAAAAAGAATACGCCCTAGACTATCTAATCAATGGGCGCTTTAGAAAGTATTTGTATGTGTTTGCTCCCTATGGACGTGGGCTACAAATGCAGGCAGAGGATATTATCAACCTCAAAGGCTTCCCTGTTATCTCAGGCTGTACGGTAACAACGTGGAACAAGCTACAACTACTCAAACCAGAAGAATACCGTAAGGAAATGAAAGGTTTAGCCAATCTGGTTAAGGTCAACGATCAAGACTTGCCTGACGGTGGACTTGCAGGAGATATTAAGTGGGCTACGAATCATCACAGCGCCATGTATCTAGCACAACAGTCTGACGATAAAATGTCAGGTGGCTTGTATGTGTGGGAGATTGTTATTACAGCCCTAACAAGAGAGAAGCTAGACCGTCAAGTAGAAGTTATCCTCAACCGTTGGGGTGGCGTTGATAACTATATCAGTAAAAAATACAACCCTATACAGTATTTTGAACTGGTTGACACGGTTGGAACGAATCGCTACAAGCGAGGAGCATTGTTTAACCCTCTACTAGTAACTGAAAAAGTAAACACTACAACCCTAGAGAACTATGCGAAATTGTGTTTCTTCCAACGTACCACTCTACAAGACGAATTGGGAGAAGAATTTGGCTATGACTTTCTAGCCCCTTCTCAAATTGGGGAAGATGGCAACTCTAAATATCCAAAAGTCCTGATTGACGCTAAAAACTATCTGAACAAGCTAGGTATTGTAGCAATTCCTAGAGAAACATCACGTTTAGACTATGTTTTTAAGGATATTTACCAAGATGAAGCAGAGACCATTAAGAAACCTCAGTCACTAGCGAGCGTAACAAGTCAACAAGTGGCTAACCAATTCTTGATGGAAGGTAAGAAAGTAGTCCACATCGTCCTAAATGACTTTGACTACTTTAGGCTAGAAACCCCTCATAATCGAGATACGAAGCAATTTCAAAATGCGATTATCGAGGAGACACAGATTATTGATGGCTCACGGATCAGTATCAACCCTTTGCAACCTTTTGCGAAGAATAAGACCGAAGAAAAGGAAGAAGAAATCCCTGCTTATGGACGCTCTAAGAAGAAATTCAACACGATTATCCAGACCTTGATTTACTACCAAGGAGAAGATACAGGGATTGTTGATGAAGTCTTTGACGAAATGATGGAGAATGAAGCTCTTTGGAACAGGGATAATGACGTGATGGTTGGTCGAAGAAACTATCTTCAACAACCTGCAAGTAAATATCCTGCTTTTGACCGTGCGATTACACGTTTTGAAACCAAGGAAGCTAACCTACGCAGGGATATGAAGATTGATGAAGCGAAAGAAGTTGCACGAATCAAAAGGCGATTGGAGAGCTTCTTAACGAATAATAGGTCGCTCATTGGTTCTAAGACAAGCCTTGAACTAGACGAAAGCAAGGTCAACTACTACATACGTTTAGATAAACTTGACGCTCTACAGAAAAATATTCAAGTCATCAACCTAGTTGACTTTGTGACAGAGTTTTTAGAAGCAGGAGACCTGATTATCATTCATGGCGCAGAGGTTTTAGATGTTCGTACTTATGAGTATCTGGCTGAACAGTTTGAACGTACTTACGATAAGAAAGTACGAGTGTTATTGAGTTATGATGTGACAGATTCATTGAAAGCAAGTACGAAGAAATCTTTAGGTTCATCTAACGTATTTACCCTCACAAACCGTCTCTATGAAGGATTTAATACAGGGGTTGATTGGTCGTTCGTAGGTCGTATGAATGATTCAAGAAATTATGAGAAGCTAGTAAGAGCAGAACTACCAACAACAACTAAGATTGATATTGAGTACGAAGGGGGAATAGGGCGAGCCTTATTCAATCGTCCTGCAACAAGATCATTTTACCTGATAGGAGTTAAACCAATATGCTAGAAAATAATTTTAAAAGGCTATCTCCTCATGTCAACAAAGCTATAAAAGGTGGTTTTGCCTTCCTGCTGATAGTCTTTACAACCATCTTTATTGCCTTTAATGTGGTAGAGGGGCGTAAGGCTATAGGAAACTCACAGACACCGATTGGCGAAAATCTACAGTTTGCACGTTCTGGGGCAAATATCACGGTCAAGAACTACTACACAGACAAGAACCAAGACGTGTTGATTGCTACGCTTGAAGTAAAAGAAGGTAATAGCAAACTACCAACTAAGGCAAATGACTATTGGGTAGTCACAACCTCAAATATTGGTGGACGTAGCATACCTACTTATTTTGGACGAATGAATACTGACGGAGACTTTTTCATCATTATTCCTTATCCAAAAGAGCAGACCTACACAGTTGCTATCTACAACACTACTACGAGTGGTGGGGATATAAGCTCTAGTGGAGACCAACTAAACATTGGCTCAGGAACAAATAGTAAAATCGTATCAGATATTACAAGTGACCTATTGAAGAATGTCAACAAGAATCAAGCACAGGGCGTTAAACAGACAGATATTATCGCCTTAAACATGACCTTGAAATCTGCGATCAAAGATGACAGCAAATATGCTATCACTACACTAGACGTAGATAGCCTTTTGTCAAAAGAAGGCGACACAGTAACGTTTGACTTTAAGAAGTTCTACACGCTTGCCTATCGTGATCTAGTAGTATCTGTAGCAAGAGAAAAAGTAAATACTTATACAGAGGAAATCCAAGCGCTCAATGACAAGCTGAAAGAGGTCAGAGAGACACTAGACCGAAACCCTAATGATGAAGTTGCTATCAAGCAACAAGAATCTATCAACGAGAGCCTAGAAACAGCGCAAGATAACCTTGAAAAAGCTAACCAGAACTTGAACGAAGCTAAGAAACGATTTAACTATGATGAAAATACCTTTAGTGACTACACTACTAAAATGTACTCATTGAACCAATAACGACAGAAAGGAGAACTTAATTGGTAACTGTAGGAAAAAAGAAAAAACACCACAAACCAAAAGGAAAGTCCAAAGAAATAGACAATAAGTTTTCTAAAGCAGTCCATGTCAGTTCAGAACGACAAGAGCTAGTGTTCGACTACGATACCAAGGTTGTTACTTGGAACACCAAGGTAAATCAATACAAGGAAGAACTTGAAAATGGTTCAGGAACAGAGAGTAGTCTGTTCCGTAACGAGCAATTCAAGAAGCTCTTAGATGACTTTAACAACCAATACAAGGATAGCTTAATCATTCTCCCCCCCTATGATGGAAATTTTAGGGGGCGTGAGAAAGAATTGAGTGCTATCAATGATACGATAGCTAACATTCTTGAACCGACAAGACTTATTCTTGGTAACGCAGGTACAGGGAAAACTACTATTGTCCGTGAAGCGACAAGACGGATCAATTCAGGTCAGACGACAAATAAGATGGGCTATAATCTTGTAGTTGTGGAGTTATCCCTACTAGCTTTGCTAGATGAAGGGGATAGCAAGTTTACAGCAACACTATCTGAAATGATACCTAAAATCCTAGACCTAGAGCAGAAGGCAAGAGAGTTGCTAGATGATGAAAACATAAAATTTGTTCTCTTTATTGATGAAGTTCACACTCTTACTAAGGCAGTCCAGAAGGAAAATGGAGAAAGTAATGGTGCAGACGTATTAAAGCGTCATATCAAGCCTGAAATTGGTTCTTTGATTTTCATTGGGGCTACAACTCTTGAAGAATATCGCTATTACATTGAACCAAATCAACCCTTCAAGGAACGTTTCTCAGAGGTCACAATTCTACAAGATTTTTCTAAAGAGGAAGTAGAGGAAATTGGAGACGCTCATTGGGAGTACCTGACAAAATTAAGGGGCGTAACTAATTCAACTTTATCCAGAGAGCTGATACGCTTTATTATCCGTGTAAATGCTAGAGAAGATTTAATGAGTGCTGAACCACGGAAAACCAAACAATTTCTACAGAGTTTGGAAGCTCACTCCTTCAACGTAGGAGAGACACCTGACTATCAAATGGTCGTTGATGTCTTTAGGTCGGCTAAGAATATCACAGCAGAGGTTGTTCCTGATATTGAGAGCGCAACAAAGGCGATAGATGAACGAATTAAAGGGCAGTACGCTTCTAAGTACCTTTTGAAACGTGCGTTAGTAGCACGATACGGAAACCTATCTAAGAGTGATAATAGCCCCTTCTTATCGTTACTAGAACTTGGGCCGACAGGTGTAGGTAAAACTGAAACAGCTAAAGTCCTTAATGAGTATATTTTTGGTGGACTTGGTAAAATTGTCTTGCTGAACTGTTCTAACTACGCTTATATCGAGGGTGGGGTTGAAAAATTCCTGAAAGAAGCAGGGGAGCAGGTGGGAGATAGTGAGTTTGCTATCCTTGTTATTGACGAGGTGGAAAAGGCTATCCCTTCCAAGGAAAATAAGATTATCAGTTCCTTGCGTGATGTGTTCCTTGACCTCACAGGAGAAGGTATCTTAAAATATGCTCCACGCTTTGGTGGAGTGGATAGAAAGACCTCACTAGCAAAAGCTATCGTTATATTTACCTCAAATGCAGGTTATGAAATCTTTGAAGGTAATGACAAGTTCTCAGATAACACGATAACCAAAAATACTCCTGAAAATGAAATCAGACGGATCATGTTCTCTATCGTCAATGAGCTAGAAAGCCATCTACACGAAAAGTACAACTTTGCCAGAGAGTTCTTTGGGCGTTTAGACGCTACACTACCGTTTACGTCTTTGACCGAAGCAGACGCTATCGAGTTGACCGAACTATTCTTGGATAAGTATATCCAGAACGCAAAAGAGCAAGAGAACATAGAAATCAAAATTGATGATAAAATAGAGTATAAGAGTACACTTGTTCGTGGTTTAGAAGATGGAGAGGTAAGGGAGTTTTATCCACTTGCTGTTACTTTATCTTCTTACATAGCGAATATGAAGGACAGCTCTAAAGGTGGGGCAAGGCAAGTTCAAAAAGTCTTTAACAACTATCTAAATGTGTTGATTGGGGATATTAAGTTGAAGCGTAAAGGGTTTAAAGAATCTAAGACAATCAGGATTTATCCACGCTTGCTTGAACCAGAAACAGGAAATGTTGTTCAGGATAAAGAAGAACAGAAAATGGTTCGCTACGCTCTAAAACCTAATAGAATGGAGGATATAGAGATATTCTATGAGGAGATTTAAGAAAAAACTAGGTAACATACTATTGTTGTCCTGCTTACTGTTTTCAACAGGGGCAACAGCAATGGTATCTACCCCTCATGTAGTTTATGCAGATAATAGACCAGCAGAAGTACAGCCCCCTAACAAGGTTAATGATGTTGAGATAAACGAAAAACCAGAGACCTTAAGAGGAGCTATTGCTGACGCAGTTTACTCTAAAGAGGTAGGTGGGGGAGTAAGAAAGTTCTACATACCTTACTTTAATATTGCTAGTGGTTCTCCTGTTCTTGCAGGGGTAACTGGTGGAGAAACAAAATATTATCAACTGACAATAGGCGATCAAGGTAGTAAAGGCGATACGCAAGTAGCCTACTTTTCTTCAACCGAAATTGGCAGTAGTAAAACCTCTAACGCTTTAGCACGTCAAGATGAAGCCTATATGCAGAGCTTCTACAAGGCGAATGATGGGTATTGGTATAAGGAAAAAGAGGGTAAAGACCTAAAAGCCTACTATCCAGTCAAAACTACGTCTCATAACCTGAAAACAGGTGGAGAGTGGCAACAGAAAGACTTTAAAACTGCTGATGAACTGAGTAAGGCTCAGAGTGCTACAATGTATGTCTTTGTTCCTGTTGCTGATATTAAGACAAAGGGAGATAACTTTGACAAGAGCAACAGCTATGCAGTTCGCTCTAACCTTACTAAGAAGCAAGAAAAGAAACAAAGCCAAGCTGACCGTAAGAAATCTCAACAGGACAAACAAAGAGCCTTGGCAGAAGAATTTGCGTCATCATATCCTAACGTGGGAGATAGACCTTCTACAAACACGCTCCTAGCGTACATTATGTACACGAAGGGGGGTTCAGGAGATGACGCTATCAAGGATATTGACCTATCCTATGGGGAAATCAAGTATTATCCTGCTCCTTCAAGTAACGTACTTGTCAATGACGAAGCCTACAAGTCGAACGAAGCAGTCAGAAAGTACGCAGGGAACGGAGAGACCAAAGGGGCTTATATCCCTAACTCAATCAACATGGCAGGTAGTCCACAACCAGAAGGTAAGACACTTGCTAATATGTTGAAAGTGTATGGTGGTTGGGGCTTTATCTCAGTTAGTGCTACAGCAACAGACACGAACTCTACTACAAATAATGACCTTGGTTCAATCCTTGGGGATATTTGGAATAACAACAATGGTTGGTTTGGAGTAATCGGAAATGTTATCTTGACTATCATTGCTCCTGCACTATGGATAGTATCAATGATTCTTGATGTGTTCAACTCAGTAGCTAATGCTTTCCTTGGTTTTGTAACAGGGCTTGTCAATATCTTTGGCGATCCAATCGGAATGATTTTCTACAAGGCTAAAGGAGAATCAGGCTCAGATAATTGGCTAGTAAACTTAGCTATCAACATTAAGGACTATCTATTTACTAACGAGACTATCACAGCTTTAGCAGAGACTATCAACACCTACAGGAATTGGATATTATTAGTATGGTTGCTGATTGGCTTCCTATCACTTATCTATCGAATGACCTTCCGTAAAGGTAAATACGGACAAGCGATTACAAAATGGTTCTTTAAAGTATCTGCACCAATCGTTATGATTATCCTTGCAGGGATAGTAACAGGCGCTCCATTGATAGGCGAAGCAGGATATAAAACGCAAGAGGAAGTAAGCGACAAAGAGATAGATATGCTCAAATACGGTGTCGCCTTCAACTTTGACTTGCGAGAAGCCTATAACTTTGCAGGTAAAGATGGCGCTCCTAAATATCAAGAGCTGATTAACTCTGATGATATTGATATTGCTAGTTGGGGTATGTCATCTAAGCAAATTAAAGACCTTAACCAACGTATCGAAGCTAAACTTGGTTCAGAGCTATCTGCTGATTTAAGTCAACATAACACGCAAGGAGCAACCTTTGATGTAAATACCTATCTAAGTGGTATTGCACAGGCAAGTAAACTAGCTAACGCAAATAGAACAGGCAACTCAGTTGCTTCAAATGACCTTCCTGCTGAATTTGTTAAAAATGGCTACATGAGCTATCGAATCGAGGGAGAGAACAAGGAAAAAACTAAGTTCACGATTTACGGAGCGCCAATGTTGAAATTAAGTGGTGGCTCACAACAATCTGCTGACTTTGTTCCAGTTGGTTATCAATTTGACGGTTATCCTTATATTTTCACTCAAAATGACGCAAGTATCAAGCGTCAAGAGGAAGAAAGCGAGAGCGCAAGTGACGAAAGCAAGTCAACGGAGTACGCTTATCTTTCAGGTACGTCTAACGCAAAAGATCCAAACTATAAGCAACAGTTCTATATTGGATTCTATGGTGTGTATTGGCAAGCAACGCCTGTAACCCTATCTCAACCGTGGACGTATCTATACGGTGCTAACACTAACAATAATGCAATCACAGAACACCCTTCAACCTATATGTATGGGGCAGGGAAATCTACTCAGATTGCAAACCTTAGAAAACAACAAGGTTCTAAACTAGAAGATGACGACAAAGCACCTGAAACTGTAACAGCTCCTCAAATGAGCGAACATGGAACAGGGTACAAGGCAGGCGACCAAAAACTTTATTTCTATTGGAAATATATCAACGCCTACAACCTTGCATTGATAAATAAGTATATGGGTACGAAGTCAGATATGGACGTATCAGACCTTCAACTCTCAAACCAATCTGTAGTGTTCCTTCTTCAATCTCAACTTAAAGAGACTGAGTTGCGTTACTACGCAAGCAACTTGAACCACTCAGATTCAGGTAAAGGTAAGTCAAGTTCTAAGACACCATTCATCTATAACAGATTTATCACTCCTCAAAAATCAGATGATATTTCTTCAATGCAGATAAGTGGGTTCTTTATCACTCTTGCTTACACAATTATCTTGATGACCTACGTTAAGACACTTGCTACAATCAGTATCACAGACTATATTGTAGGACGTTGGAAAGCTATGTTTGCAGGGCTAAAAGGCTCATGGTCGAACGCAGTTTACTACTCAATCCTAACGTGGTTCTGGGGCTTTATCGTTACGTTTATCCCTTCAACGTTCCAGTTTGGGGTAAGTATCATCACAGCAACAGCTAAAGCCTTGAATGATTCGCCTATCGGTATGGCAGGAAGTTTTGGAGTTGGATTCGGTGTACTATGTATGGCTTGGGTATTAACCTACCCATTCGTACAAGTAGCAGACAAGAAAATTTCTTTAATTGTTGGACTAATCTATATGTTTGACGTGATTCGCCTAGCGATCAAGGGTTGGTTATTTGGACGCTACGGTTTAGATAGCATTATCTATCAAAACTCAGGTGGCTTTGGAGCAGGTGCTTTGCTTGGACTTGCTACAGGTGGCTTGCTTGGAGCTAAACAAGACCTTCAACAACGCTTGGGTGGTGTCAAGAATAGCTTTGGTAGTGGCAATGATGGACTTGGTGGAACTCCTACCACAGACGAAGATGGGGGAGCAGGAACAACAAGCCCTACTGGTACAGATGATACCTACAATCCAGATAGTCCAGATAGTCCAGATAGTCCAGATAGTCCATACGGACAAGAGGTTGAAGGCAACCGTAAAGAGCTTACAGAAGAAGAAAAACAACGTAGTCCTTTGCGTAACAAAGAAGGAGAAGCAGGTGCAGGAGAAACTAAAGATGGTTCTAAGGGAACTCCTAATGGTGGAACTCCTAACGGAACTCCTAAAGGCGCTCCTAAAGGCAAGGGAGTACCAAACCCTACTAAACCTAAAGGTAAGTTAGGTAAACTTGCTTCCGTTGCAGGTAAGGGCGCAGGCGCTTACTATCAAGTGGCTAGAATTGCTACGACAGCAACCATGTCAGCTATCGGTATGAATAACCTTGCTAACAAGACAAACCAAGGCTTCAATACTGTAGGACGTAAGTTCAGTAGTCCTCAAAGTCCTATCAGAAAGGCTATCGGTCAAGGAGCAGATAAGGTCAAAGGCTTTGTAGATAAACGCAGAGCAAATAAACCAAACCCAACAGATAAAGGAACTAAGATTCCAACGACAGGGGAAAAACCAATGCTTCCTCAACGTGAAGGTAAGATGAAGCCTACAATCGTCAGTCAAGAACGTCCTTCTCAAACCTCAGTTGTCAAGGACGATTCTTCCTCAACAGTAACAAATATCACTCGTAAAGAGGGTATGAAACCAATTAAAAAGCCTGTACGCTATCCTAAGAAAAGGAAAAAGAAAAAGAGAAAGTAAACACAGACTTTTAACGATATGATATAATTAAACTATAAGCAATACGCTGAAAAAAGAAAGGTAATTAACTATGTTTACAAAACTACAACTACTAACTACATTTGATCCAAGTTTGAAAAATCAACTGAACAATATCAAAAACAAAACACAAATTGTCGAAGCAGGAAAAGAAAGTCAAAAAGACTTTGTTGGCTTGACACAATGGGGTATGTTTGCCTTGATTTTGATTACTTGTTTAATGGGTATTCATTACCTACGAAAACATGATTGGAAAAAGGCGCTTTTCTCCTTTGGTACAGCTATTATAGCAGGTATCCTTGGTTGGCTTATCCTTCCTACTCTGATTTAAGACGCAAAGAAAAAGAGAAGTTTTCGGCTTCTCTTTTTTATTTTAAAAACTAGTAAAAAAACTACAAAAAATACTAGCAAAAATAAAAACAATGTGATATAATGTAATCACGATAAAAAAGTAAGGGGAAATTATGGTGGCTAAAGACCTGATAGTGTACGGTTGGAAAGTACCACGAGAACTTGTGGACGAATTTAACCGTGTCAAAGAAGATGAAGGGTTCAAGACCAACACAAAGACCTTGGACTTTATAGTTCGTGATTATTTTAAAAAATAAAAAAAGGAGATTTTCTTATGAAGAAAACTTTTGTAACACTTGCTTGCTCAGTAGCATTGCTTTCACTAGCAAACACTACCGTAGCTTTCGCTGATGATGTCATCAGTCCAGACGCAGTTGCAACAGCAACAGAAGCACCAAAGGAAACAAACGTTCCTAGCGCAGACGCAGTTGACACAGGAAACACAGGTACAGAAACACCTGCTGTTCCAGAAATTCCAGTTGTTCCTATCGCAGATGAAAAACCAGTAGAAAAACCTGCTGAACCAGAAGCTCCTGCAACTACGGAAACTCCTGCTGTTCCAGAAACGCCTGCTGTACCAGAAGTGCCATCAACTACAGAAACACCATCTACAACTACAGAGCCATCAACAGAAGCTCCTGCTGTACCAGAAGTGCCTTCTACTACAGAAACACCTTCTACAACAACAGACAAGGCAGATGACAAGAAGCCTGCTGATGACAAGAAACTTGCTGATAACAAGAAGGACAATACCAACTTGCCTATCGTTGATCCAACTACAACAGACGCAAAACCAGTCGAAACTGACAAGGGAACTGTAGTCTCTACAGATAACGGAAAAGTTATCGTTAAAAATGACGCAGGGGAAGAACAAACTTTTGCCCCAGAAGAACTAGGTGGACAAGTCGAAAAAGACGGTACAGTTACCGTTAAAGAAAAAGACGGTAAATTGACACGCCTTCCAAACACAGGATTGGAAGAAAGTGCGTCAATGCTTATCGCAGGACTAACTACTTTGTTCTCAGGCGTTGGACTTTTGAAACGCAAGAAAGACTAACACTATCTAAATACCTCTTTCATAACAAATTACAAGGAAAGGCAAGCAGAAATGTTTGTCTTTTTTTATTTTTGGGTTGTAATTATAGTAAATGCGTGATATAATGCTTAATAAGGTGTGGGTAAGATAGTTGCGTGTCTTACTTAAACTCCTGAAATATTCTCAACTGAGAAAAACTTAATTTCTTTATATACGGTAGGATAGTTTGTTGCGATTCTCTCCTACCGTATTTTGTTTTAAACGAATCAATAAAGTGATATAATAGTTATACAAAATGTAGTAAGAGGGGGTGGGAACATGAAGTCTAAACGAGATATTTATAAATCAATGGCTAAAGAGCTTGGCTACAGTAATGTTCGCTCAAAAGAAGCAGTAGAGTATATCTTTGATAAAATCTCAGAGTTTTTAGCAGATGGCGAAAAAGTCCAGTTGCTTGGCTTTGGTAATTTTGAAGTACGAGAACGTGCAGAGCGTAAAGGACGAAATCCACAGACAGGGAAAGAACTCACGATTAAAGCTAAAAAAGCTCCTGTTTTTAAGTCAGGAACAGCTTTGAAAGAGCTAGTCAATAAATAAGAGACCAGAGGAAGTCTATGAGAAATCATAGGCTTTTTTTATTTTATTTGTTGACAGGGGGAAAGAAAGGGTGTATAATATAAACATAAAACCGAAGAAAGGCTTTAAGGAGAATGATTTTAAGAGGGGAAGAAGTAATAGAACTCCGTCCTTGGCAAAAGTCGGCTCTAGTTCGCAGTAGAAGGGAGATAGACGGTATTTTCCTTGAAGCACTAGGTGGACGTGGCAAGACAATCGCAACAATGGCGATCATTCAGGAGAAGAAAGCAGAGCGTGTTTTGATTCTCAATAATAAGACAGCAATACTCAACGGTTGGGAGAAGGACGCTCAGGAGCTAAATTTGGGCTATCCTGTCGCTTTTACGGTCAAAACCGATAAATGGTTAAGGTCGAAGGCAAACGCTCTTAGAGAAGCCGAGAAGGGGCTTAAAACGCTTCGTAAAAAAATAGGGGTACGAAAACTCTATAGACAGAATCCAAAGTATGTAGAATTGCACGAAAACGTGAAGCAGTTGAGAGCAGAATTGGACTATGATGTACTTGTCATAGATGAATGGCAGGATATGTGTAGCAATCAGACCTGTAAGGACTATCTACATATCCAGAGAAAGTACACTATCGGCTTATCTGCAACACCTATCAGACGTAAAGGGGAAAACTTTTACCCCCTAGAAAAGACCTTCTTTAAGACACAAGAACCGTCAAACAGACAAGAATGGCTCTTGAAGTGGGGAACGTTGACCTATAACGCTTATTCATCTACTAAGTCAAAGTGGCAGGATTTTGCAGACTACGAGAGCTATATTGCTCAACTAGATAACCGTGGCAATTTTATGTGTTGTGAGGAGATCGAGAACGTAGAGCAAGCTGTATTAAACAATGGCTTTGCAAAGGAGCTTTATCTAAAGCGTGTTCCAATCCCTGAGAAGAACAAAGAGAAGCTGAAAAGTTTTAGAAAGTTCAATGTCTTAGGAGTAGATGGCGATTATGTCATGGGGAAAGGCTCTATGTCTAACAAGCATACAGAACGCCTGCTTAAACAAGCAGAGGTAGTCATTGAAGATGGCAAGCTGACCGTAGATGACACTAAAATTAGTCCTGTAATGGAAATGGCAGGGGGAATGTTAGAGAGGTCATTCAATCGAAAAGAGGGGCTGACAGGTGGCGTGGTTGTCGTTTGTGAAAGTAAAAGAGTAGCAAGGGCAATGTATGAACACTTTAAAGGCAATTCTCTAGGCTTATGGACTGGCGACAAGCAGATAGACCACTTGAACAGCGCTAACTTAATTGCTACAGCAAAAGTCATGGGAACTGGTGTAGATGGCTTGCAGTATCGTTTTGACACTATGATTGTACTTGATCCAAAACAAGAAGGTAGTGGAGAGTACAACGACTATAGACAGTTACAATGGCGTATCTCAGGAGCAAGGCAACAACACAGAGTGAATATTGTTGAAGCTGTTTACCTAGAGGAATGACGGTCAGAAGGACACAACTAGAAGGCTATTTGAATAATTCAGAGGAACGGTGTATAATATAAATATGGGTAAAAGACAAGATATGGTTGTATCTCGCTTGTATGAGCTAGTCAAACCAACCTCAAAACCCAGAATACCAATGGCAGTATCTTTGAGCCGATATAGTGGGCTAGATGTTGAGCAAGTAAAAGATATAGCCATAGAAATCAATAAAGCACGAAGGATAAATAGTTTACCCAACTACAGAATGGTAAGTATATTACTACGAGTGCTTCCTGATGAAGATATACGGTATATCCTGAAATTGAATCGAGAAGCAAGGTATGGGAATGAACAGAGAACTCCTGATGAAATGCTTGCGATTAGTATTTTTAGGAAAAGAATTAGTGAGCAGTTTAAACAGACCAGAAACAAAGTCTTTTCAGAACTGGTAAAAAAACACGCTGATCTAAATATCGTTCCTTGCGAACCGATATTAGACGAGCTAGAGGACTATTTTAACGATAGTGAAATACTAATTCTTAAAATGGTAGCAAGAGGGTACAACCCTAAAATAGAGGACGCAACAAACACTATAAGTCTGCTGAGTGCAGAACATAGACAACTTATGAGAGAAAACAGAAAAAAAGAAAGAGACAGGTTATTATATGAGTACGAACACAAAAACGAGCTATAAATATGCTCATGTTACTAGACGATATTTGAGACGGAACTATCAAAAGGTTCTTGAAATCCAACGCAGATACCGAGAAGCAAATCCAGAACTAGTCCGTGAATGGCATAGAGAAGCGCAACGTAGGTTCTATCTAAAAAACAAGGATAAACCAGAGTATCAAGCAAGTAAATACTACAGCAATCAGAAATCTAGCTTCAAGCGTTATGTGTTGAATCACGCAGAGCAGGAAGAATTAAACCTTTTCCTATCAATCCTAGAAGCTAAGAAGAAGAATGAAGCAGTCAAACGCCCTGTACTGATTGCCCTAGATGATAAAGAAGTTCAAAAAATGCGAACGATAGCTTACCGTTTTATCTTTAAGAACGTAGAAGCAAAAGACTATAAGCAGGTTGAAGGCTTTATCCATGAAGCGCTAGAAGGACTAGAATAGCAAGGTATGAAGTTCAAGCTCTTATTGTTACTAGTCAACGCAGGGGCTATGTATCTTGTTTATATACATGATCGTCCAGATAGAACCTTACTTGGGCTATCTATCTTATTTTGCACCTATATTTATCTGTTTGTCAGGTATTTATTCTGCAAACCACAGAAGAACGCAAAGAGGAAATAACCTCATGGAAGCCTTTATAGGCTTCTTTTTTTGTAAATGAGCCTGTTCACTAAATCAAGAAAAAAAGAGTTATACTAGAGATAAATAAAAAATAAAGGAGAAGCATAATGGCTTTTGAAAAGATACTTGAATTTGGAGAAGGAAACCGTTACAAAGTAAAATTTGAAGTTGGGAACATTGACACGTCAACCGTAGATGATGTCGAGCTAGACGAAGAAATCGCAAGTTTACAAAAAGAGGACGAGAATGTTTATTCTTTTTCGGTTCGAGAACTTTATAGTGCAGAGGGCGAACACGAATTTGAAAAATGGAGAGACGACTATAGAGGTGGTGGCTTTGACCTAGAAAGGAGAGAGACTTGGAGCTGTGACTACAGCGTAGATAGAACTTGGACTATCGCCCTGATTGACGGAGAGTTATCAGTCGAAAACGAGGGCGAACATGGAGAAATGGAATTTGACAACCAATATTTCCCAGAAGGCTTAGACGTAGATGATGTCAAAGATGATTTTGAGACAGACGCTAAATATGATGTCCTGATTACCTACGAAAAGCTAGAGAATGAGACAAAGGCAACTAATTCAATTACCTTAGATTGTCATGATATGGATAGTGGCTCTAGCTACGGAACAGGGATTGACCTTCCTGACGTGGAACTAGATGACGCAGACCTAGAAAAACTTGCTGACTGGTATGTAAAACACTATGGCAACGGTTCGGTAACAGTCGAGGACGTAAAAGCTCATGAATACGATAACGAAATCAAAGAAATCATTGAGCGGGCTATCCTAGATAATGCAACGGTTTATGACGAAAAAGCAAGAAAATACTACAATCAGACTGTAAAATCCTATTATGTGGCGTATTCTGCAAAGGTAAATTGCTCTTTTGAGCTAAACGGAATGAGCTTTAATATCAACTATGATGAAATCGAACGCAATTTCCCTTTTACTAGAGGTTTAGAGGACTATTCAGAAGTCCTAGAACTAGTTGAAAAAGACGAGCTAGACAATCTATTTTCTGATAGCGATAAGGACGAGTTGGAGCGCTTGAAAGTAGATATTAAAGACAATTACTACTCAGTTGCTAGTGTTCCTGTAGAAGTTGATTGGGAAATGTGTAAAGGCTACGCAAAAGAAGCAGGTGTATCTGATGAATACCTAACAGAAGCCAACCTAAACCGTGCTTTGGAGATTACTTTACAGAATATTGCACTTAATTACACTAACGTAGGAGATTGTTTTGTCCTTATCAAAGACAGTTTGATCCATGTGGGAACAAACATTGCAGAATACGAAGATACAGCAGAAGAAGATATTGAAACGATTGGCAAATTAAGCCTAGAGGAAGATAACTTAGGTATTTTACGCTTGTATGTATCAGGAGAAATGCAAGATGATTTGAGCAAGGCGAGTGACTACAAAGAAGTTATTACACGAACTTGGAGCTATGTAACATGGTTTAAGCAAGAAAAAGTAAAAGCCGATACTTATATTCAAGAAATCAATGCAAAGATTAAGAATATCTTACCTAGTCTGATGGAGCGTATCTTAAATATCTCAGAGGTTGATAAAAACAGAGATTGGATCGTTAAGAAACTAGGGCTTGCAAAAGAGTTAGAACAAACAGTAGGTAGTTATTTAAGTGCTAAACGAGAAATGCGCCATGCACTAGAAGATGATAGCTTAAAAAAATTGAAGGTTGACACGACAGCTCTTGATTTACTCAACCTAGACGCTTTAACAGGTAGCTCTTTAAGAGCAGGTGTTGGATTATTGACAGCAGTTTTAGGAGACTTGCAAGTAGGGAAATCATCATTTTCTATGTTGCAGGTGGCAGAAATTAGTTTTGAAGAATCGTTGAAAATGGAATCAGGAACTTGCTCATTGGTTCTTAGAGAAATCCGTTCAAGTCTTGAAAAACTACTTAGTGAACATAGCGACAATGAAAAGATGGCGCAGGGAATCGAAGAAGCACTAGCGCTTACGAAACAACCGAAAGTGATTACAGCAGAAGAAGAAATGGTATCTGCTTGGAACAAGTACATTGGTTTGAGAATGGAAGGGAAGGAATAACCATGAGAGAGCTTATTGAAGATTTTTTGACAGAAACTAAGAAACTTTCAGATGATACCGTCCTTGGAGAAGTGGTAGGAACGGAATTTTATTGGAAGTACGGTAGAGCGACAAAACGCTTTTGGGAAAGGTATTTTGATAGAGATTGTATAGTGACTATGAAGCACCTACGCTATCTTGCTAACTTGGAATTGAAGCTCCTAGACAAAGAATAAGGATATAACTCCCAGAGGAACTGCTCCTTTGGGGGTTTATTTTTGAATAACATAAAAAAATAATAAAGATATACAAAAAAATAATCAAAATATCATAAAAAGTGTTGACAAAGAGTTAAAAAGAGTGTATAATATAATCATAAAGTTAAAGATGACGGAGAAAATAAATATGACTAAACTTATTGAACTCTTTGAAGAAACATTAGCAAGTCAAAACTTTGACACACATGGCTTTGAATTACTTGAAGTAATTGAAAATTATAAATTTGGCGACCTAGAAGAAAAGGTGGCTGATATTATTGAGGAAGATGGTTCAGACGCTTTGTTGCTATTTCAACGAGGGCTTAAAAGTGGGAAGATTGATCTATTAGACGCTCCTAGAACGTATGGCGAAAGTGTGTATGTTTTTGTGCAAAATGTAGTTCATGGAATTTTTGATATGGAACGTTGCATGGGGGTATTTACGGAAGCGCAAATGGAAGAATACCTTGAAAAGTACATTGAGAAAACCATAAAAGAAAAAATCTATGGACTGCTTGATGAAATCCAGAAAGTTATGGAAGCAAAAAATATCCATGAAGCAAACATAGAGATTTTTGAAGAACCATTGGACGTATTCAGAACATTGGAAGTCAAGGCAATCAGTGGGGAAATGGTTGCAAAATTCAGTTGTGATGGCGAAGAAGAAAATTATAGCTTTACAGTCACAAAATGCAATGGGGAACAAAAACTAGATGGCATTGTAGAGGCTTATGAGTTCTTTGAATATGCTTTTAGGACTAACGAATGGGAAGATTTTATTGAACCGTTGGAAATTTGGCTTAAACAGAATAATAAATAATTCATTAAGGAGAATGAAATGATTAAAACAGTAAAACGATACATTAAGCGTAACCCCTACCAAGCAGGGCTTATCGGTTATAATTTAGGTGTATTTGCATGGCTACAGACAAACGCAATCACTTTGCTTGGAAAAAACAATGTGACTATCCCCCCTTTCCTACAGTCTTTTAGCGCAGAAGCACTACGCTTTATCAGTAACTATACGCCTATCTCATGGCTTATTGGCTCAATGCTTTTAGCTTGGGTGTTTAAAGCTGTAGATACGGTTGTAAAATGGATCATCACGATTGCCCTTATCTTTGTGGCTTACTACTTGCTGAAAAGCTACGGAATTGCTATCTTTGGCTAGAATTGGAGTAAATCATGCTTACTAGAGAAAAATGGAACTGCTTCAACGCTTTGGAGCATTACTTAAATCAACAAGGGATTGACCTTGATAGTGTAGCAGATGATGAAATTGAAATGGACGATTCAGCAAAAGTCTATGTTTTCTTAGAAGCAAATATAGAAGGAGTTGAAATCGTTAAGGAGAACATGAGGTATTTTGTTCCACTACTAGAATATAATGGTGAAGTGGATTATTTTCTCCAATGGATTGAAGCAAGGTTCAGTTGTGATAAGTTCACTTGGAAAGATAAAGAGTATTATATCCTCATTGAGAAGGAAGATGACTAATGGATATTAGAAAGTTCAATGAAAAGTACCAGATGAAAGTAACAGACGTGGCAGGAGACTTTTTGGGGAAAAAGCATTACTACCACTTTGATAGTTGGGAAGAAGTCCAGTTCTTTCTTCCCTTTGGCTATACAGAAGGCAAAAGGCAGATTGAAGTTACAGAGACAACTATTGCTCCTGACGGTATGCAGACCTTTAGCAGAAGCAAGGTCAAAACCTATGATATAGGCGAGCTGACCTTCCTAGAACAAGTAAATAATGTCCTTGGGCTATTTGGGGAAGAACTAGTCATATCAGACAACACAGAGCAGTTTGGAGTTTTGTTGATTGACCTTCCTTCTAAACTTATGAAATATACCTATGTTGCTAAAAGGGTTATTGTGGAGCATACTTACTACTCAGTTCTCAGTTGTGATGATATAACCTTTATTGCAGAAGAAGGCAGTAGAGCTGTATTCACTCAGGAAGAAGTGGAGAATGATCCAATCCTTAGACGGTATTATTTCAAAGGACTAAAGGGGATTTGCTGATGAAGGATTTTGATTGGGTTATCGGTAAGCAAGTAGGGGAGCTGACTATACTTAGCTATACACCCCCTTTAAAAGAACTACGACACCAAAGAAAGTGTACTTGCCTATGCAGTTGTGGGGAGCAGTTTGAAACGAGATTAAGCCGTGTCTTGGAAGAAGAAGTGAAGTCTTGTGGGCATTTACGCTCCCTATCAGGGAAAGTTCATTCAGTCAACCTAGACCAGAAGAAGGCTTACGAAACAAGAACAAGCAAAGATAAAGCTATGTCTAACTCCCAGACAGGGATAAGGAATATAGCAAAGGCTGAAAACGGAGAAGGATATAGGGTGTATCTCAGAAGGCGTGGCAAACAGTATAGACAGAGAGCTAAAACCCTTGCAGAAGCTCTACTAGTCAAGAAAGAATTGATTAAACAGGCTGAGAGGGATTTTGGGGAAGTTATCTATAAAGCCTAGAACAAAATAAGCAGGAGTCCTACCAAAAAGTTAGGACTTTTTTTAAAAAAACAGATAAAAATCATTGACAAAATATAGAGATAGGTGTATAATATAATCATAAAGAAATTAAGGGGGAAAACCTAATGGAAGCAGTCGCACAGACTACAAAAAACGCAACAAAAACTACGACTACTAAAAAGTCGTCTGCAACAAAGAAAGAACCATCTAAGGTAACGAAGATGAAGAAAGATGACAAACAAGAGTTTGAAACAATCGAAGCACTCTTGATCCACGTCCAGTCTCAACTCAAAGTCGAGAAGGATATTGACAATGATTTTGGTGGCTTTAGTTACTACACTATTGACAATATGCTGAAACAAATTCGTTCTGCATTGATTGAACACGGAGCGTTTGGGCGCTTTTCAACAACCATTGAACAAAAGGGAGAGCGTTATTACGTTCAAGCTAGTTTCAAGGTATCGTACAAAGGACAAACCTTTGAAGAAGTGGCAGAAATTCGTGAGCCAGTCACAAAACCTAAGATGGACGATAGCCAAGTTACACGTTCGGCTACAACGCAAGCGAAGAAAACCTTGCTTGAAAATATCTTCATGGTATTTGACGGTGTAGAGCCAGATAGTGCAAACAACAATGACTATCAACACCAGACTGATAGTGAAGTTGCTGAACAACACAATAACGGAGTTCAGATGACTTTAAACCTCATTGAACACGCTAAGTCGCTTGGGGAGTTTGCTCCTAGTCAAGAGCAGGTCGAAAAATGGACTGAAATGGCTCACAACAATCCAAAAGAAGCATACAAGGAAGTTATGACTTTTGGGAAAAATGCAACAGCAAAAATGGCAGAAAGTAAAGGAGAATAAGCAATGGAAGTTACCAAATCGGATAAGGAACTTGTTTATATTGCAATTCTTGAACTTTGGAAAAAATTTATGCCTGAGAAAGTTTATGGGGCAGATGATATTGAGCGTTTGAAAGAGTATGAAAATAATTTTAACGTTCTTGCTCAGTGGTTGAAAAATGATGTTATCTACCTCATTTCTCTGACTTATTCTGAAACAGAGAAACAAAATGTCTTTTTGGAAGAAATCAATTACTGGATAAAGGAGCAATTAGGAACTGAGCTTTATTCAAAAATTACAAAAGGTGCGTTCTCACTTAAAAAAATTAAGCAACGCTTTGAAATTCAGTCGGATTGGGAGAAAGCGATTGATAATGTAAAAGAATCTAGTAAACACGAAGGCATTTACGAAGTAGGTTTTATTGCTTCTGCAATGGATTTTGCTTTGTCAGAAGAAAACCTTAGCCAACTAGCTCTTATCTACAAAAATGCTCCAAAAGATAGTAAGCAACGTATGGTTATTGAACAGTTGCTAGAATGTATTAACTATCATACTGAAAACTCTGATTTTAGTTCAGGGAATTATGAAAAATATATTATTGCAGAAAGCAAAGGAGAATAAACCATGTCAATTAACAATGTAGTCCTAGTAGGACGTATGACGAAAGACGCAGAATTGCGTTATACACCATCAAATGTAGCAGTTGCTACACTTACTCTTGCAGTAAATCGTCCATTTAAGAACCAAAATGGCGAACACGAAGCTGACTTTATCAATGTTGTTATTTGGCGACAACAAGCTGAAAACCTTGCAAATTGGGCTAAAAAAGGAGCGCAGATTGGAATTACTGGTCGTATTCAAACACGAAGCTACGACAACCAACAAGGGCAGAAGGTTTATGTAACGGAAGTTGTCGCTGAAACTTTCCAACTCCTAGAAAGTCGCTCAGTTCGTGAAGGTAAAGGACAAGGGCAAGGTGGATATTCTGCACCAAGCAACCAAGCGCCAACGCAACCTACTCCTGACTTTTCAAGGAATGAAAATCCTTTCGGACAAGCAAATCCATTGGATATTTCAGATGATGATTTACCATTTTAATTAAGAGAAAACCCTTGACTTTAAACAGTTCAAGGGCTTTCCTTTAAAATATTTTAGGGGGGCATTATGAAATTACGTTATGCTATCTGGGAGCGATTAAAAAAGGCAAAAGAGGAGAAGGGGCTGACCTACCGTGAGTTATCAGAACGGACAGGTATCAGTCAGACAGCTCTTACAACCTTATTCTCAGTAAAACCAAATTGCACGGTTGGAAGAATTATCACTATAAGCAAGGCTTTGAATAGAGACCTAGCCTACGCTTTTGGAGAGGAAGTAGGGAAAATCCTTATCTATCCAGAGACAGAGAGAGAAGCGATCAACAATTTTTGGAAACAAATTGATTCTTACTACCTGAACCCTAAAGGGCGTAAGCACTACTCACGGAAGAAAGTCTATCAGTCAATGGGTAAGGCTTATTACAGGGCAGTTGGAGAAGATAATATCCATCTATCGCTTGACGTGTTGGAGAAATTCTCTAATCACTTGAAGATAAGTCCTTTGAGCCTAGTCTCAAAAACCTATAGCTTGGGTGGGCGATTACACTTTAGGAAGCAAAACAGCCTAGTCTATCTACACTTACAGGACGGAAAGAAAGACGTAGCAACCTATATGCTTGATGGCGACAATGCACGTTATAAAGTCGAAGATTGGCTAATGGGTATGCTTGCAGGAACAGGTGGACGAGTGCTGACCTTGACGGATATTAACGACAAGCAAAGTCAAGTTTGCCTAGAGTGGGGCGATAGTCTTATTCTACGCCTAGAAAAAAACGGTCAGGAGCTTTATTCTTACCAGTCAGAAAAAGATAAGGCAAATGAACTACTAACTAAAATAAGCAGGAAGGAAAAAGGTTACGATTCATACTTGAACCTTTTAGAAGAAAAAGAAAATGGATAAACCAATTCTGACACCAGACAACTATTATGATGACAACTACTACATGAGTACGTCACGCTTTAAAAATTACATTGATTGCGAAGCTAAAGCCCTTGCTATTGATAATGGAGCTTGGGAAGAAGAAAAGACACCTATTCAGTTAGTGGTGGGGAACTACGTCCATAGCTATTTTGAATCGCCAGAGGAACACCAGAAGTTCCTTGAAGAATACTACAGCTATATCTACAAAGAACCAACTAAGGCTGATGTCGTAAGCGCCCTTGAAGAAGCAGGCATACCTTATGACAAGAAGCTGAAAGTTGATGACTTGCGAGCTTTTGCAAGAGCTAACAATATCTTTGTAACAGGAGAGAAGAAGTCCGACTTTATCAATGCTGACAAAGTTATCCAAGCCCTGAAAGATGAACCAGTTTTCCAAGACTACTACGAAGGCAAGGAAGGCGATTGGGTGGAAAAGGAAATGATCCTGACAGGGGAACTTGAAGGCTTGCCATTTAAGGGTAAGGTTGATAGTATCAACTTGACACAGCAATATTTTGTTGACCTGAAAACCATGCGTAGCATTGCGCAGGAAACATGGTCGCCAACCTTGCACCAACGAGTACCACAGATGGTATATAACGTCTATGAGTACAAGTATCACTTGCAAATGTTCATCTACCAGAAGCTCCTAGAGCAAATGGATTGTCCGTTCTTTACGCCTTACATGGTAGCAGTCTCAAAAGAGGAAATCCCTGACAAAGAAGTCATTGTCTTTGATGATGAAATTCTTGAAATAGGCGAAGCAGTATTTTACGCTCATGTCAACCGTGTTAAGGAAGTTGTTAGTGGCTTAGTACCCCCTACTCATTGTGGGGAGTGTGATTACTGTAAGACGATTAAACACCTTGAACACCCTGCACTAACACTAGCGCAGTATGTCGAGGGCGAAAGCAAGAGAAAACTTGACAAAATCGCAAGGTTTTAGGCTTATTGAAGAAGCGAGGGCTAGAAGATGAAAGAAGAAAATAGCAAGCTAGTATTTACTATCATTGTGATAGTGTCTCTACTACTTTCTGTTTATCTATCTGCTGTTGTGGTAGCTGTTGTAAAGGACGTATCAGTTATAACAGTTATCCATAATTGGCAGTCGTGGACGCTTGAATTTTTGAAAAGCCTGATTGAGTAGAAAGGAAAAAATCATGTTTGTAGTGTATATACTTGCTGTAGCCTTCTTAGTGGGTTTGTTTGCAATCCCTGTTTACTGGGGTTCACAGATTGATAGGGGCAATTTAGAAAAAGAAATTATGTATCGTCAAAAGGCTTTAGGGAAGCCTATGTTTGATGATATTGACTTTGAGAAGTACCGTTCAATCAGAGAGCTTATACGTTTGAACGAGGAGCTAAAGAACCTACAAAGAATCGAAAAGGTTAAAGACGGAAGTTTAGCATGGTATGAAGGCGTAGTTCCAGTTAGAGGGAATGTGACGCAGGAACAAGACTTTGAGTATATAGAGTTTGAAGAACCACAAGAAGCCCTTATCCCTCTTAATTGGGATTTATCTATCGTGGGGCAAGGGGGAAATGGCGTTGATAGAAGGAAAAGTGACAGACGTATTCAGGAAGTCAACGGGTTCAAAGAAAAGGTTGACAGATACTTTAAAATTTGTTTTGAAAGAAATGTGATCGAGGTATTCAATACCAAAATTACTTGGGGTGGAGCAGAGTTCTTTATTAAATTAGCGCTTAAACATGGCTCTATCGAAGAAAACGCCCTGAAAGATATAAAGAGTGACTTAGAAAGTATTTTACAGACTAACTCCTTAGAAGTGACAGGATATGAAAATATTATCCGTATTGCTTTTAATACAAGAGAGATTGAGTTCCCAACCCCTCACTATATGTTCTCAAAATTTGCAAGCGAAGGAGTACCTAAGACACCCCTAACAATTATGGCAGGGGTTGATAAAGAGGGTAGAGTAAGACAATATGACCTTGCTATGGCAGGTGGAGTTCTGGTTTGTGGTGGAGTTGCAAGTGGCAAAAGCAACTTTGTAAGACAAGCTCTTTCCTCAATCATACTACACAGTACGCCAGATGAAGCTAAGTTTGTAGTTTATAGCCCTGCTGTTGATGTGGAGTTCCACTATCTCAAAGGAAGTCCGTATCTTTACAAGGATTTACTAAGCAAGGAAGAAGAAACACTTAATGTCCTAGCAGAGCTGAAAAGTGAGATTGACCGTAGATGGAAGATGTTTTCAGAACGTGCAGTCTATAGCGTTAGTGAATTTAACTCTATTGCTGATGAAAAAGAGAAATTGCCTTATCTGTTGGTTGTACTAAATGAAGCTGAGAGCTTGCTGTATAATAAGTATGATGAAGTGATTGAACTTTTGGTGTCATTGACAACTAGAGGACGAGCTACAGGAGTGATCCTTTTGCAAACAACACATAACGCTAGAGCAGATATTGTTCCACAACGTCTAAAGAACAACTTGACAGGGGTTATCACTTTCCGTTTAAATAATGAAATTGATAGCATGATTGCTATTGCAACAAAAAAAGCAAGGCACTTATTGGTATCAGAGTGTCTGATAAAATGGATTGACAGTCCAGAGCCTACTAAGATTAAAACCCCTTATATCAATGACGCAGAAATAGCTAAGATGGTTGAATCTACTAGTAAGAAGTTTTCGTAAAAAGACAAAATAAAAGCCCCTACGACTAAGCAGGGGGCTTTTTGTATGAGAAGCTAAAATCAAACCCCCTCTTGCGAGGGGTGGAGAACTTATAAGAAAGTTCAAAGAATAGTACGAAGCTATTATAACACTAACAAGCAACTCCTGACAAGTTTTTTAAGAAAATAGTTGACAGGGGATATAAAAGAGTGTATAATATAAACATAATTAAAAAAGAAGGCAGGATTTAAAATGCGAGTATCAATTTGTTACGCAACCATGATTAAGGACGGAAAACCATTCGTCTATGAGCTTGAACGTGAGGACTACTCATTGTTTGATTTTGACAAGGAATTTCAAAAGATTGCTAAACAACGTGGTTGGCAATATGTAGAATGTGGAACTACACCACTCTTATAGAATGTTCGCAGGGGGAACTATGGAAAAGAAGAAAATCTTTAAACTACTGACCGTAGCAACAGCAATGTTGCTCTTGGTCGGTTGTAAGGACGTTCAGAAGATTGCTGACAAGAAAGAAAGTCAGACAACAGAAGTAGCGCAGGTAGAACAGGGTTCAGTCCAAACTTGGAGCATTGATAAGTACCCTAACTACTACACAGTAGATGGTAAGAGTGGTATCAATCCATCAGACTTTCCAGAAGCAGGTAAAATCCAGTATGGAGAGTTAGACAAGCTAGGACGTACTACAGAAGCTAAAGGCTCACTCACGTTTAAGAACGTAGAAGGCTCTTATGGAGTACGCCAGAAGTTTTCAAAGGACGCTGATCCAAGTGGTTGGGGTGTTCAGGATAAAGTGAAAATCCCTTACTCCAACGGCAAGCACTACAAAGGGTTCTTTTGGAATCGTAGTCACTTGATTGGAGACGCTTTGGGTGGAGACGCTATCCGTCAAAACGTAGTAACAGGAACACGAACTCAAAACGTAGGAGAGGACGCTAAAGGTGGTATGCGCTATAGCGAGATTAAGGCGCAGGAGTGGTTAGAAGCAAACCATGACGGAACGCTTTACTACGGAGCAAAGCCAGTCTATGAGGGGAACGAGCTAGTACCACGGACTGTTATTGTATCTATGCTATCGTCAGACGGTACGATTGATGAAAAGGTTATTGTCTTTAATAGCGCTAACGGTTTTGAAATCAACTATGCAGACGGAACTTTTAAGGCAATAAAATAGCAGGGGGTGTGTTATGAACGCAGTTTTTGAATGTATCGCTAAGTGGGAGACAGCCTATGATTTTAGTTATGGTTCGCCAATACTTAGAAGCACTATTCTTAAAAGAACAGGTTTAAATCTATATCAGTACAGGAAACAGATTAAGGAATTGAAAGACAATGACTTGATTAAGTATGTAAGGCATATACAACGAGTATATAGTGATGGTTATTTAGAGACGCCCTACTTAGAGGATTGTTACTTTATTCAGGGGTGGTTGCCTACTGACAAAGGCAGACAGACGGAACTTTATAAAAAGATCGCAGAAGCCGAAGAAAAAAGAATGGAAAAGCATTGGGAAGATTTAGGAGTAGATAGCTAGGAGAAAATCCTAGCTATTTTTTTATTTTTATCTAATCGCTTTAAAGGGCATTTTTAGCCGATATAAGCGATTTTAAGAAAAAGGGGTAGAAATAGACCTTGATATAGATAAAGTGCGAAAATGAGGACGAGAGAGGGCAAATAGTGGACGATAGGATATAAAGGAGTGCGCAGAGTGAGAAAAAGGGTGGACTTTAATAAAAAATAATCTCAGAAAGCGAAAAAGTCTTGACACTTTGTAGAAAAGAGTGTATAATATAAACATAAAATAGAAAAGGGGTATCATTATGAACCAAGATGAACGCAACGCAAAGAATGTGGCTGACCTTGCCAAACTACAAGCTATTAAAGAGACAACTGAGCGCTTTCTTCACTTAGGCGAAGGAAACACTCACAGTCTTATCATGCTTGAGACTATTAGGAAGGGCGAGGAAATCGAAACAATAAGCCGAGTTATGATTGACGGAGATGTACGTCAAATCCTATTAACGGTTGGTGGGCTTCTCAAAACAGCAAGAGAGACTATGAATAGCTTTCCTGATGACTTTGTTGAATCTGCAAAGGAAACACAAAAAGAAGAACTGTTTGAGCTTTTCATGCAATCGGCTGAAAAAGATTATAAGCAAGTCTTAGAAACATACATAAATAAGTGTAAAGGAGAAAATAAATGAATAAAGCAGAATGGAATAAACTTGTAGTAAGAAAACTGCTTCCTGAAGAAAAAGTACATTTTGGAGATAATGTGTCAAGTATTTGGGAAGGAGTGACACCTGATGTTGACGAGGAAGTGTTGGTTTACACTCCAGAAATAGGAGTGACTACAGATACTTGGATAGACTATGGAGATGGGGTTGGTTTTGAAAATTATGATTATGACGTGATTTATTGGACTAGTTTCCCAGAACCACCAAACAAATGATAGAAGCAACTTTCAAGGCAATCAGGACACCCCTGAAAGCCTTGGGAGTTTTCTTTTTTGCAAAAACATAAAAAGATAAGACAAAAACACAAAAAAATAATAAAAACAGTTGACAAAGAGAGATATAGGGTGTATAATATAATCATAAAGGAAACAGGAGAAAGAAAATGGAACTACAAGTCAAAGGAACGTATGACAAGAAAAACGAGCGTTGGTATGTAGATACTGACGAAGCGACAGTAGAAGCAATGAACAGCTTTTTAGAAGAACATGACTTAGACGTGTTTGAATCATGGCTAGGATATTTAGAAGATGGAATGAGTAGCGAATCCTTGGCTTTTGTTGACTTGTTACAAACTACCGAAGATGAAATTGAGCTTGCAGACGGTAGCAAGATTAAGCTAGTAGAAGGGTAGGGAAAAGGAATGGAACAACGCTATACAAAGAAAGACTTTTTTGTAGGTCAGGAAGTTTACGCAGAATGTATTGGTCTTAGTACCAAAAGGGATAAGGAAGGTAGCATTAGTGTAGAAACTGTAACCAATATTGGGAATAAGTATGTTACGACAAATAAACGTATGTACCGAATTGCAGATGGCGTTCTAGTGACGGAATATTCTCCTAATTATGTATTGTGGATCAACAAGGAAGAAGTAGAAACAAAAGTAGCTAAAGATAAGCTATTCTCAAAATTATCATGGGAGTTTACTAAAGGTTTAGGTGGCTTGCAGGAGCAAAGGCTTTACAAGAAACTGAGCCTAGAGGACTTGCAAGAGATTGAGCGAATTATTGACAAAGGAGAAACAAAGTAAATGAAGGTATATAACGCAATCGGAACAGTCTATAATGTCTTTGGCAGATTGAAGAAAAAAGAGCTTATCGGCTCTTTCTCAACACTAGAGCAGGCAAGAAACGTAGTTAGTCAGGTAGCAAGCAACTATGACGAAGTGGGAATAGTTGTCACTGAGCTTGACAAAGTGGAAACAAAGGGACTATAAAAGGGGTAGCGAGGTAAAGCATGGGATATACAGGGTGGCTTATGCCAGATGGGGAATTTTATCCTTGTAAACATAAAGAACATACTGAAACTTTACAAAATTTATTTGAAATGCCTCAGTACCATAAATTGATGGCAGACAATATCAGCAGAGGTAAGCCTTTTAGGAGCGAACCTGAAGGTTGTATGTGTTTCTGGGATACTGATTTCAAATTTGCTAGTTTTATTGGCGAAATGACCGAACCTGTAAAGGAATTTTTGATAAAGCATTTTCCAGAGTTCAATAAAGAACAGAAAAAATGTATTTATGATAAGTTCTACCTTTTGAGTTTAAAAACCGAAGGTCAAGAAATGATTTTGAAGGAATTTGAGCAGTTTATGTAAAAGGAGTAGCTATGAAACAACCTATAACACAAGATAACATTGTATGGCAGTTGCCTATAGCAAGTGCAGATAACAATAATACAGGCTATATTCATGGCAATGCAAAAACTCATGCTTTTGTAGTTTGTAGTGACAACCTTATGCACGATTCTTTATGTAAAAGATACGGTCAATACACTAAATATTTTGAGACTATCAACATTGAAGGAGTTGAGGAAAAACACCTATGTAAAAAGTGCCTGAACGCCTACAAGAAACTAAAAAAGAAAGAAGAAAACAATAATGGAGCTTAAAGGGAAAACCAGAGAGGGAGAACTTGTTACTTTGCTATCAGGAAAGGATAGCTACACTATCGAAGTAGTAGCAAGTGAAGATGAAAAAGGCAAGAAGAAGTCTGACAAGGCAAAAGAGCCAGTACGGATTGGGAATTACAAGAATGACTTTCCAAAGAAGTCAGTTGAAATGTACGAAGTTAAGAAGCACGATACTGAAACAAGCGTGAAGATCAAGTTTGCAGGAGAACGGTTTACCTTCTCTTTTGTGACTGAAACACCATACGAAAAAGTGGTAGAAATTTTGAAGTGAGGGAATGATTGATGTTTGGGAAGAAAATGTTAGTAGTGAGCTATGTTTATAGTTTTGATTACTCAAAAGAACCATTAGAGCTTAACGAACTAATGTTTGAGAAAGTTCCAGTAAAGAAGAAATGGGGAAAGTATGTTTTGCTTAACCCTGAAGATCAAGAACGTTTTGGTTTATCAGTAACAAAAAAAGATTTTGAGAAAGTCTTGAAAAAAGGGTGTTACTATATTGTGTTTTTTGAATGTCATTCTGCTAAAAATGTATTTAAAGCTAGTAGGATATTTAATAAAGAGTTTGATGTTCGTAGTGGTAGATGTTTTGAATGAGTAACAGAAAAAAGGAGAAAGAATAATGAGCAAAAAAATAAAACTAACTGATTTTTTGAACGCCTTAGATGAAAATTTCCAAATTGTCATGGGAATAATTTTCGTTGATGAAGATGGCACATATTATTGTAACAAGGACTATATTCACAGCAAACTATCAAAAACGGTGCTTGCTGAAAAGTTGTCAAAAGAACCAATTATATGTCAATGCAGATACCTTATGAACCAAGAGTTTGAAATTCAAGAAATAACAACAGTCTGGGCTAGTGGTGAGTATCTCAAAGTTCATGTGAAGAAAAGTGAGGGAGAACAATGAGCAAACATAGACGAGTTGAAGGTATATCTGAAATCTGGGTAAAAGGGTATGTGGACGAGGAAGGAGATATTATTATCTCACTAGGAGACGACGGTTATCACAGAGTGCTAAAAGACTATGTGGATTCAGGAATAGTTGAGGTAAAAGAAGTATGACAGAAAAAGAAGTGAAAATCTATGCTTACAAGATAAGTATTGTAGAAGGAAATATCAAAATTGAAGAAATTGTGTTTAATGCCATAGAAAAGCAGAAAACGTATATTTTGAAACAAGATGGAGATAACACTACTAAGAGAGTGGTTTATAACCTTAATGAACCTATCGAAGATAGTATTGTTTCAGAAAAGCGTGACAATTTCTTTCGTGGCAGGAGAACTTTGAAGAAAGATGAATTGAATGAGCTGAATAATTCTCCATTCGAGGACGCACTATATATCTATTATAGTGAGCCTTCTTTAGAAAAGGCTATGCCAAGATTTAAGAAAACTCTAGGAAATCGTAGTGTAAGACTTGGGATAAAAATTAACGAGCTGACAATTAAGAAGCAGACTTGTGAGAAGTTTGTTGCTGATATAGAAACTAGAGAAGAATAAAGGCTAGATCCACTAGCCTTTTTATTTGCGCTTAAAATGGCTTGTATGACGTTTTAGGATAAAACAGCATAATTCTAGGCGGAGCATTATAAAACGTGACAGGGGCTAAAATAAGGGGCAATACGGACGAGTTAGAGGTAAATGTATTTTATGGAGTGGATATGAACAGCAGATAGGGCGCTTATTAGCATAAGACACAAAAAAATAATACGAAAACATAGGAAAATAATATAAATCATTGACAAAAGGTATAAAAAGGTGTATAATATAAACATAAAGAAATTAAGAAACAGAGGTACAAAACATGGAGTTTAGTAGATTTATGGACTTGTTGCAGGACAAGGGAGTTAAACTTGTTTACATGGAGAATTATAACGAGTGGCAAGAATGGAATCCAGAGCTTGAAGATACCTACAATGTTTTTGCTGAAAAAGACGGTAAGACAGTTATGCTTGAAAGTGACGAAACTGTTATCTCATGGAGCAAGCGTGGATTGGAACTACAAGAACTTATTGCAGTTCGCTCAGTTTTGAGTTCACTATGTGGTAAGGACGTGATACCTTTTGCAGAACTGATTAAACAGCTTATCAAAGAGCAAGGGAACTATTCTGAATACGTTAAAGCAGTCATTCAGATTGAAGATGAAGGAGCTACAAGAGAGGACTTAGACAGAGCCTACGACTTTTTCATGGAAAGTGATGATTGCACGTTGATTAGTCAAGAGTTGATTGACGTACTAGCTGACAAGTAATATCAGGGGCGAAAGCGCCCTTTTAAAAAGGAGAACCAAAAAATGTATCAAGTAAAGAAACACGGAAAAACAATCGCTCAATTCTTCTCAGAGCAGGAAGCAAACTGGTTTGCAGTAGATAAAGCTATCAGGGATTTACGAGAAGAAAAACCTTGCGAGGAAGAAGAAATGGAAATCTGCTATGATGAAATGCCAGACTATGAAATCCTGACAGAAGCAGGGATTGAAGTAGAAGAAGTAGAAGAAGTGGAAGGGCAACTTGTTGCGCCAGAGGAAGTCTATGACTTTCTGAAAGTTATCTGGTCTGATTTTGACACAGAACGCAAACCAGAAAATCTAGCTATAATGGTTTATACCTTGGCAGATACAGACTTTGACCGTTGGCTATTAGAAAACATGGAATTTGGCGACAAAGAACAACTAGCCTTGTTAGAGAAAAAGTATGGTTGGACTTTGGGCGAGGATTTGCCAGAGTGGTTAGAAAAAACTGAAAACAGATTATTGCTGATAAAAGAGTTATTGGCAAATATTTAAGGAAGGGAAGGAAATAATATGTCAATCTTTGATGATTTAGAAAAAGCACGGAAGGTAGAGTTATACGAAGCTCACGCAGTAGAGAGGGGAGAAAACTTTATCTCAATAGATTTTGGGATAACTTACACGCTCCCAGAAGGGGGAGAGACACCTTCTTTATACACCCTGAAACTAGAATGTGATGGCTCAGATTATAAACTTGCTATTGTAACACGTTTAGACAAAAGAAATGGAATACATTATAAGTATGATTGTAGGGGGAAATTAGGGAGAGAAATCTATAAGTTTATTATTGAGTTTATCAATAATGCAAATAAACAAGCCGATCTTATCAATAAATTTATTGGGGTTAAGAATTAAAACAGAGTTGAACAAGAGGTGGAAAGATGAAGTTAAGAGCAGTTTGTAAAAAAGACGGTAAAGAAATTGATGTTGTTCTGGTAGATATTGAGGAACAGTTCCTTGAAACGTGGGAAGAAGGAGAACTTTGCGAGTATTCACTAGATGAAGTAGTATTTCCTGATTATAAGGAGTTGAACTTTGTCTGTCGTTTAAAACAGCAGATGAAGAAGATCGTAGATACAAAATTAGAAGAAGGAATGTATTATAGAGTTTCTTTTTTGAATGTTTACAATGACGAAGTGAGCGTTGATATTAAAGGGGAAAGAGAAAACATACCTATTGAGTTCATAGACCTTTACAACCTATCGCCAATGCTTGATTAACTAAAAAGACTAGCTTCCTAGTCTTTTTCTTTTGTCAAGGTGGGATTGAGGGATTTTTTAGATTGGTTTGAGGGTGCGCAACACAAAAAAATAATCAAAAAACATAAAAAAATACCAAAAAAACTATTGACAACCACTAAAAAAGAGTGTATAATATAAACATAAAGAAATTAAGGAGAAAACATAATGAACGCAACACCAGTTTTAGACCGAGCAGTAGTAGGAGACAAGGCAAAAGAAAAGGTAGTAAAACTCCTTACCAAGCAACTAAAACAACAGAAAAAAGACGTGCTTTGTCGAGCAGGCATACACCAAGTCCATCACTACGAGGACAAGTCAGTATATACAGATGGGCGAGTTTGTTTTCATTTACCTGCTTCTCTAACTGATAAGCATATTTCATTAAATATCTTCACTCCAAAGGAGATTAAACAAGGGAATAAGCCAGTTGATCCAGAGACTATTAGCTATCCTGATACAGATAGACTTTTTTACAAAGGAAATCAACTAAAAGATATGGCTAAAGTTGAGCTTGATGTATTAAAGGCTTTGAAAGAGTTGAAAGAGTTAAAGAAAAAGACGGTTGAACAACCAAAACTAGGTAAGGTAGTCCGTGTCAATCAACAAACAGGGGCTTTCACTCAATGTAACGAACCTAAGCAAGATATTATTGATAAACGTTCTAAAGATTATGGTATTTTAGTGCAAGTGGACTTTCTTATCAATGCGCTATCAATCGTGAAAGAATTTGGAGATAAACAAGTTACCTTTTACTTAAACAAAGAAAACCCTTATCGCCCTATTGCTATTTACAGCGACAACGTAAAAAGCATGGTAGCGCCAATCCGTTATAACTAACTCCAACTCCTACCCCTGCTCCAACGCAACGAGCAGGGGAAAAGGAGTGATGATATAACCACTTTATAAAGAGATAGGTAAGAGTTTCATAAATAATCTCCTTTATAACTATGCTGAAACACAAAACTCCGTACCGAATTACCTATCTCCCTATAAGGTGGTTAGCAATAACCAAAAACAAAAAAGGAGAATCGCAATGTATCTAGGACAACTACTAGCTTATCCTATATGGCTATATATAGGAATAAGCGTGATCGCTATTGTGCGCAACGCTTGGAAAAACATGGAAGAATAGCAAATGCTACTTCTTCCTTTTATTTACACCACAAAAAAATACAAAATAAACACAAAAAAATAATCAAAAAGTGTTGACAAAGACTAGAAAAGAGTGTATAATATAATCATAAAGAAATTAAGAAAAGAAAGCTAGTTGGTAGTTTTTTAAAGGGATAGGGAAAGTTCTCCACCAAACATTTACACTATTAAAAGATATTTGCGGAAACACTTATCTAAAATGTTTAAGTTAAAAAAATGATGATAATAAAACTTTTTCTATCTTTCCCTATCCCCCTAAAAGATTATCAACTAGACAGGTACAAACAAATGTCAAGTTTCATTCAAGAAATCAAAATCGCAACAACTACTTCGCTTGATGTAATTATGAAAAATGGACGAGCATATCGTTATATTGGAATTGATCCAGAGTTACTACTTGACCTTATTTCAGACTATGCTGAAATCGTAGTGGCAGGTGGGAGCGTAGGACGTTTCTACAATGAAACATTAAGGGAGCGTATGAGACAGAGGAATTGGAAACAATCACTAAAGACAACGCTCTTGACTTTGAGGTAGTTTTATCAAACTTACAAGAAGGTCGCTCAATCCTAGTAGGCAACAAGGAAGAATTGGACGAGCTATTGAAAGTTATTGCTGAACACTACAACGTAACAATCAACTATCAAGGCTTGCTGAAAGACTACCACTCAATCGTAGGAGACGGTTGTATCACAATCAGACGAGGGGAGTTAGTTTTCTTACCAGTAGCGCAAGTAGGATATGATAATGTTGTAGCATACGCAACACTTACACGCATTACAGCGCAAGTTATTGTAGCTGATAAAGACAGTTACTTCTATGACGTTACCCTAAGTAGCAAGGAAGAAGGAACAGAATTGTCTGAGGACGATAGAGAGCCTTCTGAGAGCGATAATGAGACAGACGAAGGTAAAGACCTAGACGATAAAGCAATGGCACTACAAGCCTTGAATCTGCTCCAAAAAGTGATTGGAGAAAAAGGCTATGCAGACACAGATATTCTAATCAAGACTATCCGTGAATACATTGAAAAATAATCAGAATAACACAAAACGAGGGGGCAATCCCTCTTTAAAATAATCAAGTCACACAAAAAAATAATCACGATACACAAAATGGT
>ERZ772766.127-NODE-127-length-44194-cov-10.748295_pt1 | contig 44194 bp, 40 predicted proteins | sample MGYA00511379_ERZ772766 | MGnify/ENA primary metagenome ERZ772766 (study PRJEB29015, sample SAMEA2737895) | human oral metagenome | biome: human oral; feature: human-associated habitat; material: dental | place: China | collected 2116 ... | reverse complement strand
GCGTGGTGTTCGCCGGGATGAATGTGGGGGTGATTGCGCTGGGGACGCTGGTCGGCGCGGAATTCTTCGGCGAGCGTCTGTCCCGCCGTCATGTGGCGGGACTGCTGCTGGCGGTCGCCGCTATCGGCTGCCTGACCTGGGCGCGGTTGTCAGCGGGGGCCCCATGAAATTCTTGATGAATTTCACGGGAAAGCGGCTAGGCGGTTGAGCAGGCGGCGCAGGCGCGGGTCATGGTGGCGCTGTTGCCAGTAGTGGAGCAGCGGCAGGAGGATGGCGCAGGCGAGGATGACGGCGCCTGCGAGATCGATGGGGTAGTGCAGGCCGAGGGCGACACGGCTCGCCATGACCAGCATCGCCCACAGGGTGACGGCACTGCTGATGAGGCGGCGTCGGCGGTTGGCATAGCCGATGATGCCGGCAAAGAGCAATGCCCAGCTCGCGGCGAAGAGGCTGTGCCCCGACGGGAAGCCGTAGCCGGTTTCATCGGCGCGGTGCGCGGCGAGATAGGCGGGCGTGGTGCCGTCCCCGTAGTAGATGGCGACGTGGGTACGCCGCACTTGCCGTGGCATGGCGTAGAAGGCGCGAATGCGGGCGGGGTCGGCGTCGTGCATGGCGACGGTGTAGGGGCGCGGTTCGGCAATGAGCGGTTTGAGCAGGATTTTGGCAAGCTGGGTGCTGCCGAGCGCGATAAGGACGACAAGCAGCAGGGCGCGCGCCTCGCCCCGGCGGTGCGCCCACCACAGCAGGGCGAAGAGGAGGGCGCTGACGGGGAGGATGCCGTATTTGCCGGCGGTCTGGGTGAAGAGGTAGAGCGGGTAATTACCGGGGGTGCTCGCCTGCCAGTGCCAGCCGCTGAGCCAAAAGGCGAGCGGGACGGCGAGCAGTAGGGCGGCGGTGGCGAGGAGGCGTCTGGTCATGGCTGGTAGCGGGTGTGGGTGGTGACGGGGTAGGCGAAGAGGATGTTTTCTTCCCGGGTGCCCCGGCCGATGTTGTGGATGATGAGCGGGGTGCCGTCTTCGGCCTTGCGGTCGGAGACGATGCCGATGTGCGGCAGGTTGCCGGGCAGACGCCAGGTGACGATGTCGCCCGCCCGGTAGCTGTCGCGGTCATCCAGCGGCAGGCTTTCGCCGTGGCGGCGCAGGTAGGTTTCAAGGTTGGGGACGCGGCGGTGGTCGATGTTGCGGTCGGTGGTTTTCTGTCCCCACAGGCGCGGATAGGCGGAGAAATGGCGCGCCATGTCTTCGTGTACGCGCTGTTGCAGGTCAATGCCCTGCTGGCGCAGGGCGCGGATGACGACGTCGGTGCAGACGCCGGTCTCCACAGGCACATCGCCCAGCGGGTAGGCGAGTTTGCGGTAGCTGCCGTCGTAACTGGTGGTCACGCCGATTTGCGCGCGGGCATCTTCTACCAGGCGGCTGTTGTCAAGGGTTGCCGCATGCAGGGCAAAGGCAAGCGGTAAAGAAAGAAGCAATGTGCAATAGTTGCGCATAATCATGGATATAGCCTGACATGGAAAGGACGATGGGCGGCTATGATAGCGCGTTTCCCCGGCTATCCGCTGGATTTGCAAGAGAAAGATTTTTCAGACATGAAAGAAAGTTTGATGTTTTTTAATAAAGTGGAAATATAAAATGGCTTGCGGTAACATTGCCTCCACGCCTATCTATATGACTAGGGATATTGGCCGTATAGCGTGCGGTGTGCCGCGAGGCATAATCTAGGAGGCCGGTTTTGCGCCGTCAGGGAAACGGCCAGACCAGAAGCCCATCAGTCAAATCGCCTGCATCTCAGGGTAGAGATACCCGCAAAGGGCACTTCATACAGTAAGTATTTAAGAGGTAAATCATGGCTAAACAAATCGTTCTGACGCTCGCCAAAGTCAAAGGCAGCAGCAACAGCGCGGACATCGTTGATCAGATCAGCGTCAACAGCGGCAACGGCAGCCCCGTACACATCCGCGCGGTGGACAACGTCTATTACCAGCTCACCGACCTCAGTACGCAATACGGGCCGGAAAACATCATGACGCAACGCGTCGGCAATGATTTGTACATCGCCTTCGAAGGCGAAAGCATCGACAACCCCAGCCTGATTATTGACGGCTATTACAGCCTGAATCCGAACGGCAGCAAAAACCTGCTGGTCGGGCAGCATGAAAACGGCTCGTTCTATCCCTACATACCGGAAAGCGCGCAACAGACAGACGCCGTACACATGCTTGCCGACCATGTCGCCGCAGGACAGGCGCTGGGCGGCGACTCGCATTTTGCCGGCATCGTCCCGGTCGCTGCCGGCGGCAGCATCAGCCCGTGGGCAATCCTGGGCGGCCTCGCCCTTATTGGCGGTCTGGCGGCGATCTCAGGAAGCAGTAGCAGCAACAACGGCAGCGGCATCGAACCGGCGCCGCAACCGCCCCGCCCCTATCCGCCGGGCCCGGATAACGGCGGCGATAACCCGCTCAATCCCACAAATGTCAAACCGGTGGCCAATGCCGACAGCGCGCAAGGCACCAAAGGAAATCCCGTAACCGTCAGCGTTCTCGCCAACGACACTGACCCGCAGGGCAACAATACCCTGGATGCGGGCAGTGTCCGCATCCTGAACAGCAACGGGCAAGGCGTGAAAACCCTGACCGTCGCCGGCGAAGGCACATGGACAGTGAATACCGACGGCTCCATCACCTTCACCCCGGCGGCGGGCTTCACCGGCAACCCGACGCCTATCCGCTACACCGTCTCCGACACCGACGGCAACGTCAGTGACCCGGCGAGCGTGACTGTCAGTTACAGCGGCGGCACCCCGCCGACGCCGAATGTCAACCCCGTAGCCAATGCCGACAGTGCACAAGGAAGCAGCGGGAACCCCGTTACTGTTAATGTGCTGGAAAACGACACCGATCCGCAGGGCAACAACACCCTTGACCCAACCAGCGTCAGACTGCTGGATACAAACGGCCTTCCGGTCACCAGCCTTACTGTGGCGGGTGAAGGTACCTGGACAGTCAACCCCAACGGCAGCATTACCTTCACCCCGGTTGCGGGCTTCACTGGCAACCCGAGCCCGGTCAAATACACCGTGGCCGACGTGGACGGCAACATCAGCGAACCGGCGAGCGTGACCGTGACCTACGGCACAACACCGATTCCACTTAATCCTCCGAGCGTCGAACGCGACGGCAGCCACCAGGGCGGCATCATCATCAAACCCGCCGCCGACGCCGACCGCCTCGACATCCGCTACACCGACGAAAACGACCAGACCCGGACCCTCACCGTGCACAAAGACCCGGCGAGCGGCCAATGGAGCGGCAGCGGCCTGCCGGCCGACGTCAGCGTTGACCCGGCGACGGGCACCGTGACCCTGGCGCCGGACGCCGTCAAAGACGGCAGCACCGTCAGCGCGCACAACAGCCGCGGCAGCGACACCAGCGCCGACGCCAGCGCCACCGCCAACAACGACGCCGATTCTCCGAATCCGCTGGCGTTCAATGACACCGTAAGCGATGTGCCGCTCGGCCAGGCGGCGGAGGTGGACGTGTTGGCGAACGACAGCGATCCGCAGGGCCGTGACACCCTCGACAAGGGCAGTGTCAAACTGCTGGATGCCAACGGACAAGGCGTTACCACGCTGACCGTGGCCGGCGAAGGCACCTGGACGGTTGATACCACCAGCGGCAAAATCACTTTCACCCCTGATGCCGGTTTTGTCGGCAATCCGACGCCGGTCAAATACACCGTGGCCGACGTGAACGGCAACGTCAGCGAGCCGGCAACGGTAACCATCAATTACGCGGCTTCCCCGAGCGAGATACCGGACCGGCCTGTCCTTGAAAATGGCACGGGCAGTGAACAGGGCGGCGTGACCGTGACTCCGGGGGCGAACACCGACAAGGTCGAAATCACCTACACCGACGAAAACGACCAGACCCGGATCATCACCGTGACCAAAGACCCGGCGGGCAAATGGACGGCGGCGGGTGTTCCCGACGACCAGGGCGTCACCGTGGACGAAACCAGCGGCGCGGTCAAGCTGCCGCCGGATGCGGTGAAAGACAGCAGCATCGTGGAGGCCATAGCGCACAACGGCAGCAATCCGATTACGACGAGGAACCAGACAAATGCGGAGTTTGATGCGTTAAAGGCGCCGACTGTCGAACAGGATACGGCGCACCAGGGCGGCATCATCGTCAAACCGGCGGCCGAGGCCGACAAGGTGACGGTGAAATACACCGACGAAGCCGGCCAGGACCACACTGTGACGGTAAGCAGAGACGGTCCGGGCACTGGTGGTTGGTCAGGTGTGAGCCTGCCGCAAGGCGTCAGCGTTGACCCGGCGACGGGCACCGTGACCCTGGCGCCGGACGCCGTCAAAGACGGCAGCACCGTGAGCGCGAACAACAGCCGTGGTGTAGAGACCAGTGTCGACGCCACAGCACAGGCGGCGGATAATGCCGCTGCGCCCCAAGTCTGGCTGGAAGGCGATAGCTCCGTTAATGAAGGCAGTGATGCGGCTTATACCGTCAAGCTGAACGCGCCGGCGCAGGAAGATGTGAAGGTCACCATCAAGGTGATTCATGTCAGCACGACGGATGGCGACATCAGCTACACCGTCAATACGGTCACCATCCCCAAAGGCCAGCAGGAAGCGTCCTTCAACATTACCGCGACCGACGACACCACGCCGGAGGCGAACGAAAGCTACCGCGTGGAAATCAGCGAGGCCACGGGTGCCACAGCCGACAGCGCGCGTTCGTCCGTCACGACGGAAATTATCGATAACGATCCGCTGAATGCGCCGGCGGTCGCCGCAGGCGACACGCAAGGCAGCGTGGTGATTACGCCTGCCGAAGGTGCGGACAAAGTGGTCGTCCGTTTCAACGACGAGGCACAGCAGCCGCATACCGCGACCGTCAGCAAGAATCCGGTAACGGGTGAATGGACGATCGACAGCCCGCTGCCCGGCGTTAGCGTTGACCCGGCAAGCGGCAAGGTTACACTCGCGCCCAGCGCGGTCGAAGACGGCAGCGATGTCACGGCAACGAACAGCGTCGGTACGCGTGACAGCGATCCGGCAACCGTTAAGGCAGGCGACAACCCGAGCGAGCCGGAAATCGGCATCAGCGGTTCTGCCGAGGTGAAAGAAGGCGAAACGGCAACCTATACGGTCGCCCTGAACAAGGCGGCGGGTGAAGATGTCACCGTCACCGTCACCCTGACCCATAAGGGCACGGATGATGCCGACTTCACGCAGGCACCGGTCAGCAAAACCATCACTATCCCGGCCGGGCAAACCAGCGCGCAATTCACCCTGGACATCGCCCGGGACGGCAAGTTCGAAGGCAGCGAAGGCTACAGCCTGACCCTCAGCAACCCGCAAGGCGCAGTACTGGGGCAAGCCAGTGTCGATACCAAAGTGACCGACATCGACCCGCCGCCTGCACCAAGTGTGGAGCCCGGCAGCGAGCAGGGCAGTGTGGTTGTCACCCCGGCAACGGGTACCGACAAGCTGGTCGTCAACTTCAACGACGAAGCGGGACAACCGCAAACCGTTACGGTGAACAAAGACCCGGCCACGGGCGAATGGAGCGGCGACAACCTGCCACAGGGCGTGACCGTCAACCCGCAAACCGGTATCGTCACCATTGGCGCGACAGCCGTTGCAGACGGTAGTGATGTGAAAGCCGTCGCCAGTGCCGGTAATACCGACAGCGCCGAAGGCACGGGCAAAGCGGGCAATAACGGCACCACCCCGGGCGAGCCGACCCTCACCATCAGCGGTGACAGCGAAGTGGAAGAAGGCGCAGCTGCGACCTATACCATCCGCCTGAGCGAAGCGCGCACGGATGACACTACCGTCACCGTGACCCTGACCCACAAAGAAACCGGCGATGCCGACTTCGACGCATCCGCCCAGCCGCTGGTCAAGACCCTGACCATTCCGGCCGGACAGACCGAAGTCAAACTCACGCTGAACACCGTGGACGACAGTGAAGCCGAAGGCAAAGAATCCTTCACCATCGGCCTCAGCAACCCGTCAAGCGGCGTCAAACTGGGTGCTGTCAGCGAGGTAACGACGACCATCAACGACAACGACACCGCACCGAATGCGGAAGTGAAGAGTGTCAGCAGCCCGAGCGCCGAAGAAGGCCAGCCGCTGGTATTCGACGTTGCCGTGGACAAACCGGCAGCCGATACCGAAATCAGCCTGATCCTGAAAGGCGGCACGGCGACCCTCGGCACCGATACCGGCAAAGTCGAGGTGAGCACCGATGGCGGCACCACCTGGGCGGCCGTCACCCCGGACAGCGACGGCAACTTCACCGCCACCGTGCCGAAAGACAGCGAAAACGGCGTCAAGGTTCGCGTGCCGACCATGAAAGACAGTGAAGCCGAAGGCGACGAAACCCTGACGCTGGCAGCAGCGGCCAAAGGTCAAGCCGCCCCGCTCAGCGGTACCGGCACCATCAGCGACGTCGCGCCGAATGCGGAAGTGAAGAGTGTCAGCAGCCCGAGCGCCGAAGAAGGCCAGCCGCTGGTATTCGACGTTGCCGTGGACAAACCGGCAGCCGATACCGAAATCAGCCTGATCCTGAAAGGCGGCACGGCGACCCTCGGCACCGATACCGGCAAAGTCGAGGTGAGCACCGATGGCGGCACCACCTGGGTGGCCGTCACCCCGGACAGCGATGGCAAATTCACCGCCACCGTGCCGAAAGACAGCGAAAACGGCGTCAAGGTACGCGTGCAGACCGTGCTCGATACCGATGTTGCGGAAGGCAGTGAGACACTGATACTGGATGCTGCGGCAGCCGGACAGACCGGAACAATCAGCGGCACAGGTACCATCAGTGACGTGGTCGCCCCGCAAGCGCCAAATGTTGCCGCAGGCAGCGAACAGGGCAGCGTTACCGTGACTCCGCCTGCCGGAGCGGACAAACTGACCGTTACCTACAAAGACGAAGATAAGACAGAGCATGAAGTCGTCGTCAGCAAAGACCCGGCGAGCGGCGAATGGCAAGGCACCAACCTGCCGGAGGGCATTACCGTCGATGCCAAGACCGGCGTTGTCACCCTTGCGGCGAAAGCCGTGCTGGATAACAGCGAAGTCAAGGCCGTGGCCGCCAATGGTGTACTTAGCAGCGAAGCAGGCAGTGCGACCGCCGGTGCAGATGCCGTCAACAGTATCACGGGCGAAGCCACCACCAACGCCATTGCGGCGGATAAAGTCGGCCTCAGCGGTGAGTACTACGGCTATAACGATGACGGTATTGACAAAGAAGTCGCCAATAATCCGAAGGTTGCCGCCAATGTCCGTTATCACGCTGACGACAAGACTTCACCGTCGGACCAGAATACCAAACACAACCTGTACGATCTCGACTTTACCGAGACGATGATCAACAACCGCAATGGTGCAGCAAGCGATAGCGGCAAAAAGGTTACCGGCTCAATCCGCTCCGTTGACGAAGGCACCCCGGATGTGCGCTTCACCGTCACCGACATCAATTATGGTGGCAAAGCGGCGGTGTCCAGCGGTCTCGCCAACAACGAGAAAACCGCAGTGGGTCAAGGTCTGAGCGCGGGCAGTGCGCTGCGCAACTTCCTTGACGTCAATGGCGCGGCAGATGCCGATTCCGCCAGAGTCGAAGCGGGTGCACCGTACAACGGCACCTCCGGCCTCGGCTACACCACCGATGCCGCCGTGCGCATTGTCGGTCACGTCTATTTCGGCGAAGGCACCTACGATTTCAAGTTTGCGCTTGATAACGGGGCGACCGTCCGTATTGATGGTCAGGACATTTACAAAGGCTATTCCATCAGCGAAGTCAATACGCTGGGCGGCCATCCGAACGGCATCCACCTGAGCGAAGGCGTGCATAGTGTGGAAATCATCTACATCGAAGAAGGTTCGGTTTCCACCCTGCAAATGCAGTACAAAGCGCATGGTGCAGCGGATAGTGACTACAAAGTCTTCGGCCTGGACAACAACCTCATGCTCAAACCGGAAGCCGACCTGGATCTCAACCAGTTGCAGGATGTCGTCAACACCGGCACGGCGAACAACCCGGCGTGGCATGTCCGCACCGGCGCGACGCTGGACGGTGGCGAAGGCAAAGACGACATCACCGGCAGCGATGGCCGCGACTTCATCTACGGCCACGACGGCAACGACAGCCTGACGGGTGGCAAGGGTGCCGATACCTTCATCTACAACACGAAGGCGGCGAACGGCCACGATGTCATCAAGGATTTCAAGATCGGTGAAGACAAAATCTCGCTCACCGACCTGCTGGAAGCCAAGAGCATCGACGCCAAAACGCCGGGCTGGCAAGGTCAATCCGCTATCCAGAACGCCCAGTGGGACGACAGCGCACACAAACTGAGCTTTGACACCACCGACGGCGTGAAGACCTACCACAACAGCATTACCTTTGAGGGCATGACCCAGCACTACAGCAGTGTGGATGACTTCCTCAGGGAAAACGGCAACGGCATTATCTGATAACGTGCCAGTGGTACAACGACAAAAGCCACCCGCAAGGGTGGCTTTTTTGCGGGCTGTCGCCGGGAAGGTGTCCAATCGCCGTCTGGCGGCGCATTGCGCGTTTCAGTGGCGGACTTCGATACCCGCCGCCGCCAGATAGTGTTTCAGCTCGCCGATGTTGATGGTGTTTTTGTGGAAAACGCTGGCGGCGAGCGCGCCATCGACGTTGGCGTCCAAAAAGGCGTCGCGGAAGTGTTCTCTGGCACCGGCGCCGCCTGAGGCGATGAGCGGCACGCGGCAGGCGGCGCGCACGTATTTGAGTTGGCCGAGGTCGTAGCCTTGGCGCACGCCGTCGCGGTTCATCATGTTGAGGACGATTTCCCCGGCGCCGCGCCGCTGCACTTCTTCCACCCAGTCGAGCAGCAGGCGGCCGCTGCTGCGGCTGTGGGCAGCGTCGCCGGTGTATTGATATACGCGGTATTCGCCGCTTTCCGCGTCGTGCCAGCTGTCGATGCCGACGACGACGGCCTGCACGCCGAAGCGTTCGGCGAGTTCGTTGATGAGTTCCGGCCGCGCCAGCGCCGGGCTATTCACCGAGATTTTGTCGGCACCGTCGGCGAAGAGGGCGGCAGCGGTGGCGACGCTGTCGATGCCGCCGGCGACGCAGAAGGGGATGTCGAGGGTTTCGCTGACGCGGCGCACCCAGTGTTTGTCGACGCTGCGGCGCTGGGTGGAGGCGGTGATGTCGTAGAAGACGAGTTCGTCGGCGCCTTCGGCGGCGTAGCGCGCGGCCAGCGGCAGGATGTCGCCGATGGTTTCGTGGTCGCGGAATTGCACGCCTTTGACGACTTGGCCGTCGCGGACGTCCAGGCAGGGGATTATGCGTTTGGCCAGCATGTGAGTGCCTCCTTCAGGGTGATGCGGCCATCAAGCAGGGCGCGGCCGGTGATGATGCCGGTAACGCCGCTGCCGTCGAGGGCGCGGATGTGGTCGAGGCTGCCGATGCCGCCTGAGGCCTGGATGTTGAGCTCTGGGTAGGCGGCGTGCAGTTCGCGGTAGAGCGCGGTGTTCGCGCCTTGCAGGGTGCCGTCGCGGCTGATGTCGGTACAGAGGATGTGGCGCAGACCGTGCGGCTGGTAGGCGGTGATGAGGTCAGAGAGGGTTTGCTGGCCGCCTTCCTGCCAGGCGTTGTGGGCGACGTAGTAGTGGCCGTCAGCGCCGGGGTGGACGTCAAGGGCGAGGACGAGGCGCTCGCCGCCGTAGGTCGCGAGCCAGTTTTGCACGGTGGCGGGCGCTTTGACGGCGAGCGAGCCAATGACGATGCGCGCCGCGCCTGCCGTCAGCAGGGCGTCGATGTCGGCGCTGCTGCGGATGCCGCCGCCGATTTGTACCGGCAGCGGGCAGGCGGCGATGAGGCGGGTAATCAGCGCGGTTTGCCGCGCCGCCGGGTCGCGCGCGCCGCTGAGGTCAACGAGGTGCAGGCGTTCGGCACCTTCGGCGGCGTATTGCTGGGCGCGGGCGATGGGGTCGGCGCTGTAGTCGGTCTGGCGGCTGTAGTCGCCCTGGTAGAGGCGAACGATTTGTCCGTCGATGAGGTCGAGGGCGGGGATGATGGGGGTGGTGTTCATGGGGTTCAGGTGTTGTGGATGAAGTTATGGAGTAGGCGGGCGCCGGCGCTGCCGCTGCGTTCGGGGTGGAATTGCACGCCGTAGTAGTTGTCCCGGGCGAGGGCAGCGGCGAAGGGGCCGCCGTAGTCGCAGGTGGCGATGGTGGCGGGGCTTTCGAGGACGGCGTAGCTGTGCACGAAGTAGTAGTGGCTGTCTGGCGGGATGTCGGCAAAGAGCGGGTGGCCGGGCGTGGCGTGGACGCGGTTCCAGCCCATATGCGGCAGCGGCAGGTCATGCGCGGGCAGGCGTGTGGTCTCGCCGGGGATGAGGCCGAGGGTGGCGAGGTCGCCTTCGGCGGAATGCGCGGTGAGGAGCTGCATACCCAGGCAGATGCCGAGCAGCGGCTGGGTCGCGTGCTGGATAGCGGGGATGAGGCCGCGCGCGGTGAGGCTGGCCATGGCGGCGCTCGCCGTGCCAACGCCCGGCAGGAGCAGTTTGTCGGCAGCGGCGATGGCGGCGGGTTCGGCGCTGATGTCGGCGTGGATGCCCAGGCGTTTTAGGGCGTGGTGCAAGGAGGCGAGGTTGGCGCAGCCGGTGTCGATGATGAGGGTATTCATAGGGTTCCTTTGCTGCTGGGCAGGCGGTCGTCTTCGATGCGCAGCGCCTGACGCAGGCAGCGGCCAAAGGCTTTGTAAAGGCTTTCGGTTTTGTGGTGGTCGTTGCGGCCGGTGGTTTCGAGGTGCAGGGTGGCGCCGAGGCTTTGCGCCAGCGAGTAGAAGAAGTGTTCGGTCATTTCGGTGCCGTAAGCGCCGAGCATGGGCCGTTTGAAGCGGGCGCGGAAGTGCAGGTAGGGGCGGGCGGAGAGGTCGAGGGCGCAGCGGGCGCGGCTTTCGTCCATGGGCAGGATGAAGCCGAAGCGGGCGAGGCCGCGTTTGTCACCGAGGGCTTCACGCAGGGCCTGGCCGAGGGCGAGGGCGCTGTCTTCGATGGTGTGGTGGTCGTCGATGTGCAGGTCGCCGTGGCAGGTGAGGTGCAGGCGGAAGCCGCCGTGGGTGGCGATTTGATCGAGCATGTGGTCGAAGTAGCCGATGCCGGTGTGGATGTCGCTGAGGCCCGCTTCGTCCAGCCATACTTCGGCGCGGATGTCGGTTTCGCGCGTTTTGCGTTCGACGACGGCGTGGCGTGGCGCGCGCCCGGCGGGGTTGCCGGCGATGTTTTTGTGCAGGAGTTTTTCGGCGATGTGCGTCCAGTTCATGTTGCTGCGGTGGTAGTGGATGCCACGGATGCCGAGGTTGTGCGCGAGTTCGAGGTCGGTTTCGCGGTCGCCGATGGTGTAGCTGTCCGCCGGATCGAAACGTTGGGCGGCGATGTCGTCGGCGAGCAGGCCGGTCTGCGGTTTGCGGCAGGTGCAGCCGTCTTCGGGGCGGTGCGGGCAGATGTAGATGGCAGCGAAGTGGATGCCCTGGCTGGCGAGGATGTCGAGCAGTTTTTGCTGGGGTTTGTCGAAGTCGGCGCGGGGGAAGCTCTCCGTGCCGAGGCCGTCCTGGTTGCTGACCATGACGAGGCGGTAGTGGGGCTGGAGTTGGAGCAGGGCAGGGATGACGCCGGGTTCGAGGGCGAGTTTTTCCAGGGTGTCGATTTGCCGGCTGGGCAGGGGTTCGTCGATGAGGGTGCCGTCACGGTCGATGTAGAGGGTGGGTTGCATGGTGGGTTCCTGGTTTGGGTTTTGGAAAAGCGCGTGGTTATCCCGCTTGGCGGCGGTTTAGCATTGTTTCAGTACGGTCAGGGTTTCTGCCATTTCAGCGGCGCTGCCGATGGTGATGCGGATGTGGTCGGCGAGGCCGAGGGCGTTCTGCTGGCTGCGGGTGATGATGCCGGCGGCGCTGAGGGCAGCGAAGGTGCGCGGGCCGTCGTGGCAGCGGATGAGCAGGAAGTTGGCGCCGCTGGGTTCGACGTGCTTGACGGCAGGCAGGGCGCGCAGGGCGGTGGCGAAGTGTTCCCGCTCGGAGAGGGTGGCAGCGACGCGTGCGCGCATGGCAGCAAGGCCGTCTGTTTGCAGGGCTTGGGCGGCGAGGTCGGCCACCGGGCCGGGCATCGGGTAGGGGGCGATGGTTTTTTGCAGCAGGGCGATGAGTTCGGGGTTGGCGAGGGTGAAGCCGCAGCGCAGGCCGGCGAGGGCGAAGGCTTTGGACAGGGTGCGGATGATAGCGAGGTGCGGGTAGTGGGGCAGGGCGTCAACGAGGCTCTCGGCGGGGCTGTATTCGATGTAGGCTTCGTCCACGGCGACGATGGCGCGTCCGGCGGTCATTTCCAGCAGGGCGAGCAGGTCGGCGCGGTGCAGCAGGGTGCCGGTGGGGTTGTTGGGGTTGCAGATGTAGAGGATTTTTACGCCGGGCAGTGCTTTTTCGATGGCGGGCAGGTCGAGCTGCCAGGCGGCGGTGAGCGGCACGGTTTTTTGCGGCAGGCCGAGGGTGGCGGCGCTGACGGCGTACATGCCGTAGGTGGGCGGGCAGTGCAGCACTGCGTCGCCGGGTTCGCAGAAGGTTTTCAGCAGCAGTTCGATGGCTTCGTCGCCGCCCCGGCTGACCAGTACGTTGTCCGGGGTCAGGCCGGCGTAGGCGGCATAGGCGTTGATGACGGCGGCGGGCTGCGGCTCGGGGTAGCGGTTGTAGTCGCTTTTGCTGAGGTGCAGGGCGGGGGCGTCCGGTGCTTCGTTGGCGTTCAGCCAGGTGTGGCCGGCACCGCCGAGGCGGCGGGCGGACTGGTAGGGGCTGAGGGCGCGGATGTTGGCACGGGCGAGGTCGGCGATAGTCATGGTTGGTCTCCGGTGGTTTCGAGGCGGATGCGCACAGCTTCGCGGTGCGCGTCCAGTTGTTCGGCGGCGGCGAGGGTCATCACGGCGGGGGCGAGGGCGCGGAAGCCGCCGTCGCTGAGTTCTTGTACGGTCATGCGTTTCATGAAGTCGGCGATGCCGAGGCTGGAGCTGCTGCGGCTGTGGCCGTAGGTGGGCAGGACGTGGTTGGTGCCGCTGGCGTAGTCGCCCATGCTTTCCGGGCTGTAGGCGCCGAGGAAGATGGAGCCGGCATTTTCGATAGCGGGCAGGAGGGCGCGCGGGTCGGCGGTCTGCACGATAAGGTGTTCCGGCGCGTAGGCGTTGCTGATGGCAACGGCCTGTTGCAGGTCGGCGGCGAGGATGGCGCGGCTGTGGGCGAGCGCTGCGGCAGCGGTATCGCGGCGCGGCAGACGGGCGAGCTGGCGGGCAAGTGCGGCATCGGTGCGGGCGATGAGTTCGGCGCTGGGGCTGACGAGGATGACCTGGCTGTCGGCGCCGTGTTCGGCCTGGGAAAGCAGGTCGCTGGCGATGTAGTCCGGGTTGGCGGTATCGTCGGCGATGACCAGCACTTCCGAGGGCCCCGCTTCCATGTCGATGGCGGTGCCGAGGGCGCGGGCGCGGCGTTTGGCGGCGGTCACGTAGGCGTTGCCGGGGCCGTAGATTTTGTCCACCGGCGCGATGCTTTCGGTGCCCAGGGTCAGGGCGGCGATGGCTTGCGCGCCGCCGACGGCGTAGAGGTGTTCGACGCCGCAGAGGCGGGCGGCATAGAGGGTGGCATCGGCGACGGGCGGCGGGGTGCAGAGGATGATGTCGCGGCAGCCGGCGAGGCGGGCGGGGATGGCGAGCATGAGCACGGTGGAGAAAAGCGGCGCGCTACCGCCGGGGATGTAGAGGCCGATGCGTTCCAGCGGGCGGTTGAGGAGGGCGCAGCGCACGCCGGGTTGGGTTTCGATTTCCAGCATGGGCGGCGGCAGTTGCGCGCGGTGGAAGGTTTCGATGTTGGCTTTGGCGGTGGCGAGTGCCTGTTTGAGTTCGGCAGGGACACGCGCGGCGGCGGCATCGATTTCTGCAGGGCTGATGCGCAGGTCGTCGCGCTGCACGCGGTCGTATTTGGCGGTAAGGGCGCGCAGGGCGGCGTCGCCTGCGGCCTCAACTTCGGCGAAGATGGCGGCGACAGCGGCATCAATGTCGGCGGCGATGGTTTGCGCCGGACGGCGCAGCGCGGCGCGGCGGGCGGCGGGATCGAGTGCGTTCCAGTTCAGGGTTTGCATGGGGCCTCCTCAGGCAAGCATTTTTTCGATGGGCAGGACGAGGATGGAGCTCGCGCCTTCGCCGCGCAGGGCTTCCATGGTTTCCCAAAAGAGGGTTTCCTGGCTGACGGCGTGCACCGCGACTTTGTCGTCCGCGCCGGCGAGCGGCAGGATGGTGGGGTTTTCCACGCCGGGCAGCAGGCGGGTGATGGCGGCGAGGCGGTCACGTGGCGCGTGCAGCATGATGTATTTGGATTCGGCGGCTTGTTGCACGCCGCGAATGCGGGTGAGGATTTTCTCCACCAGCGCCTGTTTTTCCGGGACAAGCGGCTCGGCGCGCTGGATGAGGCAGGCTTGCGAGCGGTAGATGACTTCGACTTCGCGCAGACCGTTTGCTTCCAGGGTCGCCCCGCTGGAAACGAGGTCGCAGATGGCGTCGGCCAGTCCGGCACGCGGCGCGACTTCCACCGAGCCGTTGAGCAGGATAGTGCGGCAGGCGACGCCACGCGCGTGCAGTGCCTGTTTCAAGAGGTGCGGGTAGGAAGTGGCGATGGTGCGGCCATTGAGCGCGGCGAGGCCGTCGAAAGGGGCATCTTGCGGCACGGCCAGCGACAGGCGGCAGTGGCCGAAGTCGAGGCGGCAGAGGCGGGTGTAGTTGCAGGCTTCGCCTTCGCTGCGCCGCGCCAGTTCTTCTTCTTCGAGGACGTTTTCGCCGACGATGCCGAGGTCAACGACACCGGCGAAAACGAGGCCGGGGATGTCGTCATCGCGCACGCGCAGCAGGTCAATGGGCAGGTTCTCGGCGCAGGCGATCAGTTTCTGTTCGGCGAGGTGGATTTTCACGCCGCAGCGGCGCAGCAGTTCGGCGGAATCGCTGCTGAGGCGGCCCTTCTTTTGCAGGGCGATGCGTAATCGCGGTTGGGTCATGGGGGTTCCTTGTGGGTATAAAAAATCCCGGAAGCGGGACTTCCGGGATTTGCTTGCAGGTATAGTTGATCCGCACCGGCCCGGAAGTTGTGCTTCCGGACGACAGTTCATCAGCCCGAAAGCGTTTCAGGATGATGATGGTGATGCTGGCGGATGGTGCGGTTCATGATGAGGTTTTCCAAATGAAGACGCGGCGGACTTTACAACGGATGGATGGGAAAAGGCAAGCGTCGCGATGTTTTTCGTCCGTCCCCGCCCGTTGGCGTCATCATCAGGATGCGCGACGGCGCGGCGTGTTTTCCGGGGCGGCATTACGCCTTTTCCGGCGGCAATTCACCAGGTATTGCGGTAGTGAAAACATCAGGCTTCTCCGGCGGGTTGCGGTGCGGGTAAGGCGGGATGGCTTGCTGCCGCCTGTTTTGCGGCGATGATCCGCAGGGCTTTTTTCTTGTCGTGACGATACACCAGTAACCCTATAAGCAGTCCATAACTATATAAGAAAGTAATGTTAATGGGTAATGAATAAGTGGCAAATGCCAATTCCCTGAAATTAATGGAGACCATCAGTAATGACATATAGGCGCCAAAGATAATCGCCCACTTTTTATGGCGCTGCAAATATTGCGGCAGGTTTTCCAGGGTAATATCGGGATCTTGCGCCTGCAATTCCTGACAGTTCTCATTGGTCAGGGTAAATACGCCGATAAAGGTCAGATTGATCAGCAATACAGCGGTCATCGCGCTCATGAAGATCCCTTCCAGGCGGTCATGCGCCGTCGTGATAAGCAGTAATGCCCAATCAAACCAGAAAAGATAAATCAGGCAGCGCGCCAATTCACCGTTTATCACGCGTTCCTGCCGCTCATCGGGTTCGCTGTCGATATTGAAGTAATGGCGGTACAGGGCTTTATGCAGCGGGTTCATCGTCGTTTCCTCCGTCGTCGGTTTCCCAGAAAAGGGTGTTCAAATCGCTGTCCAGTGCGCGGGCGATGCGGATGGCAAGCGCCAGCGTCGGGTTGTAGTCCTGGTTTTCCAGCAGGTTGATGGTCTGGCGCGAGACGTTGACCGCCTGCGCCAGCGCCTGTTGCGAGAGTCCTTTTTCCTGCCGGTGGATTTTTACGCGGTTCACGGGGCCTCTTTGTCGTGTATAGCCGACATGGTAAGGATTTTTTCGCGGGATAGTCAAGTTTATGCGACATTCTTTCCGGCGAAGGCCGTCGCGCGTTTCCATGCGACGTGTCCTGTCGCCTGCCCCGTTATCCTTGCCCCTGCCCGCTGTCGGGCGGTTTTTCTCGGGAGGATGTGATGAACAGGCAATGGGTTTTGGGCGAGGCGCGGGTCAGTCCGTATGCGGAATGGATGATGCTGCGCCTGCTCTTCGAGCTGGACGGGGCGCATCGGTTTTTCCAGGCGGCGGAGCGCGTCAGGAACCGCGCCGGGCGGTGTTTGCGCCGCATGAACGGTGTGGAAGAGGAGGAAACGGCGGTGTCCTGCTGGTCGTCGGATGCGGTCGCGCGCGCCCTCGGCTTGCCGGAGGAACTGGCGTTTGCGCCGCAGGGCGGGGCGGTGGCGCGGACGCTGCTGGCGGCGCGCTGGCAGGCCGTCCGCGACACGCCGCCTGTCCTGCCAACAATCCCGCCTGAAATGGCGGATGAGGAGGCGTCGGTGAATCCGCACGAGCCGCGCTTCTGGGCGGCGGCCTGTGCCAATCTGCGTCTGCTGGAAGAGGCGCTGGCGCTGGATGCGGTCGAGATGGCGGTGCTGCGCCTGGTGCTGCATTTGGCCGTGGAAAGGCCCCTGCGCCGGGCGGGGCAGTTGGTCGGTGCGGATAATTTTGCGGCGGCGATGGTGCAGGTGGCGCAGCTGCTCGATGTGCCGCGCAAGGCGCTGCGGCGGGCGGTCGGCAAGCGCGGCAAGCTGCGGCGTTACGGGCTGCTGGCTTGCCGCGATGAGTTGCGCCGTGAATTTTGTGATCTGGAAGATGCGCTGCAATGGGGCGATTTGTTCGAGGCGGACGATTTTGTCCTGGAAAAACAGGCGCGCGCGCAGTTGCTGCGTTCCTGCCTGTTGCCGGTGGATGAGGCCGCGCTCGCCTGGGACGATTTCGCCCACATCGGCGCGCTGCGCGACACGCTGCTGCATTATCTGCGCCACGCCCTCGCCGGGGGGCGGCGCGGGGTGAATGTGCTGCTTTACGGCGCGCCCGGCACCGGCAAAAGCCAGTTTGCCGCCGCGCTGGCGCGCGCGCTCGCCGTGCCGTGCTTTGCGCCGCTGCGCGAGGATGACGACGGCGACCCGCTCGACGGCGAGCGGCGGTTGTGCAAGGCGCAGGTGGCGCAATCGCTGCTCGGCGGCGACAAGGCGCTCTTGGTGTTTGACGAGGTGGAAGACGTCTTCGCGGGCACCCTGTTCGCCCGCTCGGTGGCGCAGTCGCACAAGGGCTGGGTGAACGCCCTGCTGGAAACGAACCCCGTGCCGATGGTGTGGATTTCAAACGACGTGCGCTGCATGGATCCCGCCTTCGTGCGCCGCTTCGATGTCGTGCTGGAAATGCCGGATTTGCCGCTGGCGCGCAAAGAGGCGCTTTTCCGCGCGCGGGCGGCGCATCAGCCGGCGGCAGCGGTGGTGCGGCGTTTTGCCGAACAGGAGGGGCTGTCGCCGGCGGTGCTGGCCCGCACCCTGCATGTCGCCAACACCCTGGCGGCGGATGCGGACGAACTGGCGGCGCAGTGTCTGCTGCTTTGCAACCAGACCTTGCAGGCGCAGGGGCGCAAACCGCTGACGCTGCCGCCGGCGGGGCAGGTGGATTACGCGCCGGAATGGGCCGCCTGCGATGCCGATTTGGCGCGCATCAGCGCCGGGCTGGCGGCGCGGCGGCAGGGGCGCATCTGCTGCTACGGCCCGCCCGGCACGGGCAAATCGGCCTGGGCGCAATGGCTGGGGCGGCAGGCGGGGATGCCGGTGCTGCTGCGCCAGGGGTCGGACTTGCTGGGGATGTATGTCGGCGAGACCGAGCGCAACATCGCCGCCGCCTTCCGTCAGGCGGAGGCGCAGGGGATGCTGCTGGTGCTGGATGAAGCCGATGGCTTCCTCTTCGCGCGCGAGGGGGCGGTGCGCAGTTGGGAACGCTCGATGGTGAACGAACTCCTGACGCAAATCGAGCGTTTCCCCGGCCTGCTGGTCGCCTCCACCAATATGCCCGATGCGCTGGATGCGGCGGTGCTGCGCCGTTTCGACGTGAAATTGCGCTTCGGTTTCCTGCATCGCGAACAAATCCTCCCGCTTGCCGCCGCACAAGCGGCGGCACTGGGCATTGCGCTGGGCGCGGCGCAGCAACAGCGGCTCGCCGCCCTGCCTTGCCTGACACCGGGGGATTTTGCCGCCGTCGCCCGCCGGCACCGTTTCGCCCCGTTTGCCGACGCCGCCGCCTGGGTGGACGCGCTCGCGGCAGAATGCGCGCTGAAACCGCAGGCGGCGCAGAAAGCGGGCTTTATCTGAACGGCGCAGGGCCCCGCCCCGCCGTTCGTCACTTCCATCAACAAAGGACGTCAACATGAAACTCGCCGTTGTGGGCGGTTGCGATTTCGCCGACTACGCCCTGCTGCAATTCACCATCGAACGCCACTATCTGCGCAAGCGCATCAGCGCCATCATCAGCGGCGGCGCGCGCGGTGCCGATGCACTCGCCCGCCGCTATGCGGCAGAAAACGGCATCGCCTTCACGGAATACAAGCCGGACTGGACGCTGGGCCGGGGGGCGGGCATCATCCGCAACCGGCAAATCGTCAGCGCCTGCGACGAGCTGATCGCCTTCTGGGACGGCCACTCGCGCGGCACCCTGAGCAGCATCGAAATTGCGCGCCAGCAGCGGAAAACGGTACATATCGTGTCGTATGAATCACCAAATAACCCAACAATACAAGGACGAAACCATGACAACACATGACATCCATGACGAAACCTTACCGGCCACTTTTATCCAAAAATTGAAGCGGTTAATGGTAGAAAGACCGCTGCATGAAGAGCCGGCGGAAGCGCATAGAAAAAACCGCAACCGCTGGGCGCTGGGCAAACATGATCCCGTAATAAATTATCCCGCAGGACTTACCGGTCCGCAGCAATTCATTCATCAGAAAAAAGAAAACCGAAAATTCTTTGCAGAAGAGACGGAAAAATACAGCGAGGCCTACTTTGAACGCTGTTTCTGGATTATCAATACTTGGGGCGGCATCTCTGCTTTTAAGGACAGCGATAAAACCAGGGCAAAAATAAAAGAATTTGCCGAAACGCATACGCAGGAAAGAATGAGTGGCGACCTGTTCGCCGTGATTTCATCGCTCTCCAAACTGGCTGCCTTCTGGGATTACGAGCGCTTCGCCGTTTACGATTCCCGCGTGATCTTTTCCCTGAACTGGTTGCTGTTCCTTTATGCCCCCCATCATCGCCTGTTTCCCCAGCCGGAAGGGCGGAATACAAGAATACGGCAATACCATATGCCTACCATTCTGGCACTGCATGGAGACAATAGGGATTTTTACCCTGAGGAGGAGGCTTTTTATCATTATTGCAAGCTGTTGCGGAGATGTGCTGCCGACATATTCGCAGATGACAAAAGAATCCACGAAATAGAGATGTTCCTGTTCAAAGAGGCCGATCTTTATATCTGCGACGATATGCAGGAACGACTCTCTTTGAATATAAAATCCGGGATGACGGGCGATACCCCTTAAAACGGCCGTAATTTCGCACAATGACAGAGGGAAAGAGACGAAACAATGCAAATTGCCTACTTTCAAATGGCGGGCGCGGGCAAAGCGCGCACGCAGGATGCCCTCTTCGACGGCGTGGCGGTGCACCAGGTGAAGCTGCACAAGGCGCGCCGCGTGGCAAACCCGCGCCTGCCGCTGCGTCTTGCCGTCGCCGACGGCCTCTTTGCCGCCCCCGCCGCCGCGCGTGCCAGCCGCTTCTGGATGGACGCTTTCGCCGCAGCGGATGACGGCGGCGCGCGCTTTCTGCGCCGCACCCACCCGCAATTCTGTGCGGCGCTGGCGGCGCGGCATTTCGGCGCGGCGACGACCTTCGCCTCGGCGGTGTTCGCCGGCGGCGGGGCATCCGTCTGCAATGTCGGCGACAGCCGCGTCTATCACATCGACACGGCGGGCCGCTGGCGGCAAATCAGCCATGATCACACCGTGCTGGCGGAGATGATTGAGCGCGGCGAGGCGCAGGCGGGCGGCGATTATGCGGGCATCTACGGTATGCTGGCACACAGCCTCGCCGCCGACTGGGAGGCGGACGATTTCCGCATCTTCGTCGCCGAACAACCGCTGGCGGCGGGGGAAACGCTGCTGCTCTGCACCGACGGCCTCAGCGACGCCCTGCCGCATCCGCAACTGCAAGCCCTGTGGCAGGCGCATGATGATCTGCCGGCGCGGCTGGAAGCCTTGCGCCTAGCGGTGCGCCGCGTGCCGTATTTTGATGATTGCACGGTGGTGGCGGCCGCGATGACGGCTCAGGCGGGACCAGGGGTGCCGTCGGGGTTACAGTCCGGATAAGCACCGTGGCGCGGCGGGGCGGATGCGTATAATGCGCGCCTCTTTTCCCCGTATATATGGAGTTTTTATGTTGAAGAAGTCTTTTATCGCCGTGCTGCTTGCCGCCGCTTTCACCACCGGGGCACAGGCGCAGTTGAAATATGTGGATGGCACGGACTACGCCACGCTCGCCGCGCCGGTCGCCGACATCAAGGCCGGGCAGGTGGTCGAATTTTTCTGGTACGGCTGCCCGCACTGTTACGATTTGGAGCCGTCCTTGCAGAAATGGCTGGCTGACGGCAAGGATGCCGCGATTGATTTCATCCGTGTCCCCGCGTTCACCGGCAACTGGGAAGGTGGCGCGCGTCTTTATTATGTGGTGCGCGAACTGGGCATGAACGGTGCCGAGATGGACGAAAAAATCTTCAACGCCGTACACAAGGACGGCAAACGCGGCATCATCTTCGACAAGGGCGCGGCGATGAAATTCCTCGTCGAAAACGGTGCCAAACAGAAAGACGTGGAAAAAGCCTGGAAGTCGCTTACCGTGCAGCAGAAGCTCAACCGGGCGCGCGATCTGTTCGAAGCCTCCAAACTCGATGGTGTGCCGGGCTTCGTCGTGGACGGCAAATACGTTATCGGTGCCGATGACAACTACCCGCGCCTCTTCGACAAACTGAACACGCTGGCGACGAAGACGGCCGCACCCGGCGAAGCAGTGAAGACCGAAGAAGCCAAGCCCGCTGCCGACGAAAAACCGGCAGAAGCCAAACCTGCTGACGCCGGGAAAGCCGAAGAAGCCAAGCCTGCTGACGCCGGAAAAACCGAAGAAGCCAAACCCGCCGCCGACGAAAAACCGGCTGAAGCCAAAACTGCTGCCTGAACATGACGCAGAACACCGACCGCGAAAGTGCCCGCTGCGCTTTCGCGGTTTCTTGTATGGGACAGGCGGCACGGCTCACCCCGCTCGGCGGCGACGCCAGCTACCGCCGCTACTTTCGCTGCGGGGCGGGTAGCACAAGCCGCATCCTGATGGACGCGCCGCCGGAGGCGGGCGGCATCGGCCTCTTCGTGCAGCGCGCGCAGCAGTTCGCCGCCTGCGGCCTGCCCGTGCCGCGCATCCATGCCGCCGACAGCGCGCAGGGCTTCCTCTTGCTGGACGACTTCGGCGACCGCTGGCTGTGGCAGGATTTGCGCGAAAACGCCGCCACCGCCATGCCGCAGGCGCTCGCGCTGCTGGGACAATGGCAGCAGGCAACCGCCGCCCTGCAAGCGGACATCCCGCCCTACGAACCCTCCCGCCTGCACAGCGAAGTGGCGCTGGCTCGCGAATGGTTCCTGCCGTGGCTGGGCATTGCGGCGGACACGGCGCGCTGGCAGGAAAGCGAAAACCGGCTGGTCGGGCGGGCAGGGCAGGGCAGGGCGCTGTGCGTCCACCGCGACTACCACTGCCGCAACCTGATGCGCCGCGCCGATGGCAGCATCGGCATCCTCGACTTTCAGGACGCCCTCTGGGGCAGCCCCGCCTACGACCTCGTTTCCATCACCCGCGACTGCTACATCCGCTACCCGCAGGCGGACGTGCGCCGCTGGGAAGCGGATTTTCGTACGCGTTTCCTGCCGCACGAAGCGGCGGCGGACTGGGCGCAAACCTGCGACGCCGTCTCCCTGCAACGCCACCTCAAAGTGCTGGGGCTCTTCGTCCGCCTCGCTATCCGCGACGGCAAACGCGGCTATCTTGCCGACCTGCCGCTGGTGCTCGCCTGCGCCTGCGACGAAGCCGCCGCCCTGCCGTACACCGCCTGGATAGCCGGCGAACTGCGCCGCGCCGTTCCTCTCCTGCAACAGAAACTGACATGAAAGCGATGATTCTCGCCGCCGGACGCGGCAAACGCATGGGCGCGCTCACCGAGCATTGCCCGAAACCCCTCTTGCGTGTCGGCGGCGACACCCTGATCGGCTGGCAACTGCGCCGTCTCGCGCGCGCAGGCTTCACGGCAGTCATCATCAACCTCGGCTATCGCGGCGCGATGATAGAAGCGGCGCTCGGTGACGGCAGCACCTATGGCCTGCACATTACCTACTCGCGCGAGCCGGAAGAAGGGCTGGAAACCGCAGGCGGCATCGTGCAGGCACTGCCGCTGCTGATGGAGGCGCCGTTTCTCGTGGTCAACGCCGACGTGTGGTGCGACGCCGACCTGCGCCGCTTCAGCGAAAACCGCCCCGCCGACAGCCTCGCCTACCTGCTGCTCACCGCCACACCTGCCTGGAAAGCGCGCGGCGATTTCTCGCTGGCGGGCAACATGCTGATTGCGGGCGACGCCCTCACCTATACCGGCATCGCCGTGCTGCACCCGCGCCTCTTCGCCGACGTGCCGCCCGGCTTCCGCCCGCTCGCCCCCATCCTGCACGCCCATCTGCCGCGCGGCGAATTGAGCGGCGAAGAACACGGCGGTGACTGGCACGACGTCGGCACCCCGGAACGCCTTGCCGCCCTGCGCGCGCGGTATGGCTGATTTCCGGGGGCGGGCGTGCGGTTTTCCCGCCCGACGGGCGTCGTGGCCGATTGCAGCCGAGCAGGGCCTTATGTGCTACCATACCGCCCGTTTTTACCTCACACATTCTTCACGGAGTATTCATGTCCGCGCAATTGACGCTTTCCATCGTTAAGCCAGACGCCGTGCGTAATCATCATACCGGGGCCATCCTCGCCCGCATCGAGCAACAGGGATTCGACATCATCGCGGCAAAAATGCTGCGCCTCAGCCGCGACGATGCCGCGCGTTTTTATGACGTTCACCGCGAACGTCCTTTTTTTGCCGAACTGGTCGATTTCATGACTTCCGGCCCCGTGCTGGTGCAGGTACTGCGCGGCGAAGATGCCGTCGCCCGCTACCGTGCGCTGATGGGCGCGACCGATCCCGCCGCTGCCGCCCCCGGCACATTGCGCGCCGAATTTGCCACCAGTAAAAGTGAGAACGCCGTGCACGGTTCGGACAGCGTGGAAAATGCCGCGCGCGAAATCGCCTTCTTCTTCGCCGAACGCGAGTTGTGCCGCTGATGACGGACAAGGTCAACCTCTTTGATTTCGACCGCGACGCGCTGACGGCGTGGTTTGCCGGACTGGGCGAGAAGCCCTTCCGCGCACGGCAGTTGATGAAATGGATTTACCACGAACGCGTCACGGATTTCGACGCCATGACCGACCTCAGCAAGCCGCTGCGCGAAAAACTCAAAGCCACCGCCGAGCTGCGTTTTCCCACCGTCATCGCCGACCGCCTTGCAAGCGACGGCACACGCAAATGGGTCTTCCGCTATGACTGCGGCAACAGTATCGAAACCGTCTTCATCCCCGAAGACGATCGCGGCACACTCTGCATCTCCTCACAAGCGGGCTGCGCGCTCGCCTGCCCCTTCTGTTCGACCGCCCACGAAGGCTTCAACCGCAACTTGACCAGCGGCGAAATCATCGTCCAAGTCTGGCTCGCCAAAGAAATACTCGACTGCGACCGCCACGGCAACAACCGCGTTGTCACCAACGTCGTGCTGATGGGCATGGGCGAACCGCTGGTCAACTTCAACAACGTCCTGCCCGCCACCCGCCTGATGATGGACGACTACGCTTTCGGCCTGTCGAAGCGGCGCGTTACCCTCAGCACCTCCGGCATTGTCCCCGCCATCCACAGCCTGCGCGAAGTCACCGACCTCAGCCTCGCCGTCTCGCTGCACGCGCCGAATGACGAACTGCGCAATCAGATCGTGCCGGTCAATGCCCGCTACGGCCTGGCGGCACTGCTGGACGCCTGCCACCAATACGTGCAGCACAACGGCCAGCACGGCGGCGTAACCTGGGAATACGTCATGCTGCGCGGTGTCAACGACAGCCTCGAACACGCGCGGCAACTGGTCGAACTGCTGCGCGGCATACCGGGGAAAATCAACCTTATCCCCTTCAACGCCTTTCCCGGCAGCCGCTTCGAATGCTCGAAACGCAGCGACATCCTCGCTTTCCAGCGCCACCTGACCGATAACGGCTATGTGGCAACCATCCGCAAGACACGCGGAGAAGACATAGACGCTGCCTGCGGGCAGTTGGTGGGGCAGGTCAAGGACCGCAGCCGCCGTGAACGCAAACTTTCCAGAAAAGAGGTGGAAACCCTATGAAAACCAAGACCATCACACGATTCAGCGCACTCGCCGCCGCCCTCATGATCGGCGGTTGCAGCAGCCTCGGCTTCGGCAGCAAAAGCGACGACATGAACAACGATCTGCCGGCGAAACTTGAGAAAAAAACCGATTACAAACAGGCCTATAAAGACTACGTCGAACTCGGCGCGAAATACGTGCAGATGGGGCGCTACGACCTCGCCGAACCCAAGCTGAAACGCGCCATCGAAATCGACTCGCACCCGCCGGATGCCTGGAACATCCTCGCCGTCATGTACGAAGAAGCGCGCGACATCTCATCGGGCAACCAGATTTACCAGAAACTCATCCGCAGCCACCCCGAATACCTGCTCGGCCACGTCAACTACGCCACCTTCCTCTGCAAATTCGACCGCGACAGCGAAATGCAGGCGCTCTTGAACCAGATGCGCGCCCGCAACGCCGAATTCAAGACGGCGGCCAGCATCGCCGAAGGCAACTGCATGGCGGCGCGCGGCCAGAGCGGGCAGGCGGAAAACGCCTACAAACAGGCCATCGCCGTCAACCCGCAAGCCGAAGGCGCCCTCCTGCCGCTGGCGGAAATCTCCCTGCAAAAAGGCGATGCCGCAGGTGCCCTGCGCTATCTGAAAGTGGTGCACACCTACGTCGGTTACAGCCCGGAGAGCGTGAAAATCGGCATCGAAGCGGCGCGTAAAGCGGGCGACAGCCGCATGGAAGAAGAACTGGTACGCGTCATGCGTGCCAACTACAAAAACACACCGCAGGCACAATCGCTGGGGATCTGAGCATGGAAAAAACGACCACACCGGGCGGCCTCGACATCGGCGCCGTCCTCTCGGCGGCGCGGATGAAGCGCGAACTCTCCATCGCCACCGCCGCGATGCAATCCAACCTCAGCCAGGAAATCATCGAAAAACTCGAACAGAATCGCTTCGGCGAAATCGGCGCGCCGGTCTTCACGCGTGGCTACCTCAGCCTCTATGCCCGCTTCCTCGGCCTGAACGAAGCCGCCGTCGGCCAGGCCTTCAACAAAATCGGGCGCGAACCGCCGCCGGAACTGCGTCTGAGTGCCGCCAACGTCGAAAGCCAGAGCCGCTCCTACCGCCGCAGCTACCTCGGTTCCTGGCTGCTGCTCATCCCCGTCGTCGCCATCGGCGGCGTCCTGCTTTACCAGCTTTTCGACAACAACTCGTGGCTGATGAAACAAATCAACGGTGCCTTCAACCAGCCTGCCGTCACCGAAGGCGAAACCCCGCCCCCGGCGGGCGGCAACAGCGAAGACATCGTACTGGAAATCGGCGGCAGCCCGCAGGTCCCGCCGACCACCCCGGAAGGCGTACCCGTCAATCCCGAAGTCATCAACGGCATCACCCCGCCTGCCGACAGCGGCGCAGCGGCAAACAGCGGCGAGGCCGCCCCCGCAGCCGCCGGCAACGGCGCGACAGAAACCGCAGAAACCCCGGCAGCGGGCGACGGCAGCGGCATCCGGCTTGCCTTCTCGACCGAAAGCTGGGTACAAATCCAGGACAACAAACGCAAATCCGTGGTCTCGCGCATCATCAAACCCGGCGAAAAAGTCGAACTGCCCGCCGACGGTGCCCCGTACAGCTTCAACATCGGCCGCCCGGACGGCGTCGTCATGCACATCAATGGCCGGGAACAACCGCTGGACAACTATCGCCAGAAAAACTCCGGCCGCCGCTTCACCGTAGATATTCCCAATGGCTAAACCGCAAATCCAGTCCCTGCGCGGGATGAACGACATCTTCCCGCCCGAAGCCGACTACCTGCAACAACTGCACGAGCGCATCCACACCGTGCTCGCCTGCTACGGCTACCACCCGCTGCAACTGCCGCTGCTCGAACAGACCGGCCTCTTCAAGCGCGCCGTCGGCGAAGAAACCGACGTGGTCAGTAAAGAAATGTACACCTTCGCCGACCGCAACGACGAAAGCATCACCCTGCGCCCGGAAGCCACCGCCGGCGTGGTGCGGGCGATGATCCAGCACGGCAAACTGCAACAGCCGCAGCGTGTCTATGCCGAAGGGCCGATGTTCCGCTACGAACGCCCGCAAAAAGGCCGCAGCCGCCAGTTTTCGCAAGTGAGCGTCGAGGCCTTCGGCATCGCGGGCGCGGCGCAGGATGCCGAACTCATCAGCCTCTGCGCCGAGCTCTTCCGCCGCCTGAACATCCTCGACCTGCTGACGCTCGAAATCAACACCATCGGCCTCGCCGACGAACGCCACGCCTACCGGCAGGCACTCGTCGCCTACCTGCAACAGCACGTTGACGCGCTGGACGAAGACAGCCGCCGCCGCCTCACCACCAACCCGCTGCGCATCCTCGACAGCAAAAACGCGGACGTGCAACGCGTGCTGGACGGCGCGCCCATCCTTGACGATTACCTCGGCGAAGCCAGCCGCAGTCACTTCACCCAACTCTGCGCCCTGCTGGACGCCCTCGGCATCGCCTGGCAGCGCAACCCCCGCCTTGTGCGCGGCCTCGACTACTACTGCCACACCGTCTTTGAGTGGACGACCGCCGCCCTCGGTGCCCAGGGCACCGTTACCGCCGGCGGCCGCTATGATGGCCTCGTCGAACAACTCGGCGGCAAACCCACCCCGGCGGCGGGCTTCGCCTTCGGCATCGAGCGCATCATGCTGCTCGCCCAGCAGCGCGACACCTTCCGCACCACGCCGCCTTTGGTGTACGCCATCGCCACCGCCGACGCCCATCTCGCCCTGCTGCTGCCGCTGGTGCAAACCCTGCGCGCGCGCGGCATCAGCGTCGTCGCCCACAACCAGAGCCAGCCGCTGAAAACGCAAATCCGCAAAGCCGACCAAGAAGGCGCGCACTACGCCCTCATCATCGGCGACGAGGAAGCGGCGAATTACAGCGCCGCCCTGAAAAACCTGCGCGACGGCAGCCAGCACACCCTGCCGCTTGCCGACCTGCCCGCCTACCTCGAAGCCCACCACAAGGAAACCCCATGAGCGACAGAACCGACGACGAAACCCTCGAACTCATCCGCGAATGGCTGCAACAATACGGCCTGACCATCATCATCGGCCTCGTCCTCGGCCTCGGTGCCATCGGCGGCTACCGCTACTGGCAGAATCACCAGAGCGGGCAGCGCAACAACGAATCCGCCCAACTCGACACCATCCTGCAAGCCCTCGCACAAAACAAACCGCAAGACGCCGCAAATGCTTATGGCGACCTGCTCAAAGAAGGCGGCGAAATTGCCGAACTGGCCGCGCTGAACATGGCGGGAGCCTACTTCAAGGACAACAAAACCAACGACGCGATGGCCGCGCTCAAACTCGCCGCCGCCAGCAAAGACGAACTGCTGGCACAAAGCGCGCGCTGGCAACTCGCCCTCGCCCTTGCCGCGCAGGGCAACTACGACGAAGCCCTGCAACAGGGCGAACAACTGCGCGACAGCGCCTACGCCGCGCAGGCGGCCGCGCTGCAAGGCTACATCCACGACAAACAGGGCAAAGCCAAAGACGCGCTCGCCGACTACGAACGCAGTCAGCAACTCGCCCCCGCACCGGCGACCGCCCTGCAAATCAACGCCCTGCAAGCGCGCCTCGCGCTCGAAGGAAACGGCCAATGAAAACCACCCGCCGCAGCGCCCTGCTGCTTGCCGGCGCTCTGACCCTGAGCGCCTGCTCGTCCACCTCCGACTTCTTCCTCGGCAAAGACAACCGCCCCGCGCCCAAGCCCCTGCCTGCCGCCGGTGGCAGCGCCGGAGCTACCCTCCTGTGGAAACACAAACTCGGCAGCGGCGGCGCGGATGAGGGGCTCGCCCTCAAACCCGCCGCCTGGGGCGGGCGCATCTACGCCGTCTCCGCCAATGGCCGTCTCTACGCCTACAACAGCGACGGCAGCACCGCCTGGCAACAAAAACTCGGCAACAACATCAGCGCCGGTGTCGCCGCCGACCGCAGAAACCTCTACCTCGGCACCGGCAACGGCGACCTGCTCGCCCTCTCCGCCGCAGACGGCGAAACCGAATGGCGCGCGCCGCTGTCCAGCCTCATGCTCGCCGCCCCCGTTACCGCCGACGGCACCGTCTTCGCGCGCAGCATCGACGGCGTGCTGACCGCCTTCGACGCCGCCAACGGCAGCGAACTGTGGCGCTATCGCATCAAGGAACCCCTGCTCAGCGTACGCGGCAACGCCGAACCCGTCGTCGGCGGCGGTGTCGTCATCCTCACCACCGACAACGGCTACTTCGTCGTCCTCGACCAGCGCACCGGCCTGCCCGTCGTCGAACAGCGCATCGCCAACAGCGCGGGCAGCAACCCCGTCGCCCGCCTGGTGGACATGGACAGCACCCCGCAAGTCGCCGACGGCGTCCTCTACGGTGCCGCCTACCAGTCCATGCTCTTCGCCGTGGACCTGCAACAAGGCCAGCCGCTGTGGCAGCAGGACCGGGTCTCCACGCAAAAAGACATCGCCCTCAGCCGCGACGGCGTGTACCTCGTCAACGACATCGACCACATCATCGCCCTGAACCGCCGCGACGGCAGTATCCGCTGGCAGAATGACCGCCTCGAAGGTCGCTACCTCTCGCCGCCCTTCGCCCTGCCGGACGGCAGAATCGGCGTCATCGACTACCAGGGCTGGCTGCACTGGCTGGACGGTGCCAGCGGCAACCTCATCGGCCAGCAGCGCCTCGCCGCCAGCACCGCCGACGTGCCCGCCCTCGTCCTGCGCGACAGCATCGTCTGGCAACTCAAAGACGGCAACCTCATCAACTTCCGCCCCGAATAACCCGCCCGCGACGCGGCCTCCTTCCTCCAACACCACCACACAAACATCCATGAACATCCTGCGCAAACCGCTGGTGGCACTGGTCGGCCGCCCCAACGTCGGCAAATCCACCCTCTTCAACGCCCTGACCCGCAGCCGCGACAGCATCGTTGCCGATACCCCCGGCCTCACCCGCGACCGCAACTACGGCGAAGCGCGCCTCCTTGATATGCCCTGCCGCATCATCGACACCGGCGGCCTCCTGCGCGAAGAAGAAGCCCAAATCGACTACCGCGTGGATCAGCAGGCACGCGCCGCCATAGCCGAGGCCGACATCGTCGTCTTCCTTGTGGACGGGCGCGACGGCCTCACCGCCGTGGACGAACAAATCGCGCAAGAACTGCGGCGCAGCCACAAGCCCGTCATCCTTGCCGTCAACAAAACCGACTTCGCCGACCCCGACCTCATCCTCGCCGACTTCCACACCCTCGGCATCGGCGACACCCTCGCCATCGCCGCTGAACACCGGCGCGGCATCACCCGCCTTGCCGAACGCATCATCGCCCGCCTGCACGAACTGCCCAACGCCGACCAGTTCGGCGAACCCGAAGAAAGCGGGGAAGACACCGACGACGACATCGCCCTCGCCGTCATCGGCCGCCCCAACACCGGCAAATCCACCCTGCTCAACCGCCTCATCGGTGAAGAGCGCCTCGTCGCCAGCCCCGTCGCCGGCACCACCCGCGACGCCATCGCCATCCCCTACCAGGATGCAGCAGGCGACCGCTTCACCCTCATCGACACCGCCGGTGTCCGCCGCAAAGCGCGGGTCAACGACAAAATCGAAAAATTCTCCATCGTCAAAACCCTGGACGCCATCGAGCGCGCCAACGTCGTCATCCTCATGCTGGACGCACACGAAGGCGTAAGCGAGCAGGACGCGCACCTGTTGGGCGAAATCACCCGGCGCGGCCGCGCGCTCATCATCGCCATCAACAAATGGGACCACCTCGACGCCGAACAGCGCGAAACCATCCGCCAACAATTCACGCGCAAACTGCACTTCGTGGACTACGCCGAAGTCTTCTACATCTCGGCACTGCACGGCAGCAACATCCGCAACCTGCTGCCTGCCGTGAAAAAAGTCTATCGCGCGGCGATGGTCGAACTCTCCACCAACAAACTCACCGAGGCCCTGCAAGCCGCTTACCACCGCCACCAGCCGCCGCTGGTGCAGGGCCGCTCCATCAAACTGCAATACGCGCACCAGGGCGGGCGCAACCCGCCGCACATCATCATCCACGGCACGCGCACCACGAACGTCCCCGACAGCTACACCACCTACCTCAGCAAATACTTCCGCAAACAGTTCAAACTGCACGGCACCCCGGTCCGCATCAGCTACCGCGACAAGGCGAATCCTTACGCCGAACGCTAACGGGACAAGTTAACCTGCCCGGAAACCCGGTCAGGTTTGCCAACACCGTATCCGTTCTATTTGAGACGACCATATCGCCCATCCGTCGGCGGATACTCGCATATCGGCACCTTACCGCCGTTAAGCCCACCGACTATCTTAATCTCGCCATCTCGCCATCTCGCCATACGCGACGCCCTCACCCGGCGCTGCGAGGCCGGGACGGTGCCATGCTCAATCACGCATGACCGCAGCCTGCTATGCACCGCCTGCGACGGATGCCTCCCTGTTGCCAAACAGGCGCGTGCAGCGGCAGAAAAAACACCCCGTCCGGCACAAAAATCCCCCGCCAATCCCCCGCAATGCGGGGATGCCGGGGGTGCATGGTGGTAGTGGCTCAGTACCCGGCATTCATAGCCGAGCGGAACAGGTCAAGCATGAGCGCTTCGAGTTCGCTGTCGCTCAGGGGCTTGCCGTTGAGCTGGTAGCCGTCGGCGTTGATGGCAAAATCGAGGGTGTAGCGGTCATCGGCGGCGACGAAGTGCATTCTTGCCAGTTCGTCCGCGCTGAGGAACTGACCGAGCAGGCCGCCGAGTACGGCGCGGTCAATGTGGGCATGCAGGCGGCTGCCGTGCAGGTATTGTGCGAGCGGCGGGTTGCTGCCGTTTTTGAAGGTTTCGAGGTCGGCTTCGCTCTTGATGTGTTCGGCGAGGGTGATGTCAACGCCGATGCCTTTGCCTGCGCCATTCAGGGCGAAGGCGAGGTGCAGGCCGAGGTCGCGCGCAAGCAGGTCGCGTTGTAGTTGGTCGACCAGCACTTCGCTGCGTTCTTTGCTATCGATCATGGCATCCAGGGTGTTGGACGGCAGGTTTTGCGTGAGCTGGCTAATGCTGTCCGTCGCGAGTGCGGCGGCGCTGTTGTCGCCACGTAGCGGTTTTGCTTGCTGGAAGAGGTCGGCAGCGGCTTGTACGCTTTGCGGGCTGAGGTTTTTCAGGGTGTAGTCGAAGTGAAACTGGTCGGGGACGACGGGCAGCAGCATTTTGATTTGGCTTGCGGCTTCGCCAGCGATGGTGAACTGGCTATCGAGACGGGCGATGAGGTTGTAGGTGCTGTTTTCTTCTTCAATGCCGAGGAGGAGGCTGTTGTCGCGCAGGCTCAGGTCGATATCGCCGTCGCCGGTTTTGAAGCTGCTTTCGCCAAGACGGTATTCGACGCGAGCGGGCAGCTGTTTGCCATCCACGGTGATGAAGGGCAGGCTGACTTGCGGGTTGCGCAGGATGGCCTGGATGTCGTCATCGCGGTAGTTGATGACCGGGCTGTTCAGGGTCAGGCCGCTGTCGGTGTAGTTGAAGGTGATTTGCGCCGGTTCGAAGGTGCTTTTGTCCTGCTGGACGCCGTGCATATCGAGGGTGAGGGTGTTGTTGAGCGGGAAGCCTTTCTCCGGGCCTTGGATGGTGATGTCCGCCCCCTTGAAGGTATTGCCGTTTTTTTCTTCGGCGGGAATGTGTTGGGTGTAGGTGAGGTTACGCAGCAGGTTGACGCGCAAATCTCCGTCGGGTAATTGCGCCTCTGCGGGGTGCTTGATGGTGATGCGGGTGATGTCGAAGCCGGTGAGGGTCAGCGGCGCGTGGCGGATGTCGAGCGGGTAACGGCGGATAGTGTCACCTGTGCTGATAGTGAGGGTAGCAGTCGATGATGCGTAGCCTCGCTGGTAGTTTTCCAGACCAAGTTTGAGTCCCAGGTGTTTGGCAGCCTGTTCGCCAAGCGAACCATCAACTTTGTCGTACAGGCGTTGTTCGGTGAGCTGACCGGCGAGATAGGGGCACCGGCGGCGGTAATGCCGAGGATGACGGCGAGGGTAAGGATTTTTTTCATGTTTTTAGGGGATTGTTTATGAAAAAGCCGGATTCCCGTGGAAATCCGAGTTTATGTCATGGACGATGAGTTTAGTTTCTTTCTAATTCTATTTTTAGATCTCCTTTTATTTCTGATGATAGATTGTTGATTGTATAACATAATGTGTCCTTATCGCCCTCAAGAAAATTGCTTTTGTTATATAATTTAGACATATATCTTACAAGTCCTTCTATCATTTTGCTTTCGTTATCTATTTTTAGAATACGGCACATTAGTTTTAAAAGTTCACCCCTAGAAAGGAAGGGAGATGTATCCTCTCTCTCTTTCTTTTTCTTATCCGAGTGATGCGCAACATACTTATTTCTATAGTTTTTTAAATCATTAGTCCAAAATTCACTTTTAAATTTATTTAATTTTTCAAGAGATTTAGGGAAGTAATCTTTAATAAATCCTTGATTGTTATATATAAGTTCTCCAGCTTTAAAGACATTTATAACGGTGTAGTTAAAAATTACCCTTGATAAAGTAGCTAGGGCGAGTACGTTTTCTTCGCTATCTTCTAGTTTTTCTTTAATTTGATGCAATATGTTTGAACAAGCTTGTAGTTCAAGACTAATATCTTGCAGATAAAAAAACATCGCACATATTTTCTTTTGGTCTTCCTCAGATATATTTTGGGTCATAATTTTTCCTTATTAAAAAAGCGGCCATACCTTAAAGTATGACCGCAGTTAGATTATCCAAATTAGATGATGTGGTTTAAGCTTACATCATGCCCATGCCGCCCATGCCGCCCATGCCGTCCATGCCCGGCGCGGCGGCTTCTTCTTTCTTCGGAATCTCGGCCACCATCGCTTCGGTGGTGATCATCAGCCCTGCGATAGAAGCGGCGTTTTGCAGGGCAAAACGGGTGACTTTGGTTGGGTCGATGATACCGGCGGCGAGCATATCGACGTATTTGTCGCTGGCGGCGTCGTAGCCGTCGTTGCCTTTGCCGTTCTTGACGCGGTCAACGACGACGGCGGCTTCGCCTCCGGCGTTGGCGACGATGGTACGCAGCGGGTATTCCATCGCACGGCGGACGAGGTCGATACCGACTTGCTGATCGTCGTTATCGCCTTTCAGGCTTTCAATGGCGCTGACGGCACGGATGAGGGCAACACCGCCGCCCGGCACGATGCCTTCTTCCACGGCAGCACGGGTGGCGTGCAGCGCATCTTCCACACGGTCTTTTTTCTCTTTCATTTCGACTTCGGTTGCCGCGCCGACTTTGATAACGGCAACACCGCCGGCCAGTTTGGCCACGCGTTCTTGCAGTTTTTCGCGGTCGTAATCGGAGGTGGATTCTTCGATTTGCGCACGGATGCTGGTAACGCGGGCTTCGATTTTTTGTGCATCGCCATTACCGCCGATGATGGTGGTGTTTTCTTTGGCGACGACAACGCGTTTGGCGGTGCCGAGCACGGTCATGTCGGAGCTTTCCAGGGTCATGCCGAGTTCTTCGGAGATGACCTGGCCATTGGTGAGGATGGCGATGTCTTCGAGCATGGCTTTGCGGCGGTCACCGAAGCCCGGCGCTTTGACAGCGGCGACTTTGACGATGCCGCGCATGCTGTTGATGACGAGGGTAGCGAGCGCTTCGCCTTCGACGTCTTCGGCGACGATGAGGAGCGGTTTGCCGGCTTTGGCGACGCCTTCGAGGATCGGCAGCAGGTCGCGGATGTTGCTGATTTTTTTGTCGTGCAGGAGGATGTAGGGTGCATCCAGTTCAACGCTTTGGTTCTGTGCGTTGTTGATGAAGTAGGGCGAGAGGTAGCCGCGATCGAACTGCATACCTTCGACGACTTCGAGCGAGTCTTCGAGCCCCTGGCCTTCTTCGACGGTGATGACGCCTTCTTTACCCACTTTTTCCATCGCTTCGGCGATTTTTTCGCCAACGGTGTTATCGGAGTTGGCAGAGATGGTGCCGACTTGGGCGATTTGTTCGTGGGTTTCGCACGGTTTGGACATGTCGTGCAGCGCTTTAACGGCGCCGGCAACGGCTTTGTCGATACCGCGTTTGACATCCATCGGGTTCATGCCGGCGGCAACGGCTTTCAGGCCTTCGCTGACAATCGCCTGGGCGAGCACGGTGGCGGTGGTGGTGCCGTCGCCGGCGACATCATTGGTCTTGGAGGCGACTTCTTTCACCATTTGCGCGCCCATGTTCTGGAATTTGTCTTCCAGCTCGATTTCTTTCGCGACGGAAACGCCGTCTTTGGTGATGGCGGGCGCGCCGTAGGCCTTGTCGAGGATGACGTTGCGGCCTTTCGGGCCGAGGGTGACTTTCACGGCGTTGGCGAGGATGTTCACGCCTTTGAGCATTTCTTTGCGGGCAACTTCGCCGAAGCGGACTTCTTTGGCTGACATAGTGTTTGTACTCCTGAAATGTTATTGAAATCTGATAGCTGGATGATTACTGGATGATGGCGAAAATTTCTTCTTCGCGCATGATGATGTAGTCTTCACCATCGACTTTCACCTCGGAACCGGTGTATTTGCCGAAGAGGACGCGGTCGCCGGCTTTGACATCGAGCGGGCGGAGGGTGCCGTCCACGACTTTGCCGGGGCCTGCGGCGATGACAACGCCTTCTGAGGGTTTTTCAGCGGCGCTGCTGGCGAGGACGATGCCACCTGCGGTGGTGGTTTCTTTTTCCTGACGTTTGACGATGACGCGGTCATGCAAGGGTCGAAGGTTCATGTTTTTCTCCTAATGTTAAAAATGGAAAGCCCGCCGGGAAGCGGGGGTGTTGATTACACAACGCCCTAGATAGGGTTGGCGGGTTGCGCTTTCAAGGATGCGGGAGGATTTTTTTTTAAGTCTTTGCTTTTGCAGGTGCTGTGCATGAAAAAAGACGGCGTTTGCCGTCTTTGCCGTTGCCGCATGACCGCTCAGGCGAGTTCGACGGGGCCGTGGTTGTCGCAGTGGCCGTCGTGCGGGTGATGCAGGTGGCCGTCCACGAGATAGTCAATGTGATCGCCGTGCGGCACGGCCTCGTGACCGCAGCCGGGGCCGTGGACGTGTCCCGCTGCGTGGCCGCCGCAGCGGTGGTCGGGGGTGCAGGCATCGGGGTTGGTGGCGCTGACGGCGATGCGGTGTTCATCCACATGGTCGTGGTGCGGATGGTGCAGATGGCCGTCGTGCAGATAGTCGATGTGGCCGTCATGCCTGATGGCGGTGTGGCCGCAGCCCGCGCCGTGCCGGTGCGGGTGGTCGGCGTGGTGCGGCTGGGAGCAGGTATCGGTCATTTATGAATTTCCTTGTGTTTTTTTTGTGAAAAATGCCGCCTGACGGCGGCGGCGCGCATGGTAGGGAAGGCGCAGCGGGCAGTCAAGCGGCATGGTTGTGCAGTTTCGCCGCAGCACGGGTCGGGGCGCTTATATCCGCCGCACGAGGTTTTCCACCATTTCGGCGGAGTGCACCGAGGCGGTTTGCAGGAATTGCTCGAAGCTGTATTCGGCTTCGCCGTCGGCAAGATCGGAGAGGGCGCGAACGATGACGCAGGGGCGGCTGAACTGGTAGGCGGTCTGGGCGATGGCGGCGGCTTCCATTTCCACGGCCAGCGCGTCGGGGAAATGGGTGCGGATGCTCGCGATTTTGTCGGCGCTGTTGATGAACTGGTCGCCGCTGACGATGAGGCCGTGATGCACGGTGGCGCCGTCGAAGGCGGTGGCGGCGTGGGCGGCGTGTTCGACGAGGGTGGCGTCGCTGTCGAAACGCGGCGGCAGTTGCGGGATTTGCCCGATGACGTAACCGAAGGCGGTGGCGTCGGCGTCGTGGTGCGCGGTCTGGGTGCCGATGACGACGTCGCCCTGCTTCATGCCGCCTTGCAGGCCGCCGGCGCTGCCGGTGTTGATGATGTAGGCGGCGTTGTATTGGTTGATGAGCAGAGTGGTGGTGATGGCGGCGTTCACCTTGCCGATGCCGCTTTGCGCGAGCAGCACGGGTTTGCCGGCGAGTTTGCCGCGCGTGATGCCGATATGGGCGACGGTGTCGGTTTTTGTGTCGCTGAGGCGGCTTTGCAGCAGGGCGATTTCCTGCTGCATGGCGCCGATGATGGCGATGGGGGCGTTGTGCATGTTTTTTGTGGTCTCCGTGTGGTTTTCCGTGGGCATTGTACGACGGATGCCGCTACCATGCGGTTTCATTGATAGTTTATTAAAGTTTTTATATGATTTCCGCGCTGTGCGACAGCCGGATGTCTGCCGGTATGCGGCGGGGCATCGTCCCCGTTTTTTTGTATTCCGTAAATCTGTTTAGAGAGAGTTGTAACACAATGATTCCTTTAATTGTTGCCTGCCACGGGCGGTTTGCCGAGGAGCTCGTCAAATCTGCCGCGATGGTTTATGGCGAGGCGGAGCGTGTGCATGCGGTAACGTTCATGCCCGGCGAGGGGCCGGATGACTTGCTGCGCAAGTATGAGGGGATCGTCGCCGCCGAGAGCTCGCCGGAGGCGGTGCTGCTGCTGGTTGATTTGTTCGGCGGCAGCCCGTACAACGCGGCGGTGCGCCTCGCGGCGGTGCATGACGGCATGGATGTATTGTCCGGCGTCAACCTGCCGATGCTGCTGGAACTGCTGGACAGCCGCGATGAAAAGAGCACAGTGCCGCAGCTGGTCGAGAATGCGTATAACGCCTCGCGCGAGGGCACCAAGGCTTTCCGCACCCCACTTGCCGCTGTCGCCCCCGCTGCACCTGTCGCCGAAGTCGCACCTGCGGCAGATCGCCGCGCCGGCCGCCCGACATCCGGGCATATGCAAATCCCCCTGCTGCGTATCGACAACCGCCTGATTCACGGCCAGGTGGCGTCGAGCTGGGCGAAGGTGGTGAAGTGCGACGCGATTTTCGCCATCGATGATGATGTGGCGAAAGACCCGCTGCGCGCCAAGCTGCTGTTGCAGGTCGCGCCCGCGCATTTGCAGGCGTATGTGATTCCGGTCGATAAGGCAATCAAGGTCTGGCACAACCCGATGTATGCCGATCGCAAGGTGCTGTGGCTGGTGTCGCGCCCTGGCGATGTCGTCCGCCTGATTGAGGGCGGCGTGGACATCAAGAAGGTCAACGTCGGCGGCATGACGCACCGCGAAGGCTGCAAACTTATCAGCCAGGCGGTCGCCATCGATGCCGATGATCTCGCCGCCTTCAAGAAACTGCACGACATGGGCGTGAAGATGACGCTGCAACAGCTGCCGACCAACGCCGAAGAAGACGTCATGCCGAAACTGGCCAACATTCATTTCTAGGAGAACAAACATGAGCCTGGACATTATCCTCGTCTCCTTGGTGGGACTTATCTGCGGCATGGGTTCGGTGCTTGACGAACGGCAAATGCACCGCCCGCTCGTCGCCTGCACCCTCGTCGGCCTCGTCCTCGGTGATTTGCGCACCGGCGTCATGGTCGGCGGCGCGCTCGAACTCGTCGCCCTCGGCTGGATGAACGTCGGCGCGGCGATGGCGCCGGATGCGGCACTCGCCAGCGTCGTTTCCGCCATCCTCGTCATCAAGGGCGGCCTGCCGGTCACGGAAAGTATCACCGTCGCCGTTCCGGTCGCCGTTGCCGGGCAGATGCTGACCATCTTTGTGCGCACCATCGCCGTATTCTTCCAGCACATGGCGGACAATTTCGCCAAAGACGCCAACTTCCGGGGCATCGAATTCTGCCACTTCACCGCGCTCCTCTTGCAGGGACTGCGCGTCGCCATCCCGGCGGGACTCGTCGCCGCCACTGCCAGCGTCGAGAACGTGCAGGCCATCCTCGCGCAGATTCCGGTCGAAGTCACCGAAGGGCTGCGCATTGCTGGTGGCGTCATCGTCGTCGTCGGTTACGCGATGGTGATCAACATGATGAGCGTGCGCGCGCTGCTGCCCTTCTTCTTCCTCGGCTTCGTCATCGCCGTCTTCTCCAGCTACAACCTCATCGCCCTCGGCATCATCGGCACCGTGCTGGCCATCCTCTACATCCAGCTCAGCCCGCGCTTCAACAAATCCGCTGCTGCAAGCGGTCCTGTCGCGCGCCAAGCCCCGCTGGCCGATGACGAACTCGAAGGACTATAAGGAGAACCCCCATGAGCGACAACCAAACCACGCAAACCAAAAAACTGACCAAGGGCGACCTCTACCGCATGTACGCCCGCTCGACCTTCCTCCTCGGTTCGTTCAACTTCGAGCGGATGCAATCGATGGGTTTCTGCGTCACCATGATGCCCGCCATCAAGCGGCTGTACAGCACGAAGGAAGAGCGCGCCGCCGCGCTGAAACGCCACCTCGAATTCTTCAACACCCAGCCGTGGATCGGCTCCGCTATCATGGGCGTAACGGCGGCAATGGAAGAACAGCGCGCCAACGGCGCCCCGATTGGCGACGGCGCCATCAGCGGGGTGAAAGTCGGCCTGATGGGGCCGCTGGCCGGCGTCGGCGACCCGATTTACTGGGGCACCGCGCGCATCATCCTCGCCGCCCTCGGCGCTGTACTGGCTGCGACCGGCAGCATCGTGGGTCCGCTGCTCTTCTTCATCGGCATCAACGTCATCCGTGTCCTCACCCGCTGGTACAGCATGAAATACGGCTATGAAAAAGGCACGGCCATCGTCAGCGACATGGAAGGCGGCCAGTTGCAGAAACTGACCACCGGCGCCTCCATCCTCGGCCTCTTCGTCATGGGCGGCCTGGTGGCGCGCTGGGCGAGCCTCAAGATTCCCTACGTTATCGCGAAGTACAAAGACCAGACAGGAAAGGAAGTCATCGTTACCGTGCAATCGGTACTGGACAGCCTCCTGCCCAACCTCGTGCCGCTGCTCCTCACCTTCCTCTGCATGTACCTGTTGAAGCGTAAAGTCAGCGCCATCCTCATCATCCTCGCGATGTTCGTCCTCGGCATCCTCGGCCGCTACGCCGGCATCCTCGGCCTTTAACCCCAAACCACACCGGCGCGCCCTGCGCGCCGGTGCCGCATTCTCTCTCGCAACAGTAAAGGAATACCCATGAACGGCACCCTCATCGGCAACACCCTGCGCGGCCTTATCTACACCCTGCGCCCGGGCAACCTGTTCTTCATCCTGCTTGCCGCCGTCCTCCTCGTCGTTGCGGGAACCCTCTACCTCGGCGACCTCACCGCCCACCTCCTGGCGCAGGAAGAAACCGGTACTTTCACCCGGATTTTGCCCACGCCGCGCGTGTGGGGCGTCCTGGCCGCCGCCTGCCTGCTGCTGCTTGCCAAAAACTTCGACAACGCCGCCCGCATCTGCGCCGGGCACAAAAACGCGAGCTTCCTGCCGCTTGGCGAAACCGGTGCCGGCGGCCTGCTCCTCTACCTCATCGGCCTGCTCCTGCTCGGCCTCATCCTCGGTGCCGCGCCCTTTGCCTGCCACAACCTCGGCATCGGCACCAACATCACCCGCTACGTTGACGGCACCTGTGCCATCATCGCCTGCCTGCTTTTGCCCGCCGCCACCCTCGTCTGCCTGGAAGACCGCAGCGCCGGTGCGATGCTCGGCATCCGCCGCAACCTTGCCGCCATCGGCGACATCGGCCTTATCCGCTACCTCATCCTGCTCCTCCTCATCGGCGGTGCCGTGGCGGGCGTCGGCTGCGCCGTGCATCACCTCTTCCGGCAACACCTCGCCGGACAACTGCCCGCCATCATGGGCGGCATCGCCGCCAACCGCTACGACTACACAAAAATCCCGCTCATCCACTATTGGCACGCCGTCATTATCGCCGTTCTTGGCTGCTGGCTCTTGACCTACATATATAGCGCCGCCGCCTGGTTCTTCCCGCGCGAAGACGACGAAGACGACAGCGAACCGGCCATGAACCTGCGCGAACGCGCCCGCCTCGCCGTCGCCGACATGTGCCCCGCCGCCGCAGCGCCCACCGGCGGCAACCCGCTGCCGGCAGCCCCCGCTCCGGGCGCAGAACCCTCCCGCCTGCGCCGTGCCATCGCCGCCCACAAAACCGCGCCGCCCGCGCAGACAGGCGGCAAGCAGGAACCGCAACTCCCCCGTCCCGACGAACCGCCGCCGCTCCTGCGCGGCAACGCCCGCCATACCACTGCCGCAGAAAACGCGCCCGCCGCCGACAAACAGGAACCGCAGCTCCCCCATCCCGACGAACCGCCGCCGCTCCTGCGCCGGCGGCAAACGGCCGCCGTCCCCGCCCCGGATGGCGACAAAAACGAACCGCACATTGTCCCGCCCGAAATCGAACTGCTCAAAGAGGCCGACCTCACCCGCATGAACCTCGAAGAACAGCAGGCCTTCGCCCGTGCGCTGGCACAGGCCGACGAACACTTCAAACACGGGCGGATTGACGACGGCCTCGCCCTGCTCCGGCCCTACACCGACGACGCGCACGATCCGGCCGTTTACTATCCCGCCTACCAGCGCCGCTATGCCCTGCAACCGCAGGACGACTTGCTGCACCGCCTGATGATGGCCGCCGCGCGCGGCAACGCCCATTGCTACGACCTCATCCGGCCCGAACTCGACCGCATCAACCCCGCCGAACTGCCTGCCGCCATCATCCGGCCGCTCGCGCAAACGGCAGCCACCCGGCAACAGTACCGCACCGTCCTCGCTCTCACCCGCAACTTCGCGAAAAACCACCCCGAACACCCGCACCTCGCCGACAACTACTACCTCGCCGCCCTCGCCCTCGCCCACAGCGGGCGGGCGGACAAAGCCCTGCCCATCCTGCAACAACTGCTCGCGCGCTATCCCGAACACCCGCATGGTGACCGCTTCCGTCACGCCGCCGCAGCCCTGCAAGACGGACAAACACCGTAACCCGGCAATACCGCCCCCACCCCAAGCCCAAAGCAAAGACACCATGAACAACGGCTCCCTCATCGGCAACACCCTGCGCGGCCTCATCCACCCCTTTCGCCCAAGCAACCTCCTCTACATCCTCCTCGCCGCCCTCCTCATCACCCTGGCCGTCACCCTCCACCTCGGCGACCTCACCACCAGCATTTACTTCCAGTCCGCCACCCCGCTGCCCATCTACCCCCTGCCGGAAATCCTCCCATCCGTCACTACTTTCTCCCTCCTCCTTGCTGCCCTGTTCCTCCTGCTCGCCAAAAATCTCGACAACGCCACTCGCCTCTATAACGGCCACCGGCGCGGCAGCTTCGCCCTGCTGCGCGACACCGAACTTAACCGCCTCATCCAGTACCTCACCGGCCTCGCCCTCTGGGCCGTACTCCTCTGCGCCGCCCCCTTTATCTGCGCCAATCTCGACGTGGATGACAATATCACCCGCCACGTCGAACACGGCTGCGCCCTCATCGCCTTCCTCCTCGCCCCGGCCATCACCCTCGCCTATATTGACGGCGACACCGAAGCCATGGTGGACACCGCCGCCCTGTACAAAGCCGTGGCCGACATCGGCTTCATCCGCTACCTCATCCTGCTGGCGCTCATCGCCCTCCTCATCGCAGGCTTCCACCACGCCGCCCAATACCTCTGGCAACAATACCTCCTGGGCTACATCATGGTCGCCATCGAACAGCTCAGCCTGCAAGAAAAATACGACTACCGCCGCCTGCCGCTCGACTACTACCTCTACGCCGGCCTGATGGGTGCCCTCATTGCCTGGCTCATCACCGCCGCTTACAGCCTCGCCGCCTGGAACTACCCGCGCGACGACGAAGACGACGAAACAGAAGACGACAACGACACCGCCGCTGCCGTGCCGGCGGCCGGCACCGCCCCGACGCCTGCCGTCACGTCGCCCGCCGCACCAACCGAACCCGTAGAAACCGCAGAAACCGCCGACGAGCCGGAAGAGACCACCGCCGACGCCGCCGACGCAGACGGCGCGACCGAACCCGTCGCCGCAACCGCCGATACCGCTGCCGACCTGCAAGAAACCTTCATCCGCGACCTCGCCCGGGTGGACGAGCACCTCAAACAGGGCGACATCAAAACCGGTATCGCCCTGCTCAAACCCTACACCGATGCCGACCACGACCCCGTCACCTACTTCCCCGCCTACCAGCGCCACTACGCCCTGCAACCCGACGGCGACCTGCTGCGCCGCATCGCCCAGGCGGCGGCACGCGGCGACGAAGCGTGCTACGACCTCATCCAGCCCGAACTCGAACAAATCGACCCCGGCGAACTCCTTGCCGGCAGCATCCACCCGCTGGCGCAAATCGCCGCCCGCCGACGGCAATACCGCACCGTGGCCAACCTCACCCGCGACTTCGCCGAAAAATACCCCGCGCACCCGCACCTGGTGGACAACCAATACCTGGCGGCTCTCGCCCACGCCCACAGCGGCGAAGCCGCAAAGGCCCTGCCGCTGCTGGAAGAACTCTACGCACACTACCCGCAGCATCACCGCGCCCCGCAAATCGCCCGCCTTCTCGCCGAACTGAAAAACGCCCCTCCGCCGGAAAACACACCATGAGGCCGCTCCTTGCCACCTCATCCCGCACCACCCCATCCGCTCATCAACCCTAAGGAAACCGCTCCATGAATGACCTCACCCCGATAGAAGCCCTGCAACGCAGCCTGCGCTACTCCTGCAAGCCCGGCAGCCTCATCTACACCCTGATAATCGGCATCATCGCCGGACAGACGCACATCATGCTGGCGAAAAAGCTGTATGTCGTCATGATGACCAATAAAGGCGTTGGCGCCCTCTTTCTGGCAGTGCTGCTGCACCTCGCCGTCTATTTCTTCTTCCTCGACGCCAAACTGCTGGATAACGCCAAGCGTATCCGCGCCGGCATGGGTGACGAATCCGTGCCCATCACGCCGTTCAGCCACATGACCGTGGGCGGTGTGCTCCGCTACTTCGGCGGCATCCTCCTCCTTACCCTGCTCTTCCCGATCAGCATCAACTTCATCCTCGGCTTCCTCGCCGCTTTACTGGGTGCAAAAGAAACCCTCTTCTACATCGCCACGGGGCTCAATGTGCTGCTTATAGCTAATACACCTAACATTTCATACATCTAAGCAAATAAAGTAGCGTGAAGATGCAATGAGATTTAATATAGATAAAATCCTTATTAATTTTTGTATAGATAGATGAATATGGCTTATTCTGCTGACTTTCGCCAAAAAGTCCTGCAATCATTAACTCGGGGCTTATCTGTCCGGCGAGCTGCCAAACTATTTGGCATTCATTTCACAACTATCCAAAAATGGAAAACAGCACCTGATAGGCCCAAAGTACCGCAAATACGGCGACCCAGAAAAATCAGTAAAGAAGCACTATTGGCAGATGTCGAAACTCACCCGACCGATTATTTGCATGAACGTGCCAAACGTTTCAATTGCACACCTACTGCCGTCCATAAAGCCATGCGGCGT
>ERZ772766.124-NODE-124-length-44401-cov-5.846187_pt1 | contig 44401 bp, 29 predicted proteins | sample MGYA00511379_ERZ772766 | MGnify/ENA primary metagenome ERZ772766 (study PRJEB29015, sample SAMEA2737895) | human oral metagenome | biome: human oral; feature: human-associated habitat; material: dental | place: China | collected 2116 ... | reverse complement strand
GCCACTGTAGAGCCACTGTAGAGCCACTGTAGAGCCACTGTAGACCCACTGTAGAGCCACTGTGGGTTCGGTATAGCTTCGGTGTAGATAGTAATAAAATTCTCTGTATGGTTTTAATAGGTAAATATACGAAATTTCATTTTTATAAAACGCTTACTTAACCTTATTTCAAAGGGTTAAGCCTTATACTTCCCTCTTTTCCAAATTTCTACTGAGTTAATAATGTTCTGCCACAAAATATAACAGCCAGGACCTACGGTGGAAAGAGGGTGTAGGTAAGTAGTAGCTATCCAAATGGCAAAAGCCGTATTCTTTTGTCCTAAGGCTTGTCCTGCCTCAATCGAAGCTTCAAAAAACCGACCTATATACCGTCCAATAGCGTATTGCATTAGGCATAATAGTAACCCCAAAAAAGCAATGAGCAATAAAAAAACTATCCCCGATTGTGCGTGGAAGATATTTTTAAGAGTCGTACCGGTAACTATCATCAGTGAACAACCCCAAAGGTAGAAGGAGAGGTCAGGAATGTTTATCAGCCATTGGTGAAAGCGGTGAAGTTGTGGCACGCTCTTGGTGAGTAGTGCTAAGAGCATAGGCACAACCAACACCAAACACACTTTCTGCATTATGAGTGAGAAAGCAGTCCAAAAAGTAAACTCCGATGCAGGTTCTATCAGCGGAAAACAAATCGGAATCAGTAGGGCGCAAAGCAGATTAGAGAGGAAAGTGTAGGTGGTCATCTGTTCCAAATTGCCCCCAAGTTTTAAGGTTACTACGGCTGCGGCTGCGGCACAAGGGGCTATCACACAAGCAAGAATGCTCTCCAAGAGTATCAACTCCTTTCCACCAATCCGAAAATAAAGAATCACCCCTACAATCGCTGCTACCAAAACGATTTGGAAGAGACTTGCCCAAAAGTGCCATCGTACAGGCAACAACTTCTTAAAGTTTACCTTGCAGAAAGTAACGTACAGTATCAGGAACATAAACAGAGGCAGTATAGTGTCGAACGTAGGAGCAAGTTTTTGTGAGAGAGTATCCAATGCAGGCACGTAGTAAAATATGAGATATACCAAAGCGCCTATGCCCATAGAAATAGGCAGTGTCCAATTCTTTATAAAACGAATGAGTGTAAGCATTTTAATTTACCGATGAGCTAATGATTTAAGGCTACAAAAGTACAAATAATTTGCTAATCAAACTGCCTGTACAACTCGTATTTAAAATTTCTAATTTGTCAATTTACTGATTTCTCTCTATCTTTGCCCTCAATTTACCGATTGTTAATGAACAAATTAAGATATTTCTATGAAACAGTTTTTATCACTTATTGCTTTCCTTTCAGTATCAGCTCTTTTGGCTCAAAATCCTTTTGAAAAAGAAATCTTGCAATCTAAGTATACTATCGATTCTATAGTAGCAACCGAAAAACTACTTCTTTACAAGAGAGAAGCCGCCGTTCAGCAGTCGCTAAAAGAGGGCAAGATTACCAAAGAGCAAAGTGCAAAAATGCTCAAAGAGATTAAGGAAGTAAGCGAACTGAGCACTAAACAGAAAACCTATAAAGAAGGCTTACGTCTCTCTGCTCTTATTCAGCAAAAGGCTACTGAACTCAGTATCGACACCCTGCAAAAAAACGCAACGCTCGATAGTCTTATATCTACTGAGCCGAAAGAGAACTATATACAAACTGTTCAACAGTTAGATTCATTGCCAAAACCATCATTGAATGAAAAGTTAAAGACAAGCATCAACTTAGGCTTTGGTTTCGGTATACGTGCAGCTATTGATGGTAAAGGTAAGTTCTCTCCTGCTTCTTCGGTAGAATTAGCTTTTACGCTCAACACACGTGTACACGCTACCAAACGCTTATACCTTCAATATGGTTTTTTAGTAGTAGGTGAAGGGTTGGACATTAAAGGTGATAAATACTTTACCCTCGACAATGATGTGCCTAAACTGACTCCTTATGGGCGTTCTTTAAACGTATCTCGCTTGCGCTCCAGCTATTTTACAGGCATTGTGGGAGTCGAAAAAAAGTTTCCTTCAAAAATACGCATAGGGGCGGGAGGTTACTTTGGTACTATTACATCAGCTAAACAAAGAATAAAATACAAAGAGGGCGACAATGAATATGATATATGGCTAAAACACGATGTAAAAGTGAACCCAATTACTTATGGGGTTTCTGCCCATATAGGTTATGGAATTATAGCTCTTTATGCTAAGTACAGTTTAGCTCCTCTGTTCAAGAATAGCCCTAATAATGTACATCCGTTTGTTATAGGCATCAAATTCTGGTAATATATGATGAAAATTTACTTCTTTCTATTATCAACACTTTTTGCACTCCCTTGTTTTGCTCAACAAAGGGTGATAAACAAGCATCACGAGTCTGTTGAGTACGTGAATATAGGCATCGTAGGCACCAATAAAGGTATTATTAGCGATGAAAATGGTTACTTTTCGCTCGAAAAGCTCGGGGCAAAGCCCACTGATAGCATTTATTTTTCACATTTGAGCTATCAACATAAAGTATTAGCTTATCGTGATATCAAAAAAGAAGTGCAACTCACCGAAGCAGTAATTAACCTCCCCACTACTACCCTAACAATGAAAACACCTAAAATACGCTATGTAAAAAGTAAAGGAGTAACTACCTTTTTTACTCTTTATGGCGAAATGAAGCGGTACTTTCAGCAACACGGCGCCGTCCTCTCAGAATTAGGCGATTTCATTTCGCTTTCTAACGACACTCAGCTTACCGAGTTCAGTATTGAGATTAGGGAAAGTACCTTTTATATGGCAGTCTTGCGTGTGGTAGTGTACCAAACCGATAAGGAGCACAAAAGCTTCACTCCGCTTATCAAAGAACCTATTTACATTCATTTATTCCCTTCTGATAACCCACAAACTTTCACTCATAAGCTATCAGTATTAGTACCCAAAGGCGAAATGTGGGTAGGTGTACAGTTTGTAGAAGTGAGAGGTAAAGATGATGCTACTATTACCTTCAACGCTACTACCAACAAGTGCTGGTTACGCTTCCCTGATAATACAATCAGGCAAGTGAATGGAGGCTTCGGAATTCCCTTTACTGTAAAAGGCTACGACATCATCAAACAATAAAAGCCAACTTTGCCAAAACTAAATAATTTGCTAATTAGCAAATTTTCTAATTATTTTCCAACCTTTTTATTTTTTCTTCGTTTATAAGGGCAAATTGGAAGACTTATGAAAAAGAAAACATTTACATCTGTTAAACTATTGTTGATGGGAGTTATCCTATTGTGCTACCTTGTTTTTAGCGCTTGTTCAGCACTCACGCTTGAGTTTGAAGAGAGGGACTTGACCATTACAAATCTTGACGGCAAGACCATTCCCATAAGAGTTGAGCTTGCTCGCTCCATACGAGAGATGTCAAAAGGTTATATGGGGCGTGAGAATATTCCCGAAGGAACGGGTATGCTTTTTATCTTTAAAAGAGACGAAAAGTTAAGCTTTTGGATGAAAGATACGCCTACCCCCCTTTCGATTGCGTTCATTAACTCGAATGGCGAAATTCGCGAAACACGCGATATGACACCGTTCAGCCATCAAAGTGTGGATTCATCGGAACCTGTGCGTTATGCTCTTGAAGTGCCTCAAGGATGGTTTAAAAAAAACAACATAGGAAAGGGCTGTACAATCAAACTGCCGTAACCGATGAAGTTGAACAATCTCCTGTTTTTCTACATCGTACTTAATTTGAACCTTAAAAAGAATAAATCATTCATCATTTAAAGAAAAATGCAAATCGACCATCGTCTCATCGAGAAAGCTCAGCGCAACGACCGCTTAGCGCAAAAGCAGTTGTACGACCAGTACGCTCCTGCTTTGCTGAGTGTGTGCAGGCTGTACATTAGTGATTTGCAATTCGCCGAAGATGCCTTACTGAAATCCTTTTTCAAGATATTTACCAGTCTCTCTAAATATGAAGAACAAGAGCACTTCTATGCGTGGATACGCAGGATTACTGTAAATGAATGTATAGATTTTCTCAAAAGCAAAGCCCAAAAACTATCCTTCACCGATTGGAGCGATACTTACGACACTATCGACGAGAGTGAGTTAGACAATGAATCTTTTAACGATGACCAAATACAAGCCTTTATAGATAAACTTCCTTCTGCCTGTCGTACCATTTTTAACCTTTATGTGTTTGAAAATGAATCTCACAAGCAGATAGCAGAGAAGTTAGGTATTAGTGAAGGCACTTCTAAATCGCAATTGGCTTATGCCAAAAAACTTTTACAACAATACGTTACAAACTATAAAAAAAGAGCTTAAAAAATGTGGAAAGATAGCATACAACGCCTATTTAGGTATCGGAAAATCACCCCCTCACCTACCCTATGGGAACAGTTAGAGGCGCAATTAGCCGAGAGTGAAGCCCAACAAGTAAGGCATAAAAGCCGAAAAGTGTGGTATTACGCCATAGCTGCCTGCTTGCTTTTGTGCCTCGGGATAGGGTATTTGTTACAACAGCAACAAACCAATACAAACCCTGAATATCAATCGCAGAAAGTAGTAGTTGTAACCACAGAAAAAGAAAACGTATCATCTGTTGGTACTACTATCACTCCTACTACGATAACCGAAACTCCCAAAGTTCCCATAGTTCATAAGAATTTTAGAGCTTTGCCAGCTGCTAAGAGTTCCATAGCTTCTCCTGCCCTCCTTAATATCAATGAGGTAGATACTCTTTTTGCCGAGTATACTGCTGATGCTATTGAAACCAGAATTACAAAACAGATGGAAAAGCAAATAGCAGGGGATTTACAGCAACTATCGGCAGAAGATTTAGCTCTTATCGCTACTACTCAAGCTCAACTCAACCAATATGTAAATCAAAAATACGAGCAAGATGCTACTTTTAACACCATTGAAAGGGACTTGCTTAGAAACAGGGTAAAACTATTAGCTGAAAGGCTACTAAAAGAAGTAGGAACACGCGTTGTTTTAAACAATAAAGACTAAAAATAAATATCAAAATGAGAACATTACATTTTTTATGGGTGATTTGCTTGTTGGCGACAAGCGTCACCTTCGCACAAGACCATTCCAAAGAAGCTATCAAAAAATCGAAATACACGATAGACTCTATTGTATTTGCAGAAAAAGAAACGCTCAAAAAGAAACTTTCAGCCGTAAATCAGTTACTCAAAGAGAAGAAAATCAGTGAAGAACTGAGTCAGCAGATGAAAGAAGAGCTCACGGCTACTACCGAGAAGAATATCAAAGAAAAGACAGCTGCTGAAGCCGAACATTTAGCAAAACTCATACGTGAAGGAGCGACATCAGCCTCCACAGAAACCCAAACCAATACGGTTACCACAGCTAAATCGGATGCGTATAAGCGCGCAATGGAAGAATTAGAAACTATTTTCCGCAAGAAGGAAGAGAAAAAAGTGAATACCAATCGTGCCTTAGACGAAATAGGGCTTTATATGGCAGTAGGGTTTCACAACCTAAACAGTAGCAATGGCTTTGGTGATAATCGTTTTAAACCCTTAGGTTCTAAATCGTTTGAATTGGGCTTTACATCAGGGTTTCGCTTGCTTAAAACGAATAATTTGTTGCATATCAACTATGGAATTGCCTGGATGCACGACGGGCTCAAATTCAAAGAGAGCGAGTACTTTGTAAGAGAAAACGGCGTAACAAAATCGGTGGAGTATACCGCTAATAAACTTAACAAATCGAAATTGCGCACCAATTACCTCATCGTGCCTGTGGACTTCGAATTTGATTTTACACCTCCTAAAACTAAGAACGGAGTGACCATTTACCCTGTTCACGACAGTTTCAGAGTAGGTTTTGGGGGTTATGTAGGGGTATCCATAGGCAACAGTCAGAAAATAAGATATGACGATGGTTCTATTCATAAAAATGTTATAAGAGAGGACTTAAATATTAGTCCTTGGGTATATGGACTTTCGGCGCATTTAGGATATAAAGATTGTGTGATTTATGCTCGATATAGCCTCGCTCCTCTTTTCCGCAACAATCCTGTAAACGAGTATCCTTTTTCTATAGGGATACGTTTTGGAGATTAAAAGATTTGTTTTATATCTCTTAGCTAAAATTTATTTTCCTGAAAATAGTATTATAATCAAAAAAAACTTTGTACCTTTGCAACGTTGCTTGTAAAGGTACTTTTTTGTTTGGTATAAAAAGTAGCCTTTTGGACGATTCAAAAGATAACGAAGGATTTCAGAAGTAGTGTGAGAGGATTTTTGATGAAAAAAGGGTATTGGAAGGGCGTACTTAGCTTATAGGAAGCTTATAGGAAGCTTATACGAATCTTGGACGATTGGTATAGAAAGGGTATATAAATAATTGACTCATAATACAATACAACAGTGCTAAAAATGTAAAAAACGGGGTTTCGAGGCGAAAGAAAGAGAAATAAGCATTAAGCCTAAGGCCTTAGGCACTAGGAGGGGAGTATGACGAAAAAAGGAAGAAATGACGAGTGACGATTGACGAATGACGAATAACAGATGAAGAAGATAATATTATAAGGGGGAACTGAAATGAGGGGAAAGCGATTGAAAAATCGTATTGTTTGAAACTAATGATACATAAAACATCTGAAAATTGACAACTAACGACTAAACACTAAATATAATGACTAGTACAAAGAAAATTAATCCCGACTATGTGTTTGAAACCAGTTGGGAAGTATGTAACAAAGTAGGAGGTATTCACACAGTGATTACCACGAAAGCTCCGAGTATTGCGAAACAATTCAGAAGGAAATACATTCTGATTGGTCCCGATATTTGGCAACACAACGAAAATAAAGAATTTGTAGAAAACCCCGAACTCTTCAAATCGTGGCGTGCTAAAGCAGCTTCTGAGGGCTTGCGCGTGCGTGTGGGGAATTGGAAAATAGAAGGCAACCCCATAGTAATTCTGGTAGATTTCTCTCATTATGTAAGTGCCAAAAACGAGATTTTGCGTTATTATTGGGATAACTACAAGCTCGATTCTTACAACAGTCCGTGGGATTACGTAGAGTCGGTGCTTTTTGGTTATGCTGTAGGGAAGGTGATTGAGAGCTTTGTGAAGTTCAACACTGCTTCACGCGAAAACGTGATTTGTCATTTCCACGAATGGATGACCGGTAGTGCGCTACTCTATTTGGAAGAAGAAATGCCTAAAATAGGTTCGGTATTCACTACTCACGCTACCGTAGTAGGTCGTGCGATTGCCGGCAATGGTTATCCGCTCTACAACGATATGAAGAACTACAAACCCGAAGAAATGGCTTATCGGTTTGGGGTACAACACAAGCACTTCCTCGAAAAAGAAACTACCAAAGTAGCCGACTGCTTCACTACGGTAAGCGAAATTACTGCCCAAGAAGCGTTGCACTTCCTCAGCAGAAAAACTGATATCATCACGCCTAATGGCTTCAACGACGCCATAGTACCAGCTGAAAAAGATTTTGATAAGAAGCGTACAGAAGCTAAACAGCGTCTTATCAGCGTGGCACAGGCTTTGGTAACCCAACCTATTAGCAAGGATACCAAAATTGTAGCTATCAGCGGTAGATATGAGTTCCGCAACAAGGGTATCGATGCCTTTATTGATGCCTTGGGAGCACTGAATAGGAATTCTAATAACAAGAAAGAGCTTTTGGCTTACATCTTAATTCCTACAGCTCACGATGCGCCTAACCAAGGATTGCTAAACAATTTGCACAACCCTCAGCAAACTACCGAAAACGAACAAAAGCACCTTACCCATATTCTCCCTGATGTGTATCACGATGTGATAATGACTCGTATTTATGAGCAACAGCTCTTCAATCGGAAGGAAGATAAGGTGAAAGTGATTTTCTGTCCAAGTTATCTCAATGGCAACGACGGGGTGTTCAACCTTTCTTATTACGACTTGCTCATCGGGTTAGACGGCACCGCTTTCCCATCATACTACGAGCCTTGGGGCTATACACCACTTGAAAGTTTAGCTTTTAAAGTGCCTACCATTACCACTACTTTGGCAGGTTTTGGCAAGTGGGTGAACGATTATTACCCCGAAAAACAAAAAGCGATAGAAGTAGTACCGCGCACCGATAGCAACTACGGTGAGGTAGTAGGCGCGATTGCTAAGAATATTCAGAATTTATTAGACAGGAAAGAACAAGACTTCCAAGAGCTTCGAGAAACAGCAGGTAAAGTATCTGAAATCGCTCTGTGGAAGAACTTGGTACAATACTACATAAAATGTTATGAACTCACTCTTGAAAATATAGAGGACAGAGTGGAGAGTCTGCCTCCGGTAGAAACTGATGGAGTGGCATATTTAGAGAAATCGAAGGTGGTGAACACGCCTAACTGGCGTAGTGTGATTATCCACCGTGCAATTCCCGAAGCCTTGCAACCGCTCGAAGAACTCGCTAAAAACCTTTGGTGGTGCTGGAATGACGAGGCTTACGAAGTTTTTAAATACATCGATAAAGCCCAATGGATAGAAGTGCGTAAGAACCCTATTGCATTGCTGGACAGCATCTCACTTACTCGTTATAAAGAATTGGAGCAAGATGCGGTATTTATGCGCAATCTCTCGAAAGTATATGGTGATTTCCAAGCCTATATGGCTAAGAAATCGGAGATGGTAAGTCCGTCTATCTCTTATTTTAGTATGGAATACGGCTTGCATTCTTCCTTGAAGATTTATTCAGGAGGGTTGGGTATCTTGGCGGGCGATTACCTAAAAGAAGCCAGCGACAAGGCAACCAAAATCACTGGGGTAGGTTTGTTATACCGCTATGGTTATTTCACTCAAAAACTATCTTCAGCAGGTAACCAAGAAGCTGACTACGAAGCACAAGATTTCTCGAAGATACCGGTAACGCCTGTAACAGATGAGAGTGGAAAATGGTTGATTATATCAATAGATTTACCAGGCAGAACCCTATATGCACGTGTATGGCGTGTGGACGTAGGTCGTATAGAGCTTTATCTTCTCGACACCGATTTTGAGAACAACCGCGAAGACGACCGTTCTATCACCCACCATTTGTATGGAGGCGACTGGGAAAACCGTCTTAAACAAGAAATGTTATTAGGTTTAGGAGGTATTAAGATGTTGCGCAAGCTAGGTATCGACAGTGATATTTACCACTGCAACGAAGGGCACGCTGCCTTTATAGGGTTGGAACGCCTCAGCGAGTATATCCAAAACGAGAACCTTACTTTCTCGGAAGCGATGGAAGTGGTGCGCGCCTCATCACTCTTTACTACTCACACCCCAGTACCCGCAGGTCACGATGCTTTTGAAGAAGGCTTATTACGCGCTTATTTAGGAAATTACGCCGATATATTGCACGTGAATTGGGAACAAATACTCGCTTTGGGTAAAATAAACTTGCAAAACCCACACGAGAAATTCTCGATGAGTAACCTCGCAGCGAACCTTTCGCAAGAAGTAAACGGTGTGAGCTGGCTACACGGTGAGGTAAGTAAAGAAATCCTCAAAGACTTGTGGCCAGGTTATATGCCCGAAGAACTTCACATTAGCTATGTAACCAATGGGGTACACCAACCTACGTGGACAGCTGGCTTGTGGAAAGAAGTAGAAAACGAGGTGTTTGGCAAAGACTACAAAACACACCACTACGACCCTAAGAGCTTTGAGGGTATCTATAAGGTATCTGACCAACGCGTGTGGGAAATCAAAACGGCTCTTCGTTCTAAGCTCTTGCGCCGTGTAGAACAAAAGCTGCGTTTAGAGAAGAACACCCCTTATTTCTCTCCACGTCAGTTAGTGGAAATCAAAGAGAACTTACGCGAAGATATCCTTACCATTGGTTTTGCACGTCGTTTTGCGACCTACAAACGCGCTCATTTGCTCTTTACCAATATAGAGCGTTTGGATAAAATAGTGAACAATCCTGAGCGTCCTGTACAGTTCATCTTTGCAGGGAAAGCCCACCCTGCCGATAAAGCAGGACAGGATTTGATTAAGAATATTGTGGAAATCTCGAAATTACCACAGTTCTTAGGCAAGATATTATTCGTTCCTAACTACGATATGGAGCTCGCGCGCCATATGGTACAAGGGGTAGATGTATGGATGAATACCCCTACACGTCCGCTAGAAGCCTCAGGAACCAGTGGTGAAAAAGCTGCGATGAACGGGGTAATGCACTTCAGCGTACTTGATGGTTGGTGGGTAGAAGGGTATCGGGAAGATGCCGGTTGGGCTCTCCCTATGGAACGCTCCTACGAAAACCAGCAGTATCAAGACGAAATGGATGCAGAGACGATTTACAACATTATTGAAGACGAGATAGCTCCTATATTCTATGATAAGAATAAAGATGGTATCTCATCACGCTGGTGTGCGCTCATTAAGAATACCATTGCCAAAGTGGCGGTAAACTTTACCACTACTCGTATGCTCACTGATTACGAAAAGCAATACTATTACCCAATGACTGAGCGCGTAACCAAGATTAAAGACAATCACTTTGCAATCGCTATTGAACTTTCGAACTGGAAACGCAAAGTAACTCAAGAATGGGATAACATAAAGGTAGTGAGCTTCAAAGTGCCTAATCGCAATGAGCAACTCATTTCTATTGGCAAAATATACAAAGGTGAAATTACCTTAGAATTAGGAGAATTACGCCCTGAAGACGTAGGAGTAGAATTGGTAGTAGCCCAACATAAAGACGATAAGTTTAAAGTACTCTCGACAAGTGAGTTTACGGTAGTGGCTCAAGAAGGCAACAAAGCTACTTATCAATTGGAAATTGCCTCAGAATATCCAGGTGCTTTGCACTTAGCAATAAGAATTTTCCCAAAAAATAATTTATTGCCACACCGCCAAGATTTTGCTTTGGTAAAATGGTTGTAACAAATAAATAAGCATTTCATTTTAAAGCATATACGAAGAAAATAAGCAAATATATAAAGGTTAAAAAACCTCTATTTTGGAGAGATTAAAAAGAATAAGAAATGTTAAAATTAATAAAAAAATATCTCTAAAATGATTTTGTATTAAAATAATACTTATATTTGCACCAAAATTAAAATAGTAATCAAAATTCATTTTTTAAGTATGAAGAAAATCAAAGTAACTTTATTTGCTTTAGCTGCTGCTTTTTCAGTGGCAGTTCAAGCACAAGATGAAGACAGTCCTTGGCAAATAGGATTTGGAGTGAACTCCGTTGATATTCGTACCCCTGATGCATTCGGGGACTTAATGAAAGACTGGGGAGGGCCAAGCGATATCAATATCCTTCCAGCAGTTTCTCGTCTTTCAGTAGGTAGATATATCGGAGCTGGTTTTTCTGCTGAATTATCAGGTTCTTTAAACAAAATCGAAAAAGGATTCGGTTATGTTAAAGACGGAGAAAAAGTAGATTTATCTTTCTGGTCTGCAGACTTAGCGTTGCAATACCACTTTAAATCTCTTTGGAACAAAGAGAAAGTAAAATGGTTTGACCCATTCTTACAAGTAGGTGGTGGTTATGCCGCTATTGACAACGAAGGTAAATTCCGCGCCTTAGGTGGTGGTGGTGTAAACTTTTGGTTTACCGAAAACATCGGTATTAACTTGCAGACAGCTTACCACCCTACTTTCCAATCTGATTCAAAAGTGGACTACTTCCAACATGCTGCCGGTATTACCATTAAATTTGGTAAAAAAGACCGTGATAAAGATGGTGTAGCTGACAAAGATGACCTTTGCCCAGATGAACCAGGTAAACCAGAATTGAAAGGTTGCCCAGACCGCGATAATGACGGTGTAGCTGATAAAGACGACGCTTGTCCTGATGAAGCTGGTAAACCAGAATTGAAAGGTTGCCCAGACAGAGACAATGATGGTATCGCTGATAAAGATGATGCTTGTCCTGATGAAGCTGGTCCAGCTGAATTTAACGGATGCCCTGATACTGATGGTGATGGTGTGCCAGATAACGTAGACCAATGTAAAGACGTAGCTGGTCCTAAAGAAAACAATGGTTGTCCTTGGCCTGATACTGATGGTGACGGTGTTCTTGACAAAGACGACGAATGCGTAGACGTACCTGGTCCTGCTTCTAACAACGGTTGTCCTGAAGTAACTCAAGAAGTTCAAAAGAAATTGAATGACTTCGCAAAAACTATCTTGTTCGATGTAAACAAAGCTACTATCCGTCCTGAATCAGCAACTGTATTGAACCAAATCGTTGACGTATTGAACCAATACAAGAATTCTAAATTCTCTATTGAAGGTTACACTGATATCAGTGGTAAGAGAGCTAAGAACCAAAAATTATCAGAAGATAGAGCTTATTCAGTTAAAGCTTACTTAATTGATAAAGGTATAAACCCTGCTCGTTTGACTGCAAAAGGTTTCGGTCCTGATAAACCAATCGCTTCTAACAAAACTAAGAAAGGTAGAGAGCTCAACCGTCGTGTTGAAATCAACTTAGTAAAATAGTTGTTTCTCTAACCCTTTTGTTACACATAAAAAGAGGTTGCCCGTAAGGACAACCTCTTTTTAATTATTAATTGTCAGTTATTAATTACTAATTGTTTATGTTTCCTTCTATCGAAATTCAATTGCAAACCTTACCTAATAATCCTGGTGTCTATCAGTTTTACGATGCTACGGACACGCTTATTTATGTAGGGAAAGCTGTCAATTTGAAAAAGCGCGTTTCTTCTTATTTTCAAAAGGAACACGACAATGCCAAAACACGTATTTTGGTGAGGAAAATTGTGCGTATAGAACACATAGTCGTAGCTACCGAGAGCGATGCATTACTACTCGAAAACAACCTTATCAAGAAATACCAACCGCGCTATAACATTCTCCTAAAAGACGACAAGAGCTATCCTTGGATATGTGTGAAGAAAGAGCGATTTCCACGCGTATTCTCTACGCGCAGAGTAGTAAAAGACGGTTCGCTGTACTTTGGCCCTTATACCAGTATGAAAACCGTACACACACTTTTAGATTTGATAAAAGAGCTCTTCGCTTTGCGCAATTGTAATTACGATTTATCTCCGCAAAACATCGCAAACCACAAGTTCAAAGTGTGCTTGGAATATCATCTGAAAAATTGTAAAGGGCCTTGTGAAGGATACCAAAACGAAGCAGATTACAACCAGAATATTCAGCAGATTGTAGAAATCCTCAAAGGGAATTTCAAAGATGCGTTACATCAGTTTAAGGAGGAGATGATGGCACTGGCTTCGGAAATGCGGTTTGAAGAAGCACATCTCATCAAGCAAAAGATACAGAGTTTAGAGAACTATCAGGCAAAATCGACCATCGTAAGTAGTAAAATTAGCAATGTAGATGTATTTTCTATCGTTTCGGACGAAGAGTACGGTTATGTAAATTTCCTACAAGTAGCCTACGGAGCGATTGTGAGAGCTCATACTTTGGAGATTAAAAAGAAATTGGAAGAAACCGATAGAGAGCTCTTGGAATACGCTATTATTGATATTCGTGAACGTTTCTTCTCTAATTCCAAAGAGATTATTGTGCCTTTTGAGGTTACTCTTTCAGAAGGATTACAAGCGACCATTCCTAAGGCAGGTGAGAAAAAACAACTCTTAGACCTATCGATGCGCAATGCTAAACACTTCCGTCAAGATAGATTCAAGCAGGAGAAAATAGTAGACCCCGAACGCCATACGAACCGTATTCTCACCCAGATGCAACGCGACTTGCACCTCTCTGTCCCACCAGTACATATTGAGTGCTTTGACAACTCGAATATTCAGGGTACGAACCCCGTATCGGCGTGTGTAGTATTTAAGAATGCGAAGCCGAGCAAAAAAGACTATCGCCATTTTAACGTGAAAACTGTAGAAGGTCCTAACGATTTTGCCTCGATGGAAGAAGCCGTATATAGACGTTATCGAAGATTGTTGGACGAGGAACAACCTCTGCCACAACTGATTGTAATAGACGGCGGGAAGGGACAATTGTCTTCGGCATTAAAAGCCCTAGAGCAATTAGAACTGCGCGGAAAGATAGCTATTATAGGTATTGCGAAGCGTTTGGAAGAAATATATTTCCCTGAGGATAGTATTCCATTGTATTTAGACAAGCGTTCGGAAACCTTGCGAGTGATACAGCAGTTACGTGATGAAGCTCACCGTTTTGGGATTACCTTCCATCGGCAAAAACGGAGTAAATCGGCTATCGTATCGGAGCTTGATGGAGTAGAGGGCATAGGAAAAAAGACTAAAGAAGTACTCTTACAACATTTTAAATCGGTAAAACGCATAAGAGAAGCTACTTTAGAGGAGCTTACCCAAGTAGTAGGTTTTAGAGGTAAGAAAGTGTATGAATATTTCCAGAGTCATAAATAAAAACGAAGGCTTTATCTGTTGCTAATTACAATTTGTTTCATACCTTTGGAGCAAGTTCTATCATAGAAATAATCTATGGCGAAAACAGTAAACAGCTCAGCTGTAATAGTTTTATAATCAAACGTTATTCGGAGCTAAGACGAACAAAAGACGGTGCGAGCCGCACGGGCAGATAAAAAATGAACGAACAAAAGACGAACAAAAGACGAACAAACAACGAACAAAAGACGAAGAACAGTGGTACAAATCTGGGTTCTTAGAGGTGTATAATGAGTACTTCTGCTATAAAAATAATTTATTCTTTTAATTAGAAAGTTTTTAATATATTATTCATAATTATTTTGTATCTTTGTCGCAAGTTTCATCTTAGAAAAAACACCTAAGAAAAAACTAAGTATGGTAGCTCTTTTGGCAATGGCAATGGTAGCTTGCAACAACAGCATACCTTTCTTACTAATGCTACCTAACTTTTTGAAAAATACTACTTAATAACTGAATTATTAATTGTTAATTGCTAATTGTTAATTGGATAATAATGCTTCTTTTCTTTAAAAACCCCAAAAACACTATCTATGTGGTAGCTACCGAAGCTGCCCTTACTGAGACTGACCTCAACAAACTGAAATGGCTGTTTGGCAATGCCCAGCAACTCCCCTCCCCTACCCTTAGCGGTACTTTCATCGGACCCCGTGCGGCGATGATTACCCCTTGGAGTACCAATGCGGTGGAAATTACCCAAAATATGGATATTCACGGGATTACCCGCATTGAGGAGTTCCACGAGGTAACCGACCCCAATACACCTTTCGACCCTATGCTCTTTGAGCGATACAACGGTCTTACCCAAGACAGCTTTACTATTGACATTCAACCACAAACAACACTTGAAATAGATGATATCGAGACGTATAACCAGCAAGAGGGACTTGCGCTAAGCGCCGAAGAAGTTGCCTATCTGCAAAATCTCTCTCAACAACTGGGGCGCAAACTCACCGACTCAGAAGTATTTGGCTTCTCGCAAATCAACTCCGAACACTGCCGACACAAAATCTTCAATGGTACTTTTGTTATCGACGGTGAGGAAAAACCTTCTACCCTTTTCAAACTTATCAAAAAAACTTCACAAGAACACCCTAATAGCATTGTTTCGGCTTATAAGGACAATGTAGCTTTCATCAAAGGGGCTACTGTCGACCAGTTCGCACCCAAAAGTGCCAATAAACCCGATTTCTACGAGGTAAAACCTTTTGAAGCCGTGCTCTCCCTCAAAGCCGAAACCCACAACTTCCCCACTACGGTAGAGCCTTTCAACGGGGCTGCTACCGGTTCGGGAGGTGAAATACGTGACCGCCTCGCTGGCGGACAAGGTTCTTTGCCTTTGGCGGGTACGGCGGTGTATATGACGGCTTACCCCCGATTAGAAGAAGACCGCCCTTGGGAAAAAGGAATGGCAGAGCGTAAATGGCTCTACCAAACGCCAATGGATATCCTCATCAAAGCCTCTAACGGAGCCACCGATTTCGGTAATAAATTCGGTCAGCCGCTCATTACAGGTTCCCTTTTTACCTTTGAACACGAAGAAGGCGGACGCAAATTAGGCTTTGACAAAGTGATTATGCAAGCAGGAGGCGTGGGGTATGCCAAAGCCTCACAAGCCATAAAGCACACCCCTCAAGAAGGCGACAAAATCGTTATCTTAGGCGGTGAAAACTACCGCATCGGGATGGGTGGTGCGGCTGTATCATCGGCTAATACAGGGGCTTTTGGCGCAGGTATTGAGCTCAATGCCGTACAGCGTTCTAACCCCGAAATGCAAAAACGCGCTGCCAATGCGATTCGCGCAATGGTAGAATCGGACGAGAACCCTATCGTTTCTATACACGACCACGGGGCTGGCGGACACCTCAACTGCTTATCGGAACTCATAGAAGAAACCGGCGGTAAAATCGACTTAGACAAACTGCCCGTAGGCGACCCTACCCTATCAGACAAGGAAATTATAGGCAATGAATCTCAAGAGCGTATGGGATTGGTATTGCCTGAAAAGGCTATTGCCAAACTAAAAACCATTGCCGACCGCGAACGTGCGCCTATGTACGAGGTGGGCGTAGTTACCAACGACAAGCATTTCAGCATTGTATCTAAAAAGAAAGGTACCCACCCAATGGATTTAGACCTCAGCGCGCTCTTTGGCAGTTCGCCAAAAACCATAATGACCGATGAAACAGTAATTACTAATTACGAAGAGTTACACTACTATGCAAGTCAGTTACAGAACTATTTGGTACAAGTACTGCAATTAGAAAGTGTGGCTTGTAAAGACTGGCTTACTAATAAGGTAGACCGTTGTGTAGGGGGCAAAGTCGCCAAACAGCAATGTGCAGGCGCACTACAACTCCCTTTGAACAACGTTGGGGTTATGGCTTTGGACTACAATGGCAAAGAAGGAATCGCTACCAGTATTGGTCATTCGCCTCTTACGGCACTCATCAGCCCTACCGCAGGTAGTCGCAATGCTATTGCCGAAGCACTGACTAACATTGTTTGGGCACCACTAAAAGACGGCTTGCAAAGTGTATCGCTATCCGCCAACTGGATGTGGGCGTGCCGTAATAAAGGAGAAGATGCGCGTTTGTACGAAGCTGTAGAAGCAGCTTCTAATTTTGCGATTGAATTGGGTATCAATATCCCTACCGGTAAAGATTCCCTATCAATGAAACAAAAATACCCCGAAGGTGGTGATGTGATTGCCCCAGGTACGGTGATTATTTCGGCAACTGCCCATTGTACCGACGTGCAAAAATTGGTAGAGCCCGTACTCAAACGCAATGGAGGCAACATTTATTATATCAACTTCTCGGGTGCTCAATTTGAATTAGGGGGTTCGGCTTTTGCCCAAGTATTAAACAAAATAGGCGACAAAGCTCCTACTGTAAAAGATGCTGAAGGCTTTAAAATAGCTTTCAACGTATTACAATCACTGATAAAAGAAGGAAAAATACAAGCAGGACACGACATTGGTAGCGGCGGACTTATCACAACGCTTTTAGAGATGTGCTTTGCCGAAAACGACTTAGGAGCGACTATCGATTTGAGCGGACTTTCAGCCGATGAAGACCTTATCAAAACCCTTTTTGCCGAAAACGCAGGGGTAGTAATTCAAGCCGATAGCAGCATTGAAGCTACTTTGGAAGAACACTTCTTACAGTGGGCTAATATAGGCGAAGTAACTACTTCTCAAGAACTTACTATTCACCATTTCGGAAAATCGTACCATTTCAATATCCCCGAATTGCGCGATGTGTGGTATCTCACTTCTTACCTGTTAGACAAACAACAAACGCAAAATGACAAGGCGACTGAGCGTTATCAAAACTACTCTGAACAGCCTCTACAATACACTTTTCCAGCGCATTTCACAGGTGAAAAGCCCGTACGCCCCGCAGGCAAACGCCCTATAGCGGCAGTGATACGCGAAAAGGGTAGCAATTCCGAGCGCGAAATGGCAAATGCCCTATACTTAGCAGGCTTTGATGTGAAAGACGTGCATACCACCGACCTTATCAGTGGACGTGAAACCTTAGAAGATGTACAATTTATAGGAGCTGTAGGTGGTTTCTCTAACTCCGATGTCTTAGGCAGTGCCAAAGGTTGGGCTGGTGCTTTGCTCTACAACGAGCAAGCTAAAAAAGCGTTAGACAACTTCTTTGCCCGTCCCGACACCCTTTCTGTAGGTATCTGCAATGGCTGTCAGTTGTTTATGGAATTAGAAGTCATCAATCCTGAGCACGCAGAGCACGGTAAAATGTGGCACAACGATAGTGGCAAGCACGAAAGTGGCTTTGTATCGGTAAGCATTCCAGAGAACAACTCGGTGATGCTCTCCACCCTTGCCGGTAGTACCTTAGGGGTATGGATATCACACGGCGAAGGAAAATTCCACTTGCCATTGACAGAAGCCGAATATAATATCGTAGGTAAATACGCTTATCAGGAGTACCCTGCCAACCCTAATGGCTCTGATTACAACACAGCTATGCTATGTGACAAAACAGGCCGACATTTGGTTACGATGCCTCATATAGAGCGTTCAGTTTTCCCTTGGCAATGGGCATACTATCCGAGTGAAAAAACAGCGGTTAGTCCTTGGTTAGAGGCATTTATCAATGCCCGCAAGTGGATTGAAGCACGTAATGCTGAATAAAAATGGTAAACAAAATCTTAAAAAAATAAGTGCGCAAGTATTAAATTTACGCTAAAAAGGGGCTCCATAAGCCCCTTTTATATTAAACTTTTGTTAAACTTAAAAATACACTTGACAGGTACTGTTTTATTCGTACCTTTGCATCGCAATGAGGGTGGTAGCTCATTGTAAACTTCAAATAATAGTTTTCATAATTTAAAGTTTTGGTTGGTTAATGAAGAAGTCCGATAAAAGAATTATCGGACTTTCTTTTTTAATTCTTGCAACACTTCTTCTAAATCAACAGAAAAAGAAGGTAATTGTATTGTAATAGTACTGAAAGGGCAATTGCCTTTTAGTTTCTTTGTGATATGAATATGCAAGACATTGGCTTTCAAATTAAACTCTACATCTTGGCACAAGGCATAAATATAATGAGTTTGCTCATTGTATTCAAAATAAAGTTCTTCTTCATAAGCTAATCTACTTATACAAAAATATTGCTCCTTATTTACAAAAGCTATTTGCAAAAGCTCTCCCCAATATGCGCGAGGGTTGAGGTCTATTTCTTCAGAAGTAAAAAGTAAGGTGTTCATTATGTCTTAAACTATTTTATAGTTTCCCGTACTATCGGTCAGTTATAAACTGGATATTTGGATTCTGTGTTCATACTGCAATACTCATAATTCTATTATTTTTTTTACAAAGATACTGATTTTTTCCTGAAAAGCAAGATTTTTAATTTTAGACTTGAGGAATCTCAGAGAGACTTAGAAAATATCAGAAAAACTTTGAGGTATCAGAAATGGATTTGAACTTCCGGAAGATAACGAAGAAGTTCGAAGGAGGTGAGTTAGGTAAAAAGTGAAAGATAAGCTGTAAATTGGGTGAGGTTAGCTTATAGAGAGCTTATAGGAAGCTTATACGAATCTTGGACGATTAGTATAGAAAGGGTATATAAACAGTTGATAATGAATAGCTAAAAATGAAGAATAAAACGGATTTTTGAGGGAAATAAATCGACAAATAAGGAAAGTTAAGAGGGCGGTAAGACGATGGTATTAAGAACTGAAGAAATAGAATAATATCAATTATCTTGTTTAGTGTGAATTTTGATACTGCTTCTTTTTCGTGCGGGAGAAAACTGAAAATGAGCCGTGTAAAATGAGAATATTATACAGGTTAATCGTGTAGCGTATACACAAAATGAAGATTTTAGGGATATTGAAGTAAAGAGTCTAAAATAGTATTAGATATTGATAATAAGCTATTTAAGTGTAAAAAAGTCTACTTTATCATTTTTGGCACGCTATTTTCAATATAGATAATGTAAGTTTGACAGACGGGATGTTAGTAAAACTTGCAAGTGCATTTAAATCATAATAAATGATGACACTAAAAATTGCTTGAAAAAACTGAATTAAACAAAATTACTGAAAAATTGCTATAAGAAACATTGTTAGATAAAAATTATTCATTGAAACAAGATTTTGAGAAGACACAGAGATTGCTAAAATAAACATTGTTAATCAAAATTACTATAAGAAACATTGAATCATTAAAGCAAAGACTGAAAAAACTAAATTACAAAGTCATTTATTAGGCTATTTAAAGACAAAATTTTATGAGAAAAAACAAATACTTTTAAGTTCATAAAATTTTATCAACTTAAAAGTATTCATTTTGGAGTTAGTAGTAGTATTTATATGCATTGTGAAAAAAGACTCTTCCGAAAGGGAGGGTCTTTTTTTAATGGTTAATGATTAGTGATTAATAGTTAATAAGGTATTGCAGTAATCCTTTTGCGACCCTGTACCTTAATTCTTTAACAGGGGTTAACACACTATTTTTAAAGGGGATTAATCACTTTTCGCTATTCGTTATTCACAGTAAGTCTTACGGTTTCTATTTTAGTCTGTGAGCAGGCTTCGATAATGAAAGTAAAAGGAGGGATTTCTATCACTTCGCCTTGAGTAGGGATTCCTTCGTTGTGAAGCACTATAAAACCGCCAAGTGTTTCGTATTCCTCGCTTTCTGGGATATTCAAATGATAAGTTTCATTGAGGTATTCGACCTCCAAACGCGCTGAAAAAAGATATTCAGTGTCGGATATTTGTTCTTCTATAAACTTATCTTTGTCGTGCTCGTCTTCTATTTCGCCAAAGAGTTCTTCTACGATATCTTCTAAGGTTACAATGCCCGAAGTACCTCCATACTCATCGAGCACTACTGCCATACTCTTGCGTTTGCGGGTGAGAATGTTTAGTACTTCGTTTATCTGGATAGTCTCAGGGATATTCACAATAGGAATGAGCACTTCCTTGATGGTTTTTGGTTTCTTGAACATATCGAAAGAGTGCACGTAACCTAGAATATCATCTATATTTTCGTTGTATATCAATATTTTGGAAAACCCTGATGATACAAAGGTAGCAATAAGATTTTCAATAGATTCATTGAGCTCCACGGCTACTATTTCAGTACGCGGAATCATTATTTCACGTGCTTTTACGCCCGAGAACTCCAAGGCGTTTTGGAACATCTGCACCTCACTATCTACCTCTTCTTTTTTAGGAGCGTTTTCCATCTGTTCGGAGATATAATCTACCAGCTCTACTTTAGAGAACGAAAGAGGCACATAATCGCCTTTCGTCTTGAAGAATACGCGCAAGACAAAGTCGGATATCCACATCACAAAGCTGGAAAACGGATAGAACAGCAGATAGAAAAAGTACGCAGGAATAGCAAATACTTTTAGGAGTTGGTTTGCGTAAATCTGGAAGAACACTTTGGGCATAAACTCTGCCGTGATGAGAATTATGAGGGTAGAGATAATGGTATGCCAAAGGACATTTTGGAAGAAAGGAGGCAAAAGGACTGTCATTACCTTTCCCATTTCAAACCCATACACTACAAGAGCTACGTTATTGCCCACAAGCATAGTAGCCAGTAGTTTAGAAGGCTTTCGGGTGAGTTTGGTAAGCACATTAGCAATCACTCCTTCTTGCTTTTTAAGGATTTCTACGTGTACTTTGTTAGACGACACGTAAGCGATTTCAAACCCCGAAAAGAAGGCTGAAAGCACGAGTGTAGTAAGAATAATTATTACAGAAATAGGTTCCATAAGGGTATAATAGAAAAAGGCAGTTGCTACCAACTGCCTTTTATATAAGTGCAACACTTGTTATAATAGCTAAGCTGAGTGCAAGCTTCTTCATTAGTGATTCTTATTTTAAGTTATTCACTCGGCAAAGATACAAAAAAATAGATAATGAACAATTATTTCTTATTTTATTGTTCTGATGTACTCCAAAAGTTCACGAGCTTGCTGTTCGTTCAAGCGCTGGTTAATCATTAAGGTGTTATACTCTTCTACCAACTTCTTGGCGATAGGGTCTTGCTTCTCCATCACATCGGGATTGAGAATCATATTCATCACCCACTCTGGCGTACGGCGGTCGAGCAAACCTATCATTGCAGGCCCTGTGAGTCGCTTTTTAGGACGGTGGCATACGGTGCAATAGGTATTGAAAGTCTCTTCTCCTTTGGCTGCCATTGTTGCATCGGGGGTATCGGCTAAGGGTGGGGTGATGGTCTTCACGGGACCTATCCCTTTGTTGTTTTGCCAATCAGGAAAATCGGGCTCTGGTGCACTGTTTGAAGGGGCAGGTGCAGTAGTAGTTGCCTCTTGGGTAGTACTATCGGTGGTGGTGTTATTGTTGTTCGTTCCGCCACCACAAGCGGTTAAAAGTGCCATAGTGGCGAATGTTAAAAAGTGTTTTTTCATTAGTGTATAAAGAAATATAGCTTGCGCTATGAAAATTAATTAAGCATTCTTGTTTTGTAAAGAAATATGGCTAAAACCATAGAAATTAAACAAAGAGATAGATTCCCTGTTTGATTTGGTGTGATTTGTTCAATTTATCTCCCTCAGGGAGACTGTTGCCTATAAAAGTTTTACGACTTCCTTAGCAAAATAGCTAGCGATAAGGTCGGCACCGGCACGCTTGATGCTCACAATTTGTTCCATCATTACAGCATCGTGGTCGAGCCAACCGTTGGCAGCAGCAGCTTTCAGCATCGCGTATTCACCCGATACTTGGTAAACAGCTACGGGCACTTCGCTCATATTCTTCACCTCGCGAACGATGTCTAAATAGCAAAGCCCTGGTTTTACCATCACAATATCAGCGCCTTCCTCTATATCCATACGGGTTTCGCGCAAGGCTTCGAGGCGGTTGTGATAGTCCATTTGGTAAGTTTTCTTATCCTTAGGGATATCCTGTTGGTCTACGGGAGCACTGTCGAGTGCATCGCGGAAAGGACCATAGAAAGCTGAGGCGTATTTGGCACTATAAGCCATTATCCCTACGTGCTCAAAGCTATTGTCTTCAAGGGTTTCGCGCAAGGCGAGGATACGTCCGTCCATCATATCGCTGGGCGCAATGAAATCAGCTCCTGCCTGAGCGTGTGAGAGTGCCATTGTACAAAGAGCATTTACAGTAGCATCGTTTACAATGCGTCCGTTTTCCACAATGCCATCGTGACCATAAATGGAATAAGGGTCGAGCGCTACATCAGTCATTACGAGCATTTGCGGTACCGCTTCTTTCACAGTTTTAATAGCGCGTTGCATCAAGCCATTGGGGTTGGCTGCTTCTACGCCTTTGTTGTCTTTAAGAGCGTCGGGCACTTTCACAAACAGTAATACCGATTTGAGTCCTAAGCTCCAAAGCTCTTTTACTTCTTTTGCTAATAGGTCGAGGCTATAACGGTAATAACCCGGCATAGAGGCTATTTCCTCTTTTACGCCAGTACCTTCAACTACAAAGATAGGTACAAGAAAATCATTCGGGGTAACAATAGTTTCTTTTACCAAACTACGTACCGTATCGTTTACGCGCAAACGGCGGTTTCTTCTCAGTGGATACATTATATTTAGTTATTAATTTTAATGATTAATATTTAGTCCTTATTTATCTTTTTACCTGCTATCTGCTCGTGTGGCTCACTCCTTTTACCTCAAAAAACTCCTTCACTTCTTTTTCAAAAATCTCTATGGGGTAAGTGTGTGCCATAGTATTCAAGAGGTGAATTTCTATATTTTGCTGAGGACTCATATCTTCTCGGAGAACTGATAGCGACTCCCACGGTGTAATGACGTCGTCCTGCAAACCGATAACTATTTGCATATAAGCGCGGTAATTAGGGTTGGGTTGGGTGTTAAAAGGCACTTCGTGTCGATAGGTAAGCGCAGGATTGAACAACAAGCAAGGTTTTTCAAGCTTTTGAGCGAGGTAATAGACAATGAGCCCTCCAAGACTCGAACCTATAAGCACATCAACCTCAGCATACTCTTTTTGTAACTCAGCAAAGAGGTTAGGCGCATTCCGATAGTCAATTGTAGGGGCGAAGATTTCACCGTAAGGGGTGAGCACTGCGCGCCTATCATCTTGTAAGTAGCTATCGAGACCGTGTAAATAGAGTATTTTCATAATGAGTGCAAAAGTACAAAACATTTTTTAATTGACAAATTTGTCTTCTATTGGCTATAGTCAGAAATGTTTCGTTTAGAAAATTGGCTTTAACAAAATTTAAAACTTCATCCAACTTAAAACCCTCTTCTTACCACCTCAAAATCAACTTAAAAGCACCTTTTCTTCGTCTTAGCTTCGCCTTACCTTCGCCTTAGGTTCGCTTTAGGTTCGTCTCAGAAGGCTCCAAAAATTATTTTCCTTTTTTCATCTTTATGTTTCAATATTTTTCTTTTCACTGAAAAAATTAGTGCCATTTATTTGTTTTCTCTTCTGCTAATTTGCTAAATCCCGCATAAAGATATATATTTGCACTCTTATAATAAAAGACAACCTATATGTTCCAAACACCTTATAACGCAGCGCCCTTTTCGCGCTTTACTCCTACCGACTATCTACCAGCCATCCAAAAAGCTATTGCCAAAAGCCTCAAAGAAATCGATACCATTGCTCATAATCCAGAAGTGCCTACCTATATGAATACAATACAGCCTTTGGCTTATGTGGGCTTAGAACTCGACCGACTTACGGCGATGTTCTTCAACTTGAACAGTGCCGAAACGAACGAAGCCCTGCAAGCAGAAGCTCAACGCATCTCGCCTCTGCTCACCGATTACAGCAACGATATCCGTTTGAACGAAGCACTTTTTAAACGTGTTGAAGCAGTTTACAAAACCCGCAATTACCTTTCCGCTTCACCAGAACAACATACTCTACTTGAAAAGACTTATAAGAGTTTTACTCGCAATGGTGCAAATTTATCATTGAATGATAAAGAGCATTTGCGCAGAATTGACAAGGAATTGGCGCGCCTCAAACTGAAGTTTTCAGAAAATGTATTGGCTGAAACACAGCATTACCAATGGGTGATTACCCATAAAGAAGAGCTCAGTGGTCTACCCGACTTTGTATTAGAGATGCTCGCTACCGAAGCCAAAAAGCACCATAAAGAAGGCTGGGTGATTACCCTCGACCTGCCTGTCTATAACGCCGTGATGAAATATGCTAATAACCGTGAGTTGCGCCGTAAACTTTTTATTGACTATCATAGCCGTTGTGCAGGTAATAGTGCTTATAATAACGAAACCAATGTGTTGCGTATCGCTGAGTTACGTGCACAACGTGCCTCACTGTTGGGCTATCCCGATTATGCCTCTTTGGTATTAGAAGAGCGTATGGCAGAAACATCAGAAAAGGTAATGGATTTCTTGAATGAACTTTTAGCTAAAGCCAAACCGCAAGCAATCAAAGAATTGGAAGAGCTAAAAGCCTTTTCAGGACTTGATGACTTTCAGCAATGGGATTTTGCTTATTATGCCGAAAAACTGAAACAACAGCGCTATCAAATAGACGATTCTCTATTAAAACCTTACTTATCTTTGGATAAAGCAGTGGAAGGAATGTTTGCAGTAGCACATAAGCTCTACGGTTTACACTTCACCCTTACCAATGAGGTAGAAAAGTATCACCCCGAAGTACAAACCTACAAAGTAACCGACGATAAAGGAGAATATCTCGCCCTTTTCTACACCGATTTCTTTCCACGTACAGGCAAACGCAATGGTGCGTGGATGACCTCTTACAAAGAGCAATATACTGATAATGAGGGTAAGGATTCGCGTCCACACATTTCCATAGTGTGTAACTTCACGCGCCCTACTGCTTCGGCTCCTTCCTTGCTCACCTTCAACGAACTGACAACTCTCTTCCACGAGTTTGGGCACGCTCTTCACGGTATGCTTTCTAAGGTTACATATCCTTCTCTAAGCGGTACTAATGTAGCCCGCGACTTTGTAGAGCTTCCCAGTCAGCTGATGGAGAACTGGTGTTACGAAGAAGAAACCTTGCGCCTTTTTGCAACACATTACCAAACAGGTGAGCCTTTGCCCATAGAATGGGTACAAAAAATAAAAGAAGCTGGTGTTTTTATGGAAGGACTTTTAAGTGTGCGTCAATTAAATTTCGGGTTCTTAGATATGGCGTGGCATACCTACCCTCATTTGGAACGCCTTGAAGATGTTCGCACTTTCGAACAAACAGTTACCAAAGAAACCCAACTCTATCCAACTGTGGAAGCGATGTGTATCTCGCCCGCCTTTTCACATATTTTTAGTGGAGGTTATGCCGCAGGGTATTATAGTTACAAATGGTCGGAAGTGCTAGATGCTGATGCTTTTGAAGTTTTTAAGGAATCAGGTATTTTTAATACTGAGGTAGCTACTCGTTTCCGCAGAGAAGTGCTCAGCAAAGGTAGTAGTGAGAAGGAAATGACCCTTTACAAACGCTTTCGTGGAAAAAAGCCCTCTATAGATGCTTTAATAAGAAGAGCAGGATTCGACTTAGATAAGAGATAAAATAAGATAGAAGATGAGTATCAATTAATAATAATCAATAGTATGACAACAGAAAATACACAATTGGTAATCCTTGACATTCAAGGGAAGTTATCGCAAATCGTTTATAAATCGGAAGAGGTGTTACACAACAGCAGGATTCTTATTGAGGGAAGCAAGCTCTTAGAGCTTCCTATCATTTGGGTGGAGCAAATGCCAGATAAGTTGGGTGCTACTCACCCTGTGATTGCTGAGATATTAGAAGGCAAAACCTCCGTGAAGAAAAGTAGCTTTTCAGCTTGGGGTAATGCTGAGTTCTGCAAAGAGCTTAGGGCTAACAATCGCAAGCACGTATTGCTCATAGGTATTGAAACTCATATCTGTATTTACCAAACTGCGCTCGATTTGCTCGCTGAAGGTTATGAAGTATCCGTAATTGCCGATGCAGTATCTTCGCGTACCGAAAGCAATAAGCACATCGGGCTCACAATGCTACGTGATGCAGGAGCTACTCTATTAAGCACCGAAGCGGCACTCTTTGCCCTCTTGCGCACTGCCGAGCACCCGCGATTTAAGGAAATAGCAAGATTAGTGAAATAATCATTAATGACTAATGATTAATAAAAAGGCTGTAAGAGTTTTCTTACAGCCTTTTTACATTAACATTCTCCTACTTTTCCACTTTAATAGTGAGCACTGGTGTGCTGGAGTGATTTACAAGGTCGCTACTGATACTTCCATTGAAGAAGTGAGCAATACCCTTACGTCCGTTAGGGAACATACAGATAAGGTCTATATCATTTTCCTTCACATAATTTAAGATTCCTGTTTCTACACGAATATCGTTATAAACGTGTGTTTCAAAATGCTGATGAGAGTGTTCAGCTTCTTTAAGGAACTCTTCCATACGTTTGTTTATTTCGGAAGTAGTGAGGAACTGGTAAGGAGTATTAACATACACCAAATCAACCTTAGCACCAAATACTTTAGCAAGTTTCAATGCCTTTTCAAAAGGTTTTAAAAATCGTTTAGAGAAATCGCAACCAAACATCATATGTTTAATTTTGAGCTTTTCGTGTGGATTTTTAATTACCAATACAGGCACAGAGGCAGAGCGAACTACTTTTTCAGCATTAGAGCCTATAAAGAGTTCTTTGGCGCCTGAAGCCCCATTAGAGCCCATAAACACGAGGTCGATATGGTATTTCTTTACAACTTCTTCCACAGCTTCGGGTAGCGGAGCAGTTTCAACAAGGTCAATCACTTCGACACTGGTATCAATTTCCTTTTTAAGGTCATTGAAACGCTGTTTAGTGAGATTGAGGAAATACATCGCTTCGGGTACCGATACTTGACTTTCGGTCATTAAGCGGATAGGAAGTTCAATGGCGTGCAACACATATACTTTGGCATTGTGTTGCTTGGCTAAGTTAATCGCAACGTGTAGTGAAGCGATTGACTTTTCTGAAAAATCGGTGGTTACTAAAATGTTTTTCATAAAAATCTATTTTTTTAGTTAAAAGTTATGAGTTTAGAGTTATGAAAACGACCTACTCTAAAATTAGGTTTAGCTTATGCAAAGCTTATACGAATCTTGAACGATTGTTATACAAAGAGCATATAAAGCATTCATTAACAGGTTTTTTTATCAGATGTTTTTATCAAGGAAAAAAGGTATTACAACAGCGGTAATTACTGTTTTTATTATTCTTAGCAATCAGTTTATTAGTACTTTAAACGCCTTTATGGCTTACCGAATGCCTATCTATACAAATATTGATAGCTTTATGCGTTAGTTAAATTTCACGTGGTAAAGGTACTACTTATTTTTATAACTTCCAAACTTTTTTTACTTTTTTTCTTGTTATTTAGAAAATTCGTCGTATCTTTGCACCGAAAAGTAATACTTGAGGGGACATTTAAGTCCCCTCTTTTTATAGCAAATGAATTTCAAAGACCAAGTTAAAGAGTTAGTTAATAAGGCTTTAAGCGAGCACCCTGAACTGTTTCTAACCGATTTAAGCGTAGGAGCTGACAATACTATTCGCGTGACCATCGACGGGGATAAGGGCGTGGGTATTGACGATTGTATAGAACTTAGCCGTGCTATTGAAAACTCTTTAGACCGCGAGGTGGTAGATTTCGCCCTGGAGGTTACTTCGTTTGGCGCTACTGAGCCTTTTGTAATGGAACGCCAATACACTAAAAATGTGGGTAGAACTGTGCAAATCACAACACTCAATGGCAAAACACACGAAGGAGTACTGAAAGGCATTGTTGAAGGCAAAGCCGTACTCGAAACTGAAACTCGCGAACCGAAACCCATAGGCAAAGGTAAAATCACTGTAAAAAAAGAGCACTTGTTCGCGCTCACCGATATAAAAGAAACTAAAGTAATCATTAAATTTTAATTAAACGTATATGAATAGTCTTGAATTAATCGAATCATTCTCGGAGTTTAAAGATGATAAACTCATCAATCGCGAAACCTTGATGGCTATTTTGGAAGAGGTTTTCCGCAATACCCTAAAAAAGAAATATGGCTCTGACGATAATTTCGATATTATTATCAACCCCGATAAAGGCGACTTACAAATCTTTCGTAACCGTGTGGTAGTGGAAGACGGTGCAGTAACGAACGACAATCAGCAAATTGAACTTTCGGTAGCTCGCAAAATTGAACCCGATTTTGAGGTAGGAGAAGACGTTTCAGAAGAAATTAAAATTAATGACTTGGGTCGGCGTGCTATCTTAGCTCTACGCCAAAACCTGATTTCTAAAATTCACGAATACGATAGTATGACTATCTATCAGCGTTTCAAAGACTTGATAGGTCAGCTATACGTAGCCGAAATACACCATATCCGTCACAAAGCTATCATCTTATTAGACGACGAAGGCAATGAGATTATCCTTCCTAAGGAAAAACAAATTCCGTCAGACTTCTTTAAGAAAGGCGAGCACGTGCGCGGAATTATCGAATCAGTAGAGCTGAAAAGCACTAAGCCTACCATTATTATGTCGCGTACCTCTCCCCTATTCTTGGAGCGTTTGTTCGAACAAGAAATCCCTGAGATTGCCGACGGGCTTATCACTATTAACAAGGTCGTGCGTATTCCAGGAGAAAAGGCAAAAGTAGCTGTAGATTCATTCGACGATCGTATTGATGCGGTAGGTGCGTGCGTAGGTGTGCGTGGGTCTCGTATTCACGGTATCGTACGCGAGTTAGGCAATGAGAATATCGATGTATTACCATTCACCAATAACCCACAACTGCTGATCACCCGTGCCTTGGCACCTGCACGTGTATCTTCAGTGATTATCAACGAAGAAGAAAAACGTGCTGATGTGTATTTGGCAAATGAAGAAGTATCGAAAGCCATTGGTAAATCGGGCTATAACATTCGCTTGGCGAGTCAGCTTTCAGGCTATGAAATCGACGTATATCGCGAAGGAGCAACCGAAGAAGATATTGAGCTTAGCGAGTTTAACGACGAAATTGAAGAATGGGTGATTGAAGAACTGCAAAAAGCAGGACTTGATACGGCTAAGAGTGTATTGGAACTTTCTGCCGAAGAGCTAATGCAACGCACTGACCTTGAAGAAGAGACTGTAAACGAAGTGCTACGCATTTTGGCAGAAGAGTTTGAATAGGGTAAAAGAAAAAATCTGTGAAAGCAGAGTATATGAGGGAGGTAGATTCCTTACAACTTAAACAAAGAATAATGTATCCTTTCTTCTTAGGAGGGGAATGGATTTTAATAAACATATATGAGCGAGGGAAAAAAAATAAGATTAAGCAAAGTTTTAAAGGAGTTCAATATCTCTATGGTAACAGCCGTAGAATATCTGAAGAAGGAGAAAGGGATAGAAATAGAATCTAACCCTAATACTTCTATTACAGAAGATATTGTGAAGTTCCTTTCGAACAAATTTAACGCCGACAAGAGTAAGCGTGAGGTTTCAAAAGAGATAGTGGAAGACAAGCGCAAAGAGCGCGAGGCTATCCGCATAGAGCAAGAGAAAGAAAACCAAGAGAAGCGCAAACAGCAGGAGCAAGAAGTGATAAAAGCTAAAGCTCAACTAGCTGGGCTCAAACCTGTGGGTAAAATAGACCTTGAAGAAGGTAATAAAAAAGAAGGAGTAGTCCCTGTTCAAGAAGCACCAAAACCAGAAATTACTACTTCAAAACAGGAAGTAACCACTTCTAAAACAAAGACAACAACCTCGAAGCAAGAAGCAACTCCTGATACGGTGCAATCTCATCCGTCTGCCAAGAACAATAAAGAAAAAGATAAGAAAAAAGACAACAATAAACCCGACGCTCAAAAGAATAAATCTGCTTATCAAAATCCATTGGCACAAACCGTTGCTACACAAAAGAAGAAGGAACAACAGAACCATAACTCTAAGGAAGAACTCACCTCTGAGATTCCTGCAGGTGTAATTGAAACCCAGTACCAAAAGCTCACAGGGCCTAAAGTAGTGGGTGAGAAAATAGACCTCAGTCAGTTTGAGAAAAAGAAGAAAAAGCGCAAACGCAACCGTCACAAAGACAAGGATAAAGAGACTCAAATTACCGCTAATAGTACTACTGATACTACCGGCGACAGCGAAAAACGCAAACGCAAACGCATTCGCAAAGATGAAGTGAATGTGGCTAAAGGTGGTGACAACACGAAGAAAGAAAAGAAAAACAAGATTATTGCCAAAATAGAACCTTCCGAAGAAGAAGTACAAAAACAAGTGCGCGAGACCCTCGAGCGTTTGCAAGGTAAAGGTACAAAATCTAAGGGGGCTAAATACCGCAAAGAAAAACGAGAAACACACCGACAAAAGGTAGAACAAGAGCTCGCTGAACAAGAACAACAAGAGAAAATACTAAAAGTAACCGAGTTTGTAACAGTAAACGAACTGGCCACAATGATGGACGTGCCTATCAATAAGGTGATTGGTGCGTGTATGTCTCTCGGTATTATGGTAACAATGAACCAGCGTCTTGATGCCGAAACCCTCTCAATAGTAGCTGATGAGTTTGGCTATGAGGTGGAATTTGCAACAGCTAACATCGAAGAAGCTATCCATACCGAAGAGGATCAACCTGAAGATTTAGTACCTCGTGCTCCTATTGTTACTGTAATGGGTCACGTAGACCACGGTAAAACATCGCTCTTAGACTACATTCGTAAAGAAAATGTAATTGCAGGTGAAAGCGGAGGTATAACTCAGCATATTGGGGCTTACAGCGTGAAATTAGAAAGTGGTGAGCGTATCACTTTCCTCGATACTCCTGGTCACGAAGCCTTTACTGCTATGCGTGCTCGTGGTACCAAGGTAACCGATATTGCTATTATTGTGGTAGCTGCCGACGACGATGTAATGCCTCAAACCAAAGAGGCTATTAGTCACGCACAAGCCGCAGGAGTACCTATTATTTTTGCTATTAACAAGATTGATAAACCGAATGCGAACCCCGATAAAATTAAAGAACACTTGGCGACTATGAACCTCCTCGTAGAAGAATGGGGCGGTAAAATACAGTCGCAGGATATTTCGGCCAAGCAAGGTATCGGTGTATCTGAACTATTGGAAAAAGTACTCTTAGAAGCTGAAATCCTAGAACTAAAAGCAAATCCAAACAAACCGGCGGTAGGTACTGTAGTGGAAGCAGCTCTTGACAAAGGTCGTGGTTATGTATCTACTATATTGGTAGAATCGGGTACGTTGCACGTAGGCGACTATGTACTGGCAGGTACCAACTCTGGTAAAATACGTGCTATGCACGACGAACGAGGTAAGAAGGTAAAAGAAGCAGGCCCCTCTACTCCTATTTCTATCTTAGGATTGGACGGTGCTCCACAAGCAGGTGATAAATTCTACGTATTCGAAGACGAAAAAGAAGCCAAACAGATTGTAGCTAAACGCGCTCAATTACAACGCGAACAATCAGTACGTACGCAACGCCACATCACCCTCGACGAGATAGGGCGACGCATTGCTCTCGGTGACTTCAAACAGTTGAATATTATTCTTAAAGGTGACGTAGACGGCTCGGTAGAAGCTCTTACCGACTCTTTCCAAAAGCTCTCTACTGAAGAGATACAAGTGTCTATCATTCATAAAGGCGTGGGAGCAATTACCGAGTCTGATGTATTATTGGCTTCTGCCTCCGATGCTATTATCATTGGTTTCAACGTTCGTCCGATGACTAACGCACGTGCCTTGGCAGAGAAAGAATCTATCGATATCCGTACCTACTCTATCATCTACGACGCTATCAACGACCTCAAAGACGCAATGGAAGGAATGCTTTCTCCTGTCTTCAAAGAAGAGGTTACCGGTACTGTAGAGATACGCGAACTCTTCAAGATTTCTAAAGTAGGAACCATTGCGGGCTGTATGGTAACCGATGGTAAAATCTACCGCAACTCTAAGATACGTCTATTACGTGACAATGTGGTGATTTATACGGGTGAACTTTCTTCACTTAAACGTTTCAAAGACGATGTAAAAGAGGTGAGCAAAGGTTATGATTGCGGTTTGCAGATCAAGAACTATAACGACATTCACGAAGGTGATATAATAGAAGCCTTCCAAGAAGTAGCAGTAAAGAAGAAACTCTAAAGAGAGATATAAAAAAAGCGCCCTAGGGCGCTTTTTTTATATCTCTGAACTAATTACTACCGCTATTGAAAAAAGCTTTGTGATAAAAATCAGCTAATAACACTGAGATAGCATCCATTTTTTGCTGAGGGGATAGCTTTTGAGCAATGGTTTGATAAATCTCTTCTTTATGTTGTTCAGCAAAGTTGCTCAGCAGTCCTTTTTCTTGAATCAAATGTTCCATAGTAATATCTTTCAGCTCATTAAGCATCCAAAGATGTGCCTGATAGCCTTCCTCTGCTTTGTATAGCAATTCTTGATTTTCAGCAGTATTATTCAAGTCATAGGCTTGTTTCTTAGCAAAGAGGTCTGCTTTAAACTTGTCATCACTCTCCAATGCCTGTTTATACAAATTCTTCAAACAACGGAATACAAAATAACGATAGTCAGCTTGTTGCTTCTTAGCTTTTTCTACAAGTAGCTTTTGTTCTTGTTGTAAACGTTTCTTATCTTTCTTAGCACTTACTTGCAACTGACGGTGTACCTCTGCAATTTGAGTATTCAGCTCTCCCATAAAACTCAAATCAGTGATGTTTGAAAGCTCAGGTATATCTTTTATAACTACCATTTCTTCAGTAGTTTTAGTTGCTTGATCAATAGGTTCTTCGGTAGTTGCAGGAACTTCTGGCATTACCATCTCCTCTTGTAATGGAATAGTATCCTTAGCTCTCTCAAGGTCTTCTGCTTTTTCAAGTTTTTGCTTTTTCTCCTTACGAGGCTTTTTCTCTTTAGGAGTTTTTTCCTTTTTCTTAAACTTAAACGATGGGAAAGGCAATTCTACCTTTTCAAAATGGTAAGTATAACCTACACTCACATTAGTACTTTGTACCGAAGTGTTTTGAGTGTCACTTTCAGCATTGCGGAATGACTGTAAGGCGCTCAAGGTGAACTGGTGGTTTTTCCAAGGAAGGAAGTTTATATTTAGTTGCACATTAGCTGTACTACCTTTGGAGGTAGCCGATTGTGAAATACTATAGTTTCCTAACAGTGTCGTGTTGAGTTTGTCTTCAAAAAACGCTTTACCTACTGTAAGCGAAGGCCCCATCACTTGTGTTTTCTCTCTTGATACAATACTGTACGAGTAGTTGAACGAAGGAGACAAACTGAGTTTGCTTTCAGGGAATTGTAGTATATAAGTCGCACCCGCGTTGTGAAAACGCGAAATACCTCCTCTGCGTACTATATCATTTTGTTTATTCACCACATCGTTGAAAGAATACGAAAGAGTTATATTCTGTTTTTCATTTATGGCATAAGCTATGTTGGCATTCGTGTTTTGTGATACTTGTCGGTAGTTGATAGAGTCTTGAGGGTGTTCATAGAGTTGTGGATTGTTGATTCTATCAAAAGGATTGATAAGTTTATTAGTAAACATCGTAAAGTTGCTATAACTTCCTGAAAGAGATAGTTTAGACGTAACCTTGGCATTTACATTGGCTGAGCCTACCCACTGGTTGGACTGTTTAGGTTTTTGTTGGTTTAAATTGTCGTGTTGTCGTCCTATACTAGTAGCTATTGACACATTGCCATTAAATAAATTCAACGAACTGTTTAGGGTGATATTCTCCATATCGTTTACAAAATAGTAAGCCCCTAAGGTCTTGTAATCGGGGTCTACTTTCTCGTAACGCACCCCTACACTCGCCTTCGTGAAAATAAAGTTAATACCTGCGTTGTAAGCTGTAAAATCCTGCTTTTGGCTTTGAGTATTGCCCAAAAGACTCAAAGCATATTCACCAAACACTTCTACAAAATGCAGAGGTTTGTATTTAGCAAATCCTGAATACACTTGGTTGGATAGTGGATATATTTTCTTCTCATCGGGAATAGGCACCGATAGAGAATTAGCTTTATCGTTAGCAAAGAAAAGAATTCCCCCTATTTCTAAATCTTCTTTTTTATAGGAGAGCTTCGTGCCGTAACCCCAACGCTCATAGGTAGGTATGGTTTGAGGACGACCGTCGTATTCAGTTGCTTTGGCAAGTCTACCTCCCATAAACGAAGCTCTTAAAGGGTATTTTTCAGGGGTTAGCTCTAAGCCTCCTCCTGTGAATTGTAAACCGTTGAATGTATAAGGAGAAAAACTCATACTCACATCACCTATATGGGCTAAAATCCATTTGTATTTAGGGTGCAAACTTAGACGATTAAACTTAAAGGGAATTTGGTAGTCTAAAGCATCTCCTTGATTGGTGTATCGATAATTGATAGGCATCGTCCAATCGTAAAAGCCCAAAGTGATATTACCATTGAAGAAATACAAGAAAGGTTCATTAGTGGGACTATCAGACGCCTGGTTATACACACCACTTACCGAAGCACTCCCCGAGATAGAAAAAGGTTTCTTCTTGAGTTTTTCTTTCAGTTGAGTATCTATATTCTCTAAATCTACCTGCTGAGCTAAAAGAGGTAGAGAAAGTAATACAAAGAATACAAGTAGGTAAGTTCGCGCCATTGATTAATGATTTTTTTGCATTTTAATATCAACAACTAAGTAAGATTCCGCACCATTGCTTACGTATTCCTTTATCTTAATAGCTCCTTTTCGCCCGTTAGCTGTCTCAAAAAGCACAATTCTGTTTGCCATTTCCTTATTGAAAGGAGCTTTGTTACTATTAGATTTAATAGACAATGAAGATAGAGTAGCTCCTGAAGAAAGCGCATCGAAATCAGCTACTGAGAAAAACACCTGCCCCTTATTCTCTTGTTTGTTGATAAAGTAACTTTTTGTAGCATTGGGAATAGGGTCAAAAACAGCTGTTTGTGCTTCATCTGGTGATAAGAATACATTATAAGCAAAAGAAGTGCTCTGCCCGAAATACACAAAATCAATAAGCCTGCCGTTCTCCGCTGTTACTTCATTAGGCTTTAGTACTTCCCCTAAAAAAGAAGAAAAATAGCAACCTACTGTTTTATTAGTATTGATACCTAATTTTATATCTGTAAAGGTAATAAGATTATCACCTGCTGTTACCGTAAAGTTCTTCCTTTCGGATAAAGTTTGCTTGTCGTTATTAGCTGTAAGCTCTATTTGATACGTTCCTGCAGTAGGAAGTATAAACGACGGATTTTCATCAGTGCTCTCTTGCTGAAAAGCCCCGCTACTTACTTTCCAGCGATAAGCAGTGGCACTTACCGATTGGTTTTTCAAAAATATACGTACAGGGGCTTGTGTATTATGAGGGTATTCATTCGTCATTTCAAAAGCAACAACCAAAGGCGCACGTACTACTACTGTTTTCTCCATTACCCTACGCTGAGAGTGGTTACTCGTTTCCAATCGCAATGTAAATATTCCTCCTTTTTCAAAGGTTACCGTAGGATTTTTCTCCGAACTATAAGCAGGCGTTCCTCCTTCAAACGACCATTGATAAGTAGTCGCTCCCTCACTTTGGTTGCTAAGAGTAAGCGTAAGAGGTGCTATATCACTCCCTTGTTTAGTAAAACTAAACAAAGCTGATAGCTCAGGGTAAACTGTAAACGATTTTTGGAAAGTGCGCGCCTCACCGTCTAAATTAGTGGTATGTGCTGTAATAGTATAAGTACCAGGCTCGGTATAACGAATATCCTCAGGATAAAAGGCATTAGAAGAAGTATAACTGCCATTAGGAAATTCCCACTGAAAAGCATCAGCTCCTGTGATTTTGTTTATGATGCGCACTTGTGCTGGAACATTGTAATTATCATCTACCATTGCAATGCTAAAATCACCCTCAATAGGCATATTTTGCTCTTGCTCACAAGCAAAGCAAAACCATAGTACTAAACAAATTACTATCTTTAAAACTAAACGCATTGTATCATATTCTAAAAACGGCTACAAAAGTAATACTTTTTACAGAATAAACCTAAAAAACATTTACTTTTTTAAGTCTAATATGTCATTCTTAACCCTCTAAGAACTAAAAAATCTGCTAATCTCCCCTACCCTATGATTCACACCTGTCTGTGCGACTCTTATCCTTTCTCTTTCTTTCGCCTCGAAACCCCGTTTTTGACATTTTTGGTGTTGTTGTACTATATTATTAATCAATTACTTATATACCCTTTCTATACCAATCGTCCAAGATTCGTATAAGCTTCTTATAAGCTCTCTATAAGCTAACCCCACCCTCCTCACAGCCTTTTCTCTCCCAAAAACCTCCCAATACACTTTTTATATTTTTCGTTTTCCTCCGATAACTCAGACCAGTCCGATTTGTCCAACAAGTAAGACCTATTAAAAAACCTTTTTTATCACTACCCTTTTGCTAATTTCCTCATTTCCTCATTTTCTAATTCTCTAATTTTATAATTTTTCCCTCCTCTTTTACAAAAAATTGTATAATTCAACTATTTGATGTATCTTTGCAAAAATACTATAAAATGAACTGCACTCGGTTATTCTGTTTCCTCTGTGTGTTTCTGTTTGCGAAAACACCCCTCTTTTGTCAAGAAGAAAAGTCTATTTCTACCGCTTTTCCGTTCTTAATCCTTAATTCTGATGCTATATCAGCAGGAAAAGGAGAAGTAGGGGTAGCTTCCTCTCCCGATGTGTTTTCCCAAAGAGTGAATGCTTCCAAATATATCTTTCTGCCTACTTCTTCAGCAGTAGCCATTAATTATATGCCCTTCACCCATAGAGCTGTGCGCGATGTATTTTTAGGGGGGATTACTTTTTACAAAAAGAGAATACGCGATGCTTTCGGGGCAAATTTCTCATATTTCAGTATCGGTGATGTGAACTTAACCCAAGACATAGGGCAACAATCGTATATGTTAGGCACTTTCAAGCCTACTGAGCTTTCATTGGAGGGCTCTTATAGTTTACAATTAAGTCAATCGTTTGCAATGGGAGTTACCTCTCGTTTCTTAAGCTCACAACTATCTATTCCTTCGCAAGGGAAGAGTGTTGCCCGAGCATTAGCTTTTGATATAGCAGGCTATTTCTATTCACAAGAGCACTTTATTAGTAGTTTGTTATACCGATACACTTGGGGATTCCAACTTTCTAATGTGGGAACAAAGGTGAAGTACGACGACTTGGGCAGGTCTTTCTATCTTCCCACCCAACTGAAATTAGGAGCAGGTTTTTTATTGCAAACCGATAGTTATAACGAGTGGGAACTCTCGATAGAAGCTCAGAAATACCTTGTGCCTACCCCTAATGAGCAAGGCGTCCCCGACAGAGATATTATAGAAGCCCTAATAACCTCTTTCTACGATGCTCCTAATGGTTTCCGTGAAGAGTTTCACGAGATTAATTGGGCAGTAGGTTTGGAATACAAGTATAACCAATCATTTTTCTTGCGCTCAGGATTCTTCTATCAACACAAGGACAAAGGCGACCGAAAGTTTCTATCCATAGGAGCAGGTTTTGCTTTTAACAATTGGCAAATGGACGTAGCTTATCCTTTTTCGTTCTCCACCTATAACAATCCATTCAACACCTTTAAAATTAACCTAATTTACCGCTTTGGGCAACAGTGATTATTTTACAATCATCTTCTGCACCATTACATCGCCACCTGCTTCTAAAATAACCAAATACTGTCCTGCTGATATTCTTCTATTTTCAATAGGAATGTCGAAAGTTGTGCCTTCTGGTTGCTCAATGGCAGGAAAAGCCTCTCTGCCTAAAATATCTATACAATACACCTTTATCGTAGAAGCTCTCTTGAGATTTACCTTTATACGGAAAGTTCCATTGTTAGGATTACTAAAAATACCAAAATCATCTATGAGTACTTCTTTAGATGTATTTTCCTTACCAATACCCAATCGGTCTTTTTCTACCCAAAGCGTTTTGTATACGGTCTTCTCACAACCGTCCAAAAAGCCTTTTAAGCCTATGGTATAAGTCCCTTCGTTAGGAAAACGCACTTCTGCTACTCCATTTTCTTCTTTGATAAGAGTCACTCCTTGAGGTAACACCCACTGGGTAGTGATACTGTGAGATAAGCTTACCAATTTTACCGTATAGTTGTAATATGAATTGGTAGCAGCCAAAAAGTCTACCTCTAATATCTTATCACTTTGTGAAACTTCAAAGGTTGCCACCTCTTTACAGCCTTTCTGGTCAGTAATTTCTACTTTATAATTACCTTTTGTCGATACGGTAAAGGTAGGTTCGGTACTAAGGAGGCTACCTGTGCTATCTGTCCAACGGAAAGTAGCCGAAGGAAAAGCTGTACTTAAATCGAATGACCGACTGTCTCCTTGGCATATCGTGATTTGTGAAGGAATATTAATAACCGTTTTTTCAGGTTGCAATACTTCGTAAAACTGCTCTAACACCGGACAGTCGCTTTGGTCACGAAATACGGCTTTGTATTTACCTGCTTTTAACCCACTGATAGTTTTACCTCCATTAGTAGTGCCTTGCGTAATGAGAGTACCCTCAGCATCATACCACAAAACATTAACAGCTCCTTTTCCTCCTGAGAGTGTAAGAGCTATCTTACCATCATTCCCCTCATAGCAGGTTACGGGAGTAATGATAGTGCTTACTACCTCCACTTCCTCAGGATAAGAAAGCACCACCTTTTCTTGCACGGAACAACCACGACTATCACTTACGGTTACAAAATACTTCCCAGCCGATAGCCCTACGATATGAGCGCCTGTATACCCTGTATTCCAAAGATAGGTATAAGGAGGTGTGCCTCCAGAGGCTATAGCGGTCGCTTGTCCCCCATAAGGAGCACTACAGGTCATTTCTGATTTAGTAACATCTAGCATAAGGCGAGGAGGCTCTGTAAGAGTATAAGTAGCTGTAGCTTGGTTTTTGTTGTCATCAGTAACTACTAATCGGTAAGTACCTTTACCTAGTCCTCTAATAATGGCTTCGCCGTTTCCTTGAAGTGGAACTCGACGTCCTAATTTTTTCCAATGGTATTTATATGGAGGTACTCCTCCTTCTACAGTTGCACTTAGCACTCCATTGTTATAAAGTTCATAATGGTTATTAGGGTCGTTGTTATTTTGATTACAGCCGATAGTAGTAGTAGCAGTAATAGAGGCGGTAAGTAGGGGAGGTTCAACTATAGAGATAACCCTTGTAAGAATGCAACCTTTATGATCTTGAATAGTAAGGGTATAAGTGCCTTTATCCAAGTTATCGAAAGAAGCTTGATAACCTCCCGAAGGTCTTCTGCCTGTTCCTGAAAAAGTAAGAGTTTGGGTTTGCGTTTGTAGCTGAACTAAATAGTCTCCATTGACAGTTGTACCCCCTTTTATAATGGGGCGTATTGCACCATCTTTTCGTCCATAACCTCTAATTTGACTTACATAATCTATTTCATTGGTAATGGTAATAGGTATTTGAGGTTGTGTTATGGTTACTACTACTGGAGACACTACCCCATTTTTAAGAATTTGACAATTATTTTTGTCGGTAATGGTAAAGGTATATATTCCAGAGGGTAGATTTGAAAGATAGACAAAATTATCATCATAGACAAAATTATCATCAACGAGCACAGGTTCTTCTCCATTTTTAATATATTTATAAGGGGGTGTACCACCTGAAATTTCAAGAATTATCACACCCTTAGACTCTCCGAAACATTGATTGTCATTCTTATAATACAAAAAAGAATTTAAAGGTTCTATTTTTGGAACAACTATTTTTTTATCTGCAATATATAATTGATGACTTTGTATAGTACCATCATTTTTTTTATAAGTATAATCCCCCATTAATTGAGCGGTATAAGTGTCTCCTTGCTGAAGATCTATAGGAAGCTCAATAGTTGAAGAAGTTAATAGGGCTTCATTAATGTCCCAATCATCATTGATGAGAGAAACTGAAGAACCATTACTAGCCTTTAATAATAGTTTATTAAATTTTTCCCCTAAATATTGCGTACTACTTCTTTTAAATTTTTTATAGTCCTCTAAATCACCTTTCAGTTTTCTATCAAATACAAGAGTAACTTTTACTTTATCACCAGGGCATTTAGGATTTGAAAATTTTACTTCTTTAATAGATGGAGCAGAAGGATAATACCAAAAAGCTAATTTTTCTTTAGTTTTAAATGTCTGATAATTATTTTTATATTCTTGTGTAATGTAATTATCGATTGAGTTTAGTTTCACTTCATAATCATTATTACATTTTATTAATGCTATATAACGAGCCATATCCCAGACATTACGCATAGGAATTTTTTTAGCTTCTTCTTCACAGTTTTTCAATTCATTATAGGCATCAATTTTTCTATATACTCTTGCTAAATTTGTACCATCATTATGTCCTGTTTCAGCCCAAACTGTAATACGTTTCCCATAAGCATCTTCCTCTTTCTTAAGAAAATCGACCCCTGCAATAACATCTAGTATATATTTATTATTCTTCTCAGGAAAAAACACTATAGGAGTTCCATTACCTACTTGATACTTCCAAGTAATGTAACGTTCGTCAATATCATCACTTAATTTAATTTGTAAGCGTTTATTTTCTCCTAACTCATAGTAGTCTCTTTCACTAAAATTAAACTCTATAACAGGTTTAGAATCAATGGTAAGCCAGTTAAGTCCATTCCATTCTTCATCATAACGATTATAAAGTACATCTCCATTAACTTCAGGGGCTAAAGGTCTATTAGAAGGACCTCCATTACAACCTATCCCAGTTTTCCATCTTACAGTACAAATCAACTTTACTTTTGTTACCTTTCTTCTTTTAGAATAATTGAGTCTGTGAATTACACTCTCATATATTTTCCTGCCAGAATAAATGTTTTGGATAGTTCCATCTTCATATTCAATATCAATACTTTTCAGACCATCAACATCCCCACACGCATCCTCTCCTCTAAACATATACCCTACAATATCCAATTGATACTTAGTATTACCCGTAAGAAAAATACCATCTTCTTGTCCCCTAACATTATTATGAAGAAGGACAAAGACAAAAAAGAACAATGAGAGTATTTTTTTCATATTACATTGTTATAACATAATGATAATTATTTGACTGATTTTATATCTGTAAATCTGTAAAGATTATTTTATTGCTTCGTGTATATTGTAGTTTTTGTTATTTTGAACCCCGCGTCCTCTCTTTCTGAAATGATGACCAGTTTATTTTCTGAAATAGAATAACGATATGTATTACCTCCTATTATAAGAGTTGCACCAGATACAGAAAATTCTCCTTTGTATTCCTTTGTTTCACAAAGTTCATTAGGATCATAGATACCTCTTGGCGGGTCATTTTGTATAAATATATTATCTTCTCTAAAAACCAAAGTTTGTTTTTTATCACATTCTGTAAGATTTCTTTTCCCCATAAAATCATCAGTTACAGATTCAATTTTCCACGTTCCAATTAATGCTTTTTTAGCATCATCCTGAGGGTTAGGGTTGTCATTATTGCTTTTTCCACACGCAGTGGCTAATAATGTTAAGGCTATAAAAGCCAAAGTAAAGATTCTTTTCATTGTACATTTTTTTAAGCGTTATTAATGCGACAAAGGTAAGCTATTTCTGTGAGATGTGCAAATAATATGTGAGATATTTTTTTACAAATCTACTAAATTCTCTATATGCATCAGAAAACTTATCTAAAAAATACTATCTCCTTCTCTCCTTTGTTTTTCTTTCGCTTTATTTCCCTAAAATCACTGTCAATTCTTCACTCTTAGCTGTTCATTATCAATTCTTTATATACCCTTTCTATACCAATCTTCCAAGATTCGTATAAGCTTCCTATAAGCTCTCTATAAGCTAAACATAAGATTCCTTCAAGCAAAAAGCACCTTTTCCATTTATTTATATTTTCGTTTTCTTATCTTTTAAAAGTAATAAAGCTACTAGGTGTTCTCTTTTGGCTTTCTGTTGGTTGTAAATTTAGCAATGACTGCGTTTTGTTCAGGGCTATAAGTAGAACGTTTTCTGTGGGCAAAGTGCCGTTTTTGAGTTGGTCACTAATATCAAAAGGGTTTTCAGTGGTGATGTGTAGTGTTACCCCTACTTTTTCATAAATCTGCTGTACTTTAGCAATCGCCTCTTGAAGGTTTTGCCCGCTTTGAGTAGGCACTAAGGCTACATTTACTTCTTTAGGCGAGAGGTGTACTAAAATACATTTACCAATGAGTTCTTCTTTTTTGCCTTTTTTGTCTTTCTTTTCTTTGGCAACGACCCATAACTCTTCCTGTGCAAAGTCGAAAGCTCCCTTACGAGTGATTTTGTATAGTCCCTCACCCTTGCTTTCAGCCTCTACTTTTACACCATTTTCTGTATGGAAGAAGAAATCGTATTTGGTAGTATCGGCGGGTTGTATGCGCAGTTCAAAGCTCGAGGTTTTGCCTTTTACAAGCGCTTTATAAGGTATTTCACCATTGGTGTCGTTTGCTAACTCATCATTGAAGAGCCATTCTACCTTAAAATGTTTGTTGCTAATAGGCGGATTTTTGCTGTCTCCTTTTCCGGCTTGTTGGGCTAACTGAGTGCCTTGCTCACGAGTGCCTTTGGCAGTTACTTTGCCACTCTCATCTAACTGATAGACTTTTCCTTGGCTATCGGTGATTACATAGTCTCTGCCCTTAGGTAAGGTTACTTTGGGTGCTATACCGGTTTTAGGATCTACCTTACCTATAACAATAATGCGTCCAAGAGTGTCTACTTGTACTTCCGCTACCTCAAAAGGAGTTTTCTCTGTTTTAACGGTCAATTCTATATCCGTAAAAGGGTATTGCTGGGCTTTAACTGTAAAGCCAAGCAATGAATAGAGAATTAATATGATAAGACGTAGGGGCATTTATTTTACAACAAAGAGTCATTCTTAATATTCAAATATTTAAACCATATATTATTATTTTGAATAACCCCATAACTTAGGTTGCTTTTTTTCAATAATACAGCTTCCTGTCTTTTACAATTTTCACACATAATATATCTCTCAATTCCTTTTTGAGGATTATCATCATCAAGGAATATATCCATAACATTTAAGTATGCCTTTTTACAAAAAGGACACAAAACCTTTTCAGAAGAGTTGGTTATCAATATACTAACTGCTTCAATCCATTTTTGTTCTATATTTTCCATAATTTATTCTTCCTTGTCTTAGTTAGCTGTTTATTCTATATCCGTAAAAGGGTATTGCTGGGCTTTAACTGTAAAGCCAAGTAATGAACAAAGAATTAATATGACAAGGCAGAGAAACATTATTACTTAGAAAAATATTTTGATAAGCGACTACTATTCTTCTCTATAACATCAGCTAATTTGAAAATGTTTAAGGTGTTATCAATGTTTTTTATGCCTTTACATAAAAGCATTCTTATTTTCTTCTATAATATCACGCAAATTTCTAATCATTAT